>Ga0255777_10000104_pt1 | contig 73108 bp, 101 predicted proteins | sample 101ome_15_FD_179975 | JGI IMG/M metagenome (GOLD analysis project Ga0255777, IMG submission 179975) | Coastal salt marsh microbial communities from the Groves Creek Marsh, Skidaway Island, Georgia - 101402AT metaG (version 2) | ecosystem: Environmental > Aquatic > Marine > Intertidal zone >... | reverse complement strand
GCGGAGCTGGCGGAGCTGGCGGACTTGGCGGCGGTGGAGCTGGTTCAAACGGTTCCGGAAATGGCGCAAATGCTACAGCAAATACAGGTGGCGGCGGCGGTGGCTCTTATGCTTCTGGTAGTAGCTCTTCAAGTACAGGTGGTAACGGTGGATCTGGTGTCGTGATATTCAGATACCCATATCAAGGTACTGTGACTGAAACTACTCCTACATCTACATCATACAGATATATGAAAGTAGTATTAAACAGTGTTAGTAGTGGTACACAAGCACAAGTAACAGAAATTTCATTTACTGGTGAAAATGGTGCAACTGACTTTATTACTGGACAAACAATCACAAACTGGTATGGTACTGGTAGTACAGCTACAAGCCAATCACCAACGATTGCCCTTGTAAATAACGCTCAGAGTCCACAAAATAGTGAACACACTAATCTGGATACACTACCGTTCACACTTGAATATGATTTAGGTGCTTCATATGTACATGGAACTGAATTGAGATATCTACAGTTGGGTAGTTCTGACTCTGCTTATAGATATCCAACAAGTGTAACTGTATATGGTGCGACACAGCCTGATTTCTCTGATGAAGTTGCGCTAATAACTAATTCAGCACAAGCATATGCATCTGTGAATTCTAACACATTAATTGATTTAGGAACCAGTATACAATGACTAATTTCGCCATGGGAATGATAAAGATTTAATTTAGGAGAAAATAAATGGTAGCATATGCGATACAATTTAGAAGAGGGACAACAGCAGAAAATGCATCCTTTACTGGATTGGAAGGGGAAGTAGTTGTAACTACAGACACTAATACACTTGTAGTACATGATGGTACTACAAATGGTGGCAAAGCAGTGCCAAAATTTAGTGATCTTATTACAGATGTTAGCCAACTACAAGATAGTACTGGTGTTTTAGGTAATCTATTATCGGAAATACATAATGGTACTCCAGTAGAACCAACAGTTCAAGTTTCTGGTACAGCAGGATCTGGACTAGGCTCTTCTTCAGCAAGTCCAGCTAGTGATATAACAGCATTAAGAGCAGCTGGTATTACAACTGATGGAATGTATTGGTTTGATAATTCTATATCAAATGGCACTCCATTCCAAGCATATTGTAAATTTAATTATGTAGACGGAAATGACTGGTATCTTTTATTAAAAGTTCATAATCAAGGAGACATGACATCTGGAAATCCGCTATGGACAAATACAACACTGCATAATGAAACAGATGATGATTTAACTTCAGGTAATTTTTCAAAGTATGCTACATGGAATAATATAAAGTTTGATCATCTTATGATGGAAATGCACCAAGATGGAACTGCTAAATATCCTCCTATTATGAATTTCACAACAGAAAGAACATTTGCTGAAGCTATTACTGCTTCTGGTGGAGCTACTGCGGCTAATGGACAAAATAATATAGTCGCTGCTAATTCTACATCACCATCTTATACTACTAATGTATTATATCACGACACTGCATTTGAATATAATGGAAATACATTTACAAATACAGGCTTGTTTGAAAGGTATGTTCAAAAATATGGTATAGGTATGTGGAGTTCTGATGCTTCAAACTCAACAACTGCAGAGGGGTTTGCGTCGGTCGGTCGTGGAGGAGCTTGGATTGGTTGTCCGTTAGATAATAATGGAATCACATTTGGTTCTAATCATGGAACTCGCTCTGACTCTGGGTTTGGTTTTGGCGCTTCAGGTGGTAATACTCCAAAAACAACTAGTGCTGGGTATTGTGAATGGAATGGTACATCAAGTACAAATACATTACCTGGATATGTATGGGTCAGAGGCCCTGCTTCTGTTACATCAACTTCAGTTTCAGCATTTAGCGGAACATGGGACGATGGATATTCACTTAGAAATTCAAGTTACAATGTTGGTGCTACTTATGATGCTAACACTTACAAGTGGTCACTTAACAGTGGTGGTGATACCTTTGCCGGTGTAGTACCAAATGCTAACTTCTTGGCTGCAGTTTCTCCTGGTAATAACGAAGGTGTTTGGTTTAAAGTAAAATATGACGATATGGACGGTGGCATAATGAATAGAAAACTAGGCGGTTGGGCTTTCACTGCGACTACTACATATGCGAGTGAAGGAAGTGCTGATATGCTTAGTGCTACAGAACTTAGAGGCGACGGCAATAGTGTTAATAACTCTGCGTCTGATGAAAGTGGTACATATGGATGGAGTACAAAATTCAATCCGGGTTCAAGGAGTTCATGGTGGTCAGCGTTATACTTTAATCCAACTACAGGATATTCAGCACACTATATTTCACATGACGATGTTAACTGGAGTTTATGGGCAGATAAAACATTTGATAATCCAGGCACAGTTCAAGGCATATGGGCAACAGTATGGAGAAGAACATCTGGAACCACAGCAAGTGTAACACTAGTAGATGTTGACGCAACAGTGTTGGGTTTGATTTAAATAATAATATGATATAAACAGAATAAAAAATGAAATAAATACGGTATATAACTAGGAGATTAAATATGCCAGCATATAGAGTGAAACTAAGACGTGGTACTTCAGCAGAACACGCAAATTTTGTCGGAGCAGAAGGCGAAGTAACGGTCGATACAGATAAAAAGAGATTAGTTGTACATGATGGGGTAACACCTGGTGGATTTCTTATTGCCGCACTAGAAGATGTTAAAACAGATATTAGTGAATACACTGATAGTGAAGGTTTGATGGGTGGATACACATATGATGTACAAGGTACTGAATTACCACTAACATCTACATCGCCTATTGTAAACTACACAGTTACAGTAGCATCTGGTTTCAGATATAATGGTAGAGGAATTCCAGGCGGTCCTGGTGATGTTTTCTATCTAAGAAATGATACTGCGGGCGATACAGAATTTACAGAAAACCCACACATTACACTACAAACTGGTTACACTTATATATTTGATATGAGTGACGCTTCAAACTCTGGGCATCCTCTACAATTCACTACAGATATGGGACAGACAGCGTTTACAAGTGGCGTTACTACATTAGGCACAGCAGGACAAGCTGGTGCAACAGTTACATTTACAGTTCCATCTCCTAGACCATTGAACTTAATGTATTACTGTGGTGTACACGGTGTTGGTATGGGCGGACAAATAAATGTTGGTTCAGATGCTTATGTTGCTCCTGTAGCCCCAGTGTCTACTGAAGGTTTAATTGATAATGCATGGGTTATAAGATCGGATGATTTAAACATAACTTATGAATATAATTCTTATTATGATGTTACAAAAGATTCGGATGATAATATATACGCAGTTGGTCAGGCAGGATATCCGTCTAAGTCCGCAGTCACTAAAATAGAGCCTAACGGTACTATTGTATATAATAAATCTTTCGGAACAACATCAGGTGCTAACAGAATTCACTCTACCGCAATTTACTCAGATGGAAGCATTGTGTTGGCAGGTTTAACCGAAGATGTAAATGCTACTCAAGGCGATATAGCTCTGCTTGCTAAGATGTCAACAGTTGATGGTAGCTTTGTATGGCAAAAATTTTATAATGGTGGTTATAATGAAGAATGGCATACGGTATCTTTAGATTCTAATGATAACGCATTTGTTGGTGGCAAATCTGGATCGTATATGGGTAGCGGAAGTTTTAGCTCCACGCATAATGGTGTGGTAGCAAAATATGATTCATCTGGTTCCATGTCATGGCACCAAGTTATATATAATTCTAGTTACAATTACAACGATTGGAGAGGATCTGTTACCGATTCTAATGGAGATGTTTGGTTCATAGGAGATTATTCTCCTAGCAGTGGATGGGGGCAAACTCTTCTTGTTAAATTAAATTCGACTAACGGTAGTATTGTTACAGGATATCATATATCTGCTGCAGATACACTTCATAATATACAATGTAATTGTATAGAAATAGATGGTGAGGGTAATTTACTATTGGGAGGCAAAGGTAGAAATATTTCTACTAATTCTGATAACGCTGTATTAATTAAACTTAATCCAAGTGACGGTAGTATAATTTGGATTAAGAGGTATACAAACAGTCTGCATCCATCTTCTAGTTGGAGAGTGGCAGGAATTAATCCACTTAGTGACGGAAATATCGTAGTATCTGTAAGTGCTTGGTCGCAAGCAACATATATATTGAAGTATGATACTACAGGTGAATTATTATCAGATGTTGGTTTGACAACAATAGCATCAAATTCTTACGGATACAATGATATTTTTATTAATGGAGCCGATATAGATTCTAATAATCAGTTATTAATATCTGGTTCTACTATGCCGTCTGATCCAACAAACTATAACTCTTCTTTTGTAGCTAAAATCCCACATAATGATCCAAATGGTGAGTTATTGGGTACATACGGAGACTATGTATTTGCTGATGTATCTTCTACAAGAACAGATGGTACATTAACTGCTTTAAGCGCAGGTCATGGATTATCACAAGCAACCCCACAGGCACCTACAAGTCAAAATGGTTTCTCTGGATATTCTTCTGGTCTTTCAAGTCCGTATGATAATACCACAAATACAATTGATAAAACCGATATTAATTCAATAGGAAGTTAAAGATGCCATCATATTCAATTCAATTTCGTAGAGGTACAGCTACAGACCACTCAGCATTTACTGGTGAGTTAGCAGAAATTACTGTTGACATCACAAACAATAGAATTATTTTACACGATGGCGAAACTCCTGGTGGGATTCCTATCGCTAAGGTTAGTGATGTACCCGTAGATGTTGGTGATTTGAGCGATGACTTATCGCATATTGCAGCGGCTAATGTTCCAGCCGTTAACTGGTACGGCGATAGGGCTTTAGTTGCTGGTGGTAGCGGGGTGTCTACGTATAAAACCATAGATTATTTTGATATCAATACTGGTGGGACTGCTACTGATTGGGGCGAACTGCCAATCGTTAGAACTGGTATGACCGCAATGTCTGACGGTACATATGCATATATTGCAGGTGGTGGTGGAACTTCCGTATTTGTTGCAAATATTTCTACAACCGGATCTGCAGTTGAGTTTGCTAGACATTTAGATGGTGGGGTTAGTAGATACTTATCCACTCAACGTATAGAGCCAGGTTCTGCAAGTGATGGCACATATGGTGTTATAATGGGCGGAGATGAAGGTGGTACCAGCTGGGTACTTCAAAATGACCAAATAACATTTGCTACAGCCGCACATGCAGTTGATCATGGTGATCTAACTGTAGCTAGAGGCCATGGAGATGGCGGATGCGGAGATGGTACTTATGGTCTATACGGTGGTGGAGCCATTTCAAATTTTGTCTATGAAGATACAATAGACTATTTAACAATCGCATCAGCTGGAAACTCACAAGACTTTGGTGATTTAACTATAGCCAGAAGACATATAGCAGCACTAGCAGATGAAACTCGAGGTGTATTTTCCGGTGGAACATCGACTTCTGCCGGTTACTTGAATAGAATGGACTATGTTACTATAGCATCACCGGGACATGCTACAGATTTTGGTGATTTGATAGGACCTACTGGACTTATTCAACACACAGGAACATCAAATGATACATATGGTGTATTTACTAGTGGTAAACCTACACAAACTACATATGGGCAAGATATTCATAGATTTACAATACAAACGCTAGGTAATACAACAGATATTGGAGACTTAACACAAGCACGTGAACGTGCAGGAGCAACATCAGGTAACGCATAATAAAACAACTTGACATTTAAGCATAAATAAGTTATATTAGAAGTTAATATAACTTATTTTCCACCATGGAGTCATTAATGAGCGAAGAAGATAAATCAACACAATTAAGTGCTGAAACACAACAAACCACACAAATTGTAAATGCCGAAAACGTAGTTACATTTAATATGCCTACTGTAACAAAAGATGTTATTAATTCAACAGCAGTAGCAAAAGTAAACGCAGGGTTACCTGAGATTGAAGCAAAGACACGCTTCTTTGATAGAAACAATTCACAAACAACACTAAGCATGATGAGTATTACTATGCTTAATGGTCAATCACCAATGCGTATGATGCGTCAGGTAATGGCTGAGGTTGAAAAGCGTAAGATGGCATTAGCAGAAGCACAAGTTTCACATGCTAAACAACTTAAAAAGATTGAGCGTCTACAAGAGCAAGCTGATGCTGATCCAGATGATCATGTATTACAAGCGCAGCTAAGACTAGCATTTGTAAGTATTAGTACACTTGAAAGTAAAATCAACGGTTCCTTCAAGGATATTGCTACGCTGATTGACAGTTATGAGAGTCTAAAAGAAAAACACGGCGTAGATGATTGGGATGAAGAAGACTTTGAACGTGAAGAAAAACGCCACCATGTTCGTAGAGGCTTTGAATTGATGTATCGTAATCTAATGGATGGCGGTCGTGCTTCTACAGCCACAATTGAATATATGCAGCAATACGGTGTACACCCACAAGTAGGTCTTACAGAAGTAAGTGGATACATTAAGTTTGTGAATGACGGGATCTCAAAAGGAAACATTCCACATTCAAATCATTTAGAAGAATTCTTAGATGAAATGGCAGACAAGTACTTTAAGTTTGCTGATGAAACTACTGACCGTATCTATGGTAAGAAAGATGTATTCAATACTGAATATATGAATTTGTTACCAAAACAAGAAGCAACTGAAGAAAGTACCGAAGAGGATACTTCTACTGAAGAATAATGGCTGACTTAACTAAACGTGCGTACAGCAAAACAGAGTATACAGATGAACAATTACTTGAATTTAGTAAATGTATAGATGATCCTTATTATTTTCTAAATGAATACTTTACAATTCAACACCCTACAAAGGGTAGTATGATATACAAAGCATATAATTATCAGGATGAACTTGTAAACTCTTATCACAATTATAGATATTCTATATCAATGCTCGGCAGGCAAATGGGTAAATCTACTACAGCTGCCGGGTATTTGCTGTGGTACGGTATGTTTATTCCAGACCAAACTATTCTTATAGCAGCACATAAGTATTCTGGTGCACAAGAAATTATGCACCGTATTAGATATGCGTATGAAATGTGTCCTGACCACATACGCTGTGGTGTCACATCATATAACAAAGGTTCAATTGATTTTGATAATGGTTCTCGTATCATTGCTCAAGCTACAACAGAAAACACAGGTCGTGGTCTTTCTATCTCACTGTTATATGCAGATGAATTTGCATTCGTTAGACCTACTATTGCGAAAGAATTCTGGACTTCAATCTCTCCTACACTTGCTACAGGTGGTAAAGCGATTATCACAAGTACGCCTAACTTAGATGATGACCAGTTTGCTCTTATCTGGCAAGGCGCAAACAAAAAGATAGATGAATATGGTAACGAAACAGAAGTGGGTGTTAACGGCTTTAGACCATATATGGCTATATGGAGTGAACATCCAGACCGTGATGATAAATGGGCAGGCGAAGAACGTGGTAGAGTTGGAGCAGAACGATTTATGCGAGAGCATGAATGTAAGTTCGTAGCATTTGACGAAACACTAGTAGACAGTATAAAACTTTCACAGTTAAAAGGAAAAGAACCACAGCAAAAAACTGGGCAGATAAGATGGTATGAACCTATTAAAAAGGATTCTACTTATGTTGTAGGTCTTGATCCTGCTATGGGTACAGGTGGTGATAACGCAGCGATAGAAGTTTGGAGCCTACCAGAGCTTAAGCAAGTCGCAGAATGGCAGCATAATAAAACAGATATACGTGGACAAGTTAGAATATTAAATGAAATTTTACATGTAATTAAAGATGAGCAATTAGAACTTGGTAATAGGCAACCAGAACTATATTGGTCAGTTGAAAACAATACACTAGGAGAAGCAGCACTTATCGTTATTGATGAAATGGATGAAGATAAGTTCCCAGGTGAGTTTTTACATGAACCAAAGAAACGTGGAGTACAACGTTCTATTCGTAAAGGTTTCACAACTACATATAAGACAAAGATTACAGCATGTATGAAGTTGAAGTCTTGGATTGAAAGCGACAAAATGCATCCACTTAGTAAAAACTTGATACGAGAGTTGAAAACATTTGTTGCCAAAGGAAAATCATATGAGGCAAAATTAGGAGAAACAGACGATTTAGTTTCAGCGACACTTCTATGTGTCAGACAAATACAAGTAATTTCACGTTTTGATGAACAATATGAAAGTATATTAGGGGAAAGTTTAGATGGAGACGACTACGACTTGGATCCCTTGCCAGTTATATTTTAATAGTTTTGATAAATACTATAAAGGAAATTAAACATGGCTGTAAATTTTAGTAACATATCAGAAAAAGTAATGCGTGTAATTCAGGGTAATGGGTTACAGCCTAGTATGTTTTCATCACAAGATGGAAAAAGTGTAGCAGACCCAACAGAAGCTAGATTTTTCTATGTCAAAGAACCAAACATCATGGTTCAAATTGATGAAGACAGTAAAGAAATTAAATATCATCTAGGTGAACAAGTTGATATTGATAACTCACAAGTTCACACTATAATGAAATCACTAAAAAATATTTCACGTGAATATATGTTAGATTTCGATATTAGAACATTTGGTAAACATATTGAGCCAAAAAATTATGCATACAAAGTAGAACAAAACAAGGAGGAGACTATGGCTGATGTATTCGAGGGATTTGATCCATTAGAAGGCTCATCACGTACAAGTCGCCAAACACTAGAAAATGTAAGACTTATCGTAAAACATAAAGCGCCAGTTAATGAAGAACAGCGTGGTGCACGTTCTCGTAACATTTCATCAATCTTTATTGAGAATGCCGACGGTGAACGTTTTAAGTATCCATACAAGCATCTTAATGGTGCGAGAGCAATGGCTAGACATGTGGCAAGCGGTGGTGTTCCAAGTGATATGGTTGGCGAAGCGATTGTTGAACATTCGTCAAATCTATCAAAACTAAAAGAATTTATGAACGTTGTAAACAAGCAAGGACTTGTAAATGAAAACAATCGTTCAATCGTTGCTAACGTAAAGCAAAAGATGGAAAGCATCAAAGAGTCAATCAAACGTATTCAAACTGCAAAAGGTTATACATCATTTGTTGAATCAATGGCTCTAAATGAAAAGTCAGAAGAAGCAGAAATTACAGAAGAAACTGTAAATGATTACGTAGCAAAATTCACAAAGTCAACATTTGAAGAATCATTAAAAGACATTCTGCCACTTGTTCATCGTGTAAATGAAGAAGAAATGGAAAACAACCGTGCTAACCAAGTTGAACGTGTTAAATCAATCATTATGGGTAAAGATAAAAAGACAGGTGAAAATCTTAATCGTATCTATTTCCCAGCAAGACAAGATGGTTACGACTTTGATAAAATTAAAAAGCAATATAGTGAACCTTCTGACAAAGAAAACGCAGCAGAGCGTAAAATGGATATGATTGCGTTAGAATTAGACGATATCGCACATCGTGTAGATGTTGATGCGTCTGATGATAAGAAACGTAAAAATAAAGGACACGATAGAGCAGCAGAATTATCTAACTTCTTATCTGATGTTGCGGAAGAAATACGTAAAAATCCTAAAGGTGTAGGAAAAGATAAAATTCAACTAGCAGGTTATCTTTTAAAACTTTCGAAAGTACAGAAAGAAGAAGATGCTAAATCAGCAGATGAGCGTATTGATGAAATGCTGAGTGAAGCATTTTCAAGATTTGATTTAGACTAAAATCACAAAAATATTTTTACAAAAAAAGGGAGCTTAGGCTCCCTTTTTCGCTTGACATTGATAAATAAAACTGTTATTATCAATCTATTAACTTAGAGAGGTAGTACATCTAGGCTAATACAAAAACTAATATAGGCTAATATAGGAGTAAACATTATGGCAACTTTAGCAGAAATCCGTGCAAAACTGCTGGCACAAGAAAACAAAGCAGAAACTAATTCTAATCAAAATCGTGGTACAGACGCAATCTATCCATTCTGGAATATGGATAATGATAGTACTGCGGTTATTCGCTTCTTACCAGACGCAGACTCAAGTAACGTATTCTTCTGGCGTGAACGTCAGGTCATCAAAATGCCTTTCGCAGGTGTTGTAGGTGGCGAACAGAAACCAGTTACTGTTCAGGTCCCATGTATTGAAATGTGGGGCGATACATGTCCAGTACATGCTGAAATTCGTCCTTGGTTCAAAGATCCAGCAATGGAAGAACTTGGTCGTAAGTATTGGAAAAAGCGTTCATACATCTTCCAAGGGTTTGTAGTAACTGACCCGATGAACGAAGAAACCCCAGAAAATCCAATCCGTCGTTTTGTGATTGGTCCACAAATCTTCAAACTGCTAAAAGCAGCGTTGATGGATCCAGATATGGAAAATCTTCCAACTGATTACGATGCAGGTACAGACTTCCGTTTGACAAAAACGCAAAAAGGTCAGTACGCAGATTACTCTACTTCAAATTGGGCACGTAAAGAGCGTTCTCTAAATGAAGCAGAGCGTCAGGCAATCGAAACTCATGGTTTGTTTGACTTGAATGAGTTCATGCCAAAGCGTCCTTCACAGGATGAATTAAATGTAATCATGGAGATGTTCGAAGCATCAGTAGATGGTGAATTATATGATCCACAGCGTTGGGGTAACTTCTATAAGCCATATGGTCTTGAGGTTCCTGAAGGTGCAGCTACTAATTCATCATCAGGTTCATCAGCTCCAAAAGCTGCTCCTGCTCAGGCTCCAAAGCCTGCTCCAGCACCAGCAGCAGTAGAGGAAGACGATATTCCTTTTAAATCAAATGAAGAAGCTGAAGCTGAAGCTGTCACAACTGAGTCTCCAAGTGCTGGCAAGGATGCTTCAGATATTCTAGCAATGATTCGTGCCCGTAAGAGCGACTAATCATTTTACTAACTTAGAGGGCTTTATTAGCCCTCTCTTTTTCACAACATGGAGTAGATTATGGCAAAAGCATTTGATGCGAGTAAATTTCGTAAAAGTATTACAAAATCAGTTCCAGGTATGTCAATTGGGTTTCGTGACCCGGACACATGGATTTCAACAGGTAACTACTGTCTAAACAAGTTAATCTCAGGTGATTTTCACAAAGGTATTCCGCTAGGTAAAGTAACAGTTCTAGCAGGCGAAAGCGGCGCTGGTAAGTCTTATATTGCGTCAGGTAACGTAGTAAAGAACGCACAGGATCAGGGTATCTATGTAGTTCTTATTGATAGTGAAAATGCACTAGACAACTCTTGGCTAGAAGCACTTGGTGTAGATACAAGCGAAGATAAACTTCTAAAACTAAACGTAGCAATGATTGATGATGTTGCTAAAATCATTTCAGACTTTATGAAAGAGTATCGTTCTGATTATGGTGACGCAGACGAAGAAGATCGTCCTAAGGTTCTATTCGTACTTGACTCATTGGGTATGATGTTAACACCAACAGATGTTGACCAGTTCAATAAAGGCGATATGAAAGGTGATATGGGTCGTAAGCCTAAAGCACTATCAGCACTTGTTCGTAACTGTGTGAATATGTTTGGCGATTTTAACGTAGGTATGGTAGCAACTAATCACACATATGCGTCACAAGATATGTTTGATCCAGATGATAAGATTTCAGGCGGTCAAGGCTTTATCTATGCGTCAAGTATTGTTATCGCTATGCGTAAGTTGAAACTGAAAACAGACGCAGACGGTAACAAGACATCACAAGTTCATGGTATTCGTGCGGCATGTAAGATTATGAAAACACGTTATGCGAAGCCGTTTGAAAGTGTACAGGTAGAAATCCCATATGAAACAGGTATGTCTCCTTATTCAGGTCTACTTGAATTCTTTGAAGCAAAAGGTCTGCTTGTAAAGCAAGGTAATCGTCTAAAGTATGTGACCAAATCTGGTGAAGAAATGATTGAGTTCCGTAAAAATTGGACTGATGAAAAACTAGATGTTATCATGGCAGAGTGGAATATGGAAGATATTGACGCTGAAAAGCACGGCCTTGAAGCACTACAAGTAGATGATAATGGTGAAATTATTGATGAAAACGCTGAACTTAATGGTAATGAATAATGGCTAAATATCTTTCTACAAAAACATATGGACACAACATAGGATTATCAGCAGTCTTTCGTCAACCACATGCAGACCACTCACATTGTAGATTTTTACATGGATACAGTCTCGCATTCAAATTTACATTTGGGTGCGATGAACTAGACCATCGTAATTGGGCTGTAGACTTTGGCGGACTTAAACCGCTTAAAGCATGGTTAGAAGATAACTTTGATCATAAAGTAGTGGTTGACAAAAATGATCCTATGCTATATAAATTAAAAGAACTAGAATCAGATGGTATTGCTGAACTTACTATATTTGATGGTGTCGGAGCAGAACGCTTTGCCTATCATGCATGGAAACAGGCAGACGAACTGGTTCGTAATATGACAGATAACCGATGTTGGTGCGTTTCGTGTGAATGTTCAGAACACGGAGCAAACTCAGCAATTTATGAGGCATAATATGGCAGCAATTGAAACTGATTTTATCTTTGATATGTGGGAAGCAATGAAACCTTTAGTACCAGCTAAAGATAAAATGGAAGCTGCTGAACGTATCATTAAACTGTGTGACGATTATGGTATATCAAAAACTGATATTGAAGAAATGACTGAAAATGATAAAATACTAGAAACAGCATTTGATAGATATTTTGTTGATGATTACGAAGATGAAGACGATGAATGGGATGAGTATGACGAATGAGTTGGTATCGTAAAGTTGTACAAGACTGGAATAATATTCCTTCTTGTCTTGACCACTTTGATAAAGAACTTGCTGAAGCACGTGCTGAAGTTAAGATCAAAGGAAATGTAGAGAAAAATTCTACAGAACTACCAGCATATGTTGAACTAAGATTTTCTCAACTACAAGAGTTAGAAGCCATTCTAGAACATCTAAATATAAGTTTACGCAAAAAGCGTAGCGAATACCTAAGAAAATATCTGGAGAACTACAACAAAGCACTGTCTAGCAGGGACGCAGAAAAGTACGCAGATGGTGAAGATGAAGTTGTAGCAATTTCAGAATTAATAAACCAAGTAGCATTTATGCGAAATCAATTTCTTGGTATTACGAAAGGATTTGAAATTAAACATTTCCAACTAAGTAATATTATTAAGCTACGTGTAGCTGGAATGGAAGACGCAGATATAAACAACAGATATTAAGTTAATAGTAATGTGTGTAAATACATTGCAATTTTGGAGATATAAAAACAATGAGTAATATTCAAGTTACTAAAAGGGATGGAACAAAAGAACAATTAGATTTAGAGAAAATGCACAAAGTTGTATTTTTCGCTTGTGATGGAGTAAACGGTGTATCACCGAGTGAAGTAGAAATCAAATCACATATTCAATTCTATAATGGAATTACAAGTTCTGAAATCCAAGAAACTCTTATTAAAAGCGCCGCTGATTTGATTAGTGAAGACACTCCAAACTATCAGTGGGTAGCAGGTAACTTAATTAATTACCATATTCGTAAAGAAGTATATGGCGACTTTGAGCCAATGCATGTTCTTGACCTTGTTAAAAATAATGTAGAACGAGGTTTTTATGATCCAGCATTACTAGAAGACTATTCAGAAGAAGAATGGGATAGAATTAACGGTTTCATTAAGCATGAACGTGACTTCAATATCTCATACGTTGGAATGGAACAGTTTCGTGGAAAGTATCTAGTACAGAACAGAGTAACGAAACAACTATTCGAAACACCACAAATGGCATACATTCTTATTGCGGCGACATTATTCAGTCAATATCCTCGTGATGAAAGAATGCGTTGGGTGAAAGATTATTATGATGCTATCAGCAATTTTGATATTTCACTTCCAACACCAGTCATGGCAGGCGTTCGCACTCCGCAGAGACAATTTTCCTCCTGTGTTCTAATTGAAACAGATGACTCGCTTGATTCAATCAATGCGACATCTTCATCAATTGTTAAATATGTTTCACAAAAAGCGGGCATTGGTATTGGTGCTGGTAGTATTCGTGCTATCAATTCACCGATACGTAATGGCGATGCGTCACATACAGGTGTTATTCCATTCTATAAGATGTTTCAGTCTGCCGTGAAATCTTGCTCACAGGGCGGGGTCCGCGGTGGGGCTGCGACACTTTATTATCCTATCTGGCATTTAGAAGTAGAAGATTTACTAGTTCTAAAAAATAACAAGGGAACTGAGGATAACCGTGTACGACACTTAGATTATGGCGTACAGTTTAATAAACTAATGTATGAACGTCTAATGACAGGCGCCAACATTACATTATTCTCTCCAAGTGATGTTCCAGGATTATATGAAGCATTTTTTGCTGACCAAGACAAATTCCGTGAACTATATGAAACAGCAGAAAGAAATACTAGACTACGTAAAAAGTCTATACCTGCTGCAGAATTATTCTCATCATTTATGAACGAACGTAAAAATACAGGTCGTATCTATTTGATGAATGTTGACCACGCTAACGACCATGGTTCATTTAAACCTGATGTAGCTCCTATTCGTCAATCAAATCTATGCTGTGAAATTGATCTACCAACTAAACCGCTAAAGCATGTGTTTGATGAAGAAGGCGAAATTTCACTATGTACACTTTCAGCAATCAATTGGGGCAACATCAAAACACCAGTAGACTTTGAAAAACCGTGTGAATTAGCAGTACGTGGGCTTGACGCATTACTAGATTATCAAAAGTATCCAGTTCTAGCAGCAGAACTATCAACTAATAATCGTAGACCACTTGGCGTAGGTATTATTAACTTTGCTTACTGGCTTGCGAAGAACGATACAAACTATTCTAACCCAGATTTAAATCTAGTAGATGAATGGGCAGAAGCATGGTCATACTATTTGATTAAAGCATCAAACACATTAGCAAAAGAACAGGGTGCGTGTCCTGGTGTCGGTGAAACAAAATACGGTGACGGTATTGTTCCAATGGATACACGTAAGACTGATGTTGACGAATTAGCGGAGTACGTTGAACGTCAGGATTGGGCATCATTACGTGCAGACCTAAAAGAACACGGTATTCGTAATAGTACACTAATGGCACTGATGCCAGCAGAAACATCAGCGCAGATTTCAAACTCTACAAACGGTATTGAGCCGCCACGTAGCTATGTGTCTGTAAAGCAATCAAAGCATGGTGTTCTAAAGCAAGTTGTACCAGGCATTCATAAACTGAAAAACAAATATGAACTACTATGGGATCAACAGACACCAGAAGGTTATCTAAAGATTATGGCTGTTCTGCAGAAATATATCGACCAGGGTATTTCAGTGAATACATCATACAACCCTGTATTCTTTGAAGACGAAAAGATTCCAATGTCACTTATGTTACAACACTTAATCATGTTCTACAAATATGGTGGCAAGCAACTTTACTACTTTAATACATTTGATGGGCAAGGAGAAATCGATGTAAACAAACTAATGGACGAGCCATTAGCACAGACAGAATTAGACGATGACGCAGCTTGTGATAGCTGTGTAATTTAAGAGAGGTTAAGATATGTCAGTATTCAATGCACAAAATAAAGCAGACCACACGAAGGCACTAGCATTCCTAGATCCAAACGGCGGTGTAACAATTCAACGTTATGATATGCTAAAGTATAAGCAGTTCGATAAGTTGACAGATAAGCAATTGGGTTTCTTCTGGCGTCCAGAAGAAGTAGATGTAACAAAAGATTCTAATGATTTTAAAAATCTTACAGAACATGAAAAGCATATCTTTACATCTAATCTAAAACGTCAAATTCTTTTAGATTCAGTACAGGGTCGTGCGCCAACAGAAGCATTTGCTCCGCTAGTATCTATTCCAGAACTAGAAGCATGGATCCAAACTTGGACATTTAGTGAAACAATTCATTCACGTTCATATACACATATCATTCGTAACGTGTATGCTGACCCATCAAAAGTATTTGACGAAATGATGGAGATCGAAGAAATCATGGACTGTGCTGATGATATTTCAAAGAACTACGATGAACTGATTGAAATGTCAATGTGGTATAATTTATTGGGTGAAGGTACTCACCAAGTTACTTCAAACCGTGAAGCACGTAATGTCAATGTTAATTTGTATGAAATTAAGAAATCGCTTTACAAAACTCTAATGAGTGTGAATATCCTTGAAGGTGTTCGCTTCTATGTTTCATTCGCATGTTCGTGGGCATTTGCTGAATTGAAGAAGATGGAAGGTAACGCAAAAATTATTAAACTAATCGCACGTGACGAAAACTTACATCTTGGTTCAACACAAACTCTACTGAAACTTCTACCAAAAGATGATCCTGATTATGTAAAAATTGCGCAAGAAACAGAAGAAGAATGTATCAAAATGTTTGTTGATGCTGTAGAACAAGAAAAACAATGGGCTGAATATCTATTTAAAGATGGTTCAATGATTGGTCTAAACACACAACTTCTAAGTGATTATATTGAATGGATTTGCTGTAAGCGTATGACCGCAGTTGGACTAAAATGTCCATACACAACACCACAAGCTAACCCACTGCCGTGGACACAAAAATGGATTGCGGGTGCAGAAGTACAAGTTGCTCCACAAGAAACAGAGATTTCGTCTTATGTTATTGGCGGTGTTAAGCAAGATGTTGACACAAATACATTTGGTGGAATGTCACTATAAAAATTAAAACATATTAAAAAGAGGGCGTTTATCGCCCTTTTTTTATGGATAAAACTTGACAATACTGAGAATCATGCTATATTAATTAAGTAATCAGATAAGAGAGGATTTCTTATGACACAGCTTCAGTCAAATACACAAGACTTGATTAACGCAATTGATGCTATTCGCAAAATTCAAACACAAGATGATTTGAATGCTCTTGCTAAAGTTTGGAAAGACCAAATGACTTTCATCGGAAATCAAGCAAAGCGTGGTTTGAAAAAAGGTGACACTGTTGAATGGGCAAACAATGGTTATGTTCGTCGTGGTGTTATTACTAAAATGAATCGCAAAACTATTGAAGTAGTAGACGCAGGTGCTACACCTTTCGGTCGCACAGTAACACGGGTTCCTACTTCAATGATTGTTGGAAAAGTTGCCTAAAAAGGTTGACAGTAATAGCGAATCACTATATAGTAATTATGTAATCAAGAGAAAAGGACTATCACATGGCTTATATTTCTACTAACGAAGTTAAAGAAATTCGTAAAGCACTAAAAGAAAAGTTTGGTAAGAATATCAAATTTGGTGTTCGTCGGGATAACTATAGTTCTGTTATTATCACGCTTAAAGAAGGCGTCATTGACTTTTATGATGGTTCTATGGATAGCATTGACAAGTATGACGGGCGGGTGCGTAAGTTCACAGGTCATGAGCAAATCAATCAGTATCATACTCATTTCTATGGTGAGCATGAAAATCTTTTCAATGATATTGTAGAAATTGTGAAGTCTGCTCCTGCTAAGGCAGAAGGTGGCCGTGCTTGGTATAACAATAGCGATGCTCAGATTGACTACTTTGATACAGCATTTTATATGAGTATCAATGTTGGTTACTGGGATAAACCCTATATCTGTACAAATAAACAAAAGGCAGCAGCATAATGTATATTGTAAAAGTAAAAGGTGGGCAAACTGTAGCGGTTTGTTCACGCCGTGAAGATGCGGAAGCATATGTAAAAGGTCAAGAAGTTGACAAAACCATCTATGAAATTAAAGAGGTGTCTGAATGAGTGCAACAGGTAATTTTATTCTTGAAGTACAAGAACGTGTTTATGACTTAATTGAAGAAGGAAATAATGTAGATAAAGTATACGAAATTATTCGTTCCGAATATGGTAGCATGGGCGAAAGCCTTGTTGCTGATTGTTATTTTGAATTGTCGGAGATGTAAATATGAAATTAGAATCAGCAATTGATGCTGGAATTCCAGTGTATGTAGTTTATAAATTGGATACTAAAGAAATTGTAGATTGGTATTCGTTCGGTCAAAAATTGGCAGAAAATGCTGCCGAGTCACGTAATAATAAGTTTGGTCCAGAAACACATGATTTCGCAGAGTGGAAATCATATGTACATATTCGTGACCAACATGAAAAGCATTTAGCACAGTTAGAAGAAATAGAAAGGCGATTGTAAAACTTGACAAATATAACGAATCGCTTTATAGTATAAATGTAATCAAGAGAGAAAGGAAGATTATGTCTATAGTTCAAATCACTTCAGGTTTTTATCGCAATCAAGAAATTGCAGGTATCTTTCCTGTTGTACAAGAAATAAAAGAAGCAAAAGACGGTTCAACATTTATTACAGTTGACGGTTCTGAAACTGAGTTTGGTCGTGCTAAGATGCGTATCAAAGTAAAGCCTGAGGATGTTGAGGTTGTTTGTGAACATGACGAAACAGATGAACAAGTAATGAATCGCATTGCTGAACGTTTCGACATTCTTGATGAAATGACTGCTGCTACACTTGACGGTATCGTGCGTGGCATGGTTGTCTCAGGACCTCCTGGTGTCGGTAAGACATATGGCATTGAACAAGTCATTGAGAAAGATTCTCTATTTGACGTAATGGCAGAGCGTCCGCTACGTCACACATTTGTCAAAGGTACAATGTCACCGATTGGTCTATATGCTACACTGTACAAGTATTCTGACCCGAAGTCAGTTGTTGTGCTTGACGATTGTGATAGCATCTTGTTCAACGAGGATGCACTAAACATTCTGAAGGCAGCACTTGATAGCGGTAAGAAGCGTAAGATTTCTTGGAACTCTGACTCTCACTTTCTTCGCCGTGAAGGAGTTCCTGATACTTTCGAGTTCAAAGGTTCAGTTATCTTTGTGACTAACTTGAAGTTTGACAATGTGCGTTCAACTAAAATCAAGGATCACTTAGAAGCTATCATGTCTCGTTGTCACTATCTTGATTTGACAATGGACACTACACGTGAAAAGATTTTGCGTATTAAGCAAATCGCACGTGACGGTGGTCTGTTCGATACTAAAGGACTAAGTAAAGAACAAGAGGATGAAATTGTAAAGTTCTTAGAAAATAATCAATCTAAAATGCGTGAAATCTCGCTGCGTATGGCTCAAAAACTTGCAGACTTGTGTAAGATGAACCCGACACGCTGGCAGCGTTTCGCAGAAACAACTTGTATGAAGCGGGCATAACTCGCTTCACAAGTAGACGGATACTGGGTCTTCTCCTTTCTCTCCCTGGTATCCGTCTTTTTATATATTGACTTCCGATACTAAAAATGTTATTATAAAAAAATGAAAAAGTGTACAATCGTAATCAAAGATGAAGTGAACGTAAAGTTGGAAGGACTTGATCCAGCAACACGACGAAAGTGTTCTGATAAACTCAAGTTCTTTTTACCACATGCGTATCATATGCCTGCGTATAAACTCGGGAGATGGGATGGAACAGTTCGCTTTTGTGATGTAGGTGGTAGAACATATTTAAATCTATTAGATGATTTATTGCCTATTATCATTAGTGCGGGTTACGAGATAGATATTGATGATAAACGTGAACACACTGCTTTAGAATTTAATGAAATAGATACTGAATTTTGGGGAGACACATGTTGGCCTAAAGGACATCCAGTTGAAGGTCAAACAATTCGTTTGCGTGATTATCAAGTTGAAGTTATTAATAAATTTATTGAGAACCCACAATCACTACAAGAGATTGCGACAGGAGCAGGCAAAACTATTATGACTGCTACACTGTCTAAAATTGTAGAGAAGTATGGTCGCTCTATTGTTATTGTACCAAATAAGGACTTGGTTCGACAGACAGAAGAAGACTATATAAATTGTGGGTTGGACGTTGGGGTGTACTTCGGAGACCGTAAAGATATTGGTAAGACACATACTATTTGTACTTGGCAATCTCTCAATAGTCTATTGAAGAAAACTAAAAAGGGCGAAGATAACATCATGGACTTTATCGAAGATGTTATTTGTGTTATGGTTGACGAAGTACACCAAGCGAAGGCAGACGTTTTAAAAGATTTACTTACAAGTGTATTTGCTAATGTTCCTATTCGTTGGGGATTAACAGGTACTATTCCAAAAGCAGATTATGAGTTTGCGTCACTGCGTAGTTCATTGGGTGAAGTTACCAATAGACTAGCAGCAAAAGAATTACAGGATCAAGGTGTACTTGCTAACTGCGAAGTGAATATTGTACAAACACAAGAAACTGCTGAATATACAAGTTATCAAAGTGAACTTAAATTTTTACTAGAAGATAAAAAGCGTATGGAGTTTCTAGCAAATATGATTAAAGAAATTTCAACAACTGGTAATACTCTTGTACTAACAGGAAGAATAAACAACGGTAAACTTTTACAAGAACTTATACCTGAAGCAGAATTTGTTCAGGGCGAAATGAAAACTAATGACAGAAAAGAAGCATACAATGAAATCAATCAAGGAACAAATAACATTACTATTGCAACCTATGGAGTTGCGGCTGTCGGTATTAACATTCCTCGTATATTTAATCTTGTTCTCCTGGAGCCTGGTAAAAGTTTCGTCCGTGTTATTCAGTCAATAGGACGTGGGGTTCGTATTGCTAAAGATAAAGACTTTGTACAGATTTGGGACATCACAAGTAGATGTAAGTTTAGTAAGCGTCATTTGACCGAACGTAAGAAATATTATAAAGATGCAGAATACCCATTTAACATACAGAAAGTAAATTACTAATGAAAATATTAACACCAGAAAATCGATGTTTTGAAATGAATAACTTACCTGATGAAATCGAAGATATAAGATATTGTGTGTTGGACGTTACTGACAAACAAGAACCTGATTTCTTTTTTATTCCACTAGTTTTTATTGAAACATTTAATGCACCTAGCATCAGTTTAAGTATAGGAGAATTCAAAGTAGAAATGCCGATTGATTGGAATATTTTAATCGGTGATAGAGAAATCGGTGAACTAGAATTTATTCCACTTACAAGTATTAATGAGCGTTCATTCGATACTATATTGACAAATCCATTGGGTGGATTTACAATGGAATGGAAACCTATCAAAGTAAATAATGTATTCGCAGATGTGAAATGGTTTTTCCCTAAATTAAAATATGGTCACATTCTTGCTATACCACTTGAACATAAAGAAAAACCAAGATGTGCGTATTTTGTAAAAGATTTAAATCGTATACCAGATGTATTAAGTAGTTATGAGTTCTTCTAATGAGTGATAAATTACCACTGAATGATATTTTGAATGCGATGGATAGGCGTGACTTTAATTGGTATGCTAATCTATCAGATGAACATAAAAAGAAGTGGAGCAGTTGGTTATTCCTCAGATATGCTAGTAGCGTCAATGGGAAGTCCCGTGACGATGCTTTATTAAATACAAATGAATTTGTTAATAAACATTACGTTGATTTATATAAACATGATGAATTAATGTGGAAGTTATTTTGTTTAACAGGTTCAGGTAAAAAAGAATTCCATCAGTGGATAAAAGCACCTAATTCAAAAAAGAAAACAGACAAAGTATCTGAATTTATTTCTGAAGTTTATCCTCATTTAAAGAATGATGAAGTGGAATTATTTATGGAAATAAATGATGAAAACGAAATAAGACAATTAGCACTTGATGTGGGAAAAAGCGAAAAAGAATTAGAAGAAATATTTGGTAAAAAGAAGCGTAAAAAGAAATGAGTTTTGAGTGTCAATTTTGTGGAAAGAGTTTCAAGCGTGAAAAGACTCTTGCTGTTCATTTGTGTGAACAAAAGCGAAGATGGCTAAATAAAGACTCTAAGTATGTTAGATTGGGTCTATTGGCATACAATAGATTTTATGAATTGACTCAAGGAGCAACAAAAGAAAAAACTTATGAACAGTTTGCGAAGAGTAATTACTATACGGCGTTTACCAAATTTGGTAGACACATATTAGAAATAAGTGCTATCGATCCTGAAAAATTCATTGACTTTGTTATACGAAATAGTGTAAAATTAGATAAATGGTGTAGCGATTCAGTATATGAAACATACATAAGAGAGTTAAACAAAAAAGAAACAGCAGAACGTGCGGTAGAACGTGGTATTCTGTTGATGGAACAATGGAGTAGAGAAAATGATAGACCGTATAATGTATTCTTTAGGGAGATTAGTAAGCCGCGTCTTATTCATTGGGTCAAATCCGGAAGGATTAGCCCTTGGATTATTTTTAATTGCTCTAGCGGGAGCGCAGCTATTGACGCATTAAGCAATCAGGAACAAAATTTAATTATGGAATATTTAGAACCTACATTTTGGACACGAAAGTTTTCAACAAGAAAAGAAGATGTTGATTTTGTTCAGATGGTATTAAAGGAGGCGGGATTGTGAGTACTAAAAAAGTATCAACTAAAAGAACCGACACAGTTTTAGAAATACAAGAGGATGAAGACGGTGAACTATACATCGAATTACCTCAAAAAGTATTGGAACAGCTTGGCTGGAACGAAGGCGATACATTAGTTTGGTATGAGGATGAAAAAGGTAATTGGAATATAAAAAAGGCAACTGAAGATGAATAATGCTGATTTGACTATTAATATAACTGGTGATTGGTTAGATATGTCAGATAGTACTACAATTACCATGAATACTCCTACTGTATTACCAGATGATATTATTGATTTAGATGATTTAACATTTAATTTAGATGATTTAACATTTAATTTAGATGATTATAAATCACCGCAAGATGTAACAAACGAAAGACTTGATAAAATAGAAAAGTATCTAGGTATTTTAAGGCCCGATCCTGAAAAATTAGAAGAGTATGATTTGTTAAAAAGTCTTTATGAACAATATAAAGCAGCCGAAGCATTACTATTGGGTGAACAACCATTAGATGATGATGAAGATTTAGTAAACAGGTGACACATGAAACTGATAACTTATGACTGGAAAAGAGTAGAGCGTTCTGTACAAGATATAGCAATGCAGATGTATAAAGATAATTGGCGACCAGACTATATTATAGGTATTACCCGTGGTGGATTAGTTCCAGCAGTAATGTTATCACATATGACAGATATCCCAATGCACACACTTTGTGTACAATTAGCAGCAGATGGATTAGAAGAAAATACTGAAAGTAATTGCTGGATGGCAGAAGATGCTTATGGTTATGTGAACGTACCAGATAGAGATAATATTTTTAACTCTTGTACTTCAAACAATGAGAAAAGAAAGAATATCTTAATAATAGATGATATTAATCGTGGCGGAGATGCACTTGCTTGGATTATGAATGATTGGAAGTCTAATTGTATGCCGAATGATACTATTGCTTGGGAAGAAACTTGGCATGGAAACGTAAGATTTGCTTCTATAATGATGGATCCTAATTCAATTGTAGATACTGATTATTATAGTGCTGAATTACCAACTGAAGTTGAAACATGGGTAGAGTTTCCTTGGGAATGCTGAAACATAGTAATGTAAGAGAACGCTTAGATAGACTAAGAGCCATTCAAGGAAAGATAGATTATAGAAGAAAGTTTTTAAGTGACTTCAATAATAAAGAATTCTTAGAATGGACTCCAGTATCTAAAGAGAATATAAAATTTGAAAATGAGTTAGTACCCGGCAGTGGTGTACTAACAGAGTTAATCGATTGGTGTAATGAAAATTGCTCTGGGTATTATGTAGCCCACAGAGGTGATTTATATTTTGAAGATGAACAAGATGCTGCTATGTTCATTATGGTATGGAAATGAGTAATCAAACTGATATTGATATTGATGTATTAGATCGGGATGTAGTTCTATCCAAGATATGTCATGTTCCAGCGTCTATCAACAAGAAAGGTGTGTATACAAAGCATAACAGTGGCGTCTATGTCAGTAAAATACCACATGATCCTGTTTCTAATCTAGCAAGCATTGAATACAAAGAAGCAGAAGAACGTGGCTACTTCAAACTAGATTTTCTTAATAACTCACTGTATGATGGTGTGCGTGACGAAGAACACCTTGTTTCTCTTATGGAACAAGAACCTGTATGGGATTTATTTCAGCATGAGGAAGTAGTACAGAACTTAGCACATGTTGCTAATCATATCGAAGTACTGCGGGTATTAAAGCCGCAGAGTGTTGAAGAACTAGCAGAGGTACTTGCCATCATTCGTCCCGCTAAAAGGTATCTACTAAACGAAAACAAAGAAAAAATCAAAAGTGAAGTTTGGTCTAAACCAAAAGACGATAGTTATTATTTTAAAAAAGCACACGCTGTTGCGTATGCGGTCAGTATTGTAGTTCAGCTTAATCTATTTTGCGAACAAGTTGAACAGAACGGCGTTTAATACGCTTCTGCATTATATTGTTTAGTGATGTTTCAGGTCCCCATAATATCTGAACATCTTTAGAATTCATATTTAAAATCCAATTTCGGTATTCACTAATCTGTGATCCTAAAAATAGATTAATTGGTATTAGTCTATTAGACTCCCACCACCATTGTTCACCTAATTCGATAAAAGATTTTCTAAGTTCAGGTGTAGGAATATCTTCAAAATTATACATAGAGGTAATAATTTGATCGGTGTTGATTACAATACCAAGATAATCTTTATATTCTTTTTTACCATAGCGGACGCAAGAGAAAAAAGGGTAATTCTCTTGTATCCATTCTACTTTGTCTTTATCCATAAAGATATTTATGCTTAATAAAAAAGTAGCTTCTGGGAGATAAATACATGTATGATTAATGTAAATGTATTTCAATATAGCAGAGAAATAGAAGTAGTGTGTCAGGACGGGAACGGTACCACTACTATGAACACTTACCTGGGGAATATGCCAATGTATGACGGACATCACAAATTACACAAGGGTATAGATAATACTCTTAGATTTAAAATTAAAGATACTGATAGAAAGCCTATCGATCTAACAAATAAAACAATCATCTGGAAAATGTATGATAGAGAAAGTCGTGAAAATGTCTTATTCAGATATGCAGATATAACAAACGCATTACGTGGTCAGTGTTCCCTAACTATTCCAACTGCTGATACAATTATGCTGCCAGAAGGTTTCTATCAATTTGCTATGTACACTGTCGAAGATGGTGTGGAACAAATCATTTACACTGATACATATGATAACGCAAAAGGTACAATTGAAGTTATCGATGATGTATATCCAGAGTTTGAAGACTCACAAGAAACAACTACATTCTTTAATGATGGTAGTAAGTTTGTGACAACAACATTTGACGGCTCTGGTAATACAGTAAAGTCCAAGTCACTACACACTGTTGCTATATACTATGATGGCTTTACAGGTACAGTTAACATTCAAGGTGATTTGTCAGTTCAGCCGTCTACTAATGATAATGACTGGTTTGATTTAACACCTGCTTTACTATATGATCCAAATATTATTGTTAACAATGAAACAGGTGTTCAGGGTTATGTGGTACGTGCTAACGTTAACTGGATTAGAATTACATACACAGCAACTAGTGGATCAATTTCAAAAATACTACTACGCAACTAAACTTGACAATATAGCGAATCGTGTTATCTTTATTATGTAATCATTAATAAGGATAACAAAAATGCTAGACAATCAAAAACCTGCTTACATCGTAACTGAACCTGCTCTTACATCACTTCACACTTCACAAATTTTAACACTACAAGAATACTATGACGCACAGTGTGTGTGGGGAGAGTATGCATTTAATGTAGATGCATACAGCGAAAAACTGTATTCAAAACTGTTCAATGAATATGTAATGAGTGATGAATTCATGAAACGTGACTTTGTAAATGAGCGTATGAATCAACCTGACTATATTAAAGCACATAAAAAATTCTACGAACAAATGATGCAACGTGAAGATAATTGGTATGAAATGTCTTGACACATTAGAGAATCGTGTTATGTTAATATGTAATCAAAAATGAGGATAATGTTATGATTCTATGCTATCAAGATAACGAAGTTCGTCGTTCAACGAAACCTTTTTACGCAGAAGACTATAATGCTAATCATATGATTTGTAAGCACTTAGAAAACTATTTCTTCTTAAAATTCATCCTGATGAAAAGTGATGATATTGTAGAGAAACATCGTGCATCTAAAGAGTTAGACATCTGTGAGCGTAAGATGAATTATTGGAAACGTCAGAAAAACTTTTGTCAGAAACAATACGAAAAAGACATCAAAATTTGGAGTGAAACATATCAAGTAAATTCTTGACATTTATTTGATAATATAGTAATCTATATATATCAATAATCAAAGAGCAAGTTGATTCTACAAATGAGTTGTCAGAACGATAAATGCTCAGATAAAGGATAAAACATGAATAAACCACTATTTGAAGTGAATGCCGTTACACTTAAAAATGACGGACCATTGAATAAGTTTTTTGCCGACTGCTTAGAACTTCCATACAAATCAAATTCACAAGATAACCCAGAACATGAAAACCAAGTTGAAGAACTGTTGAAGAAGCACGGCTTGGAATACGAGTCACAGCCCAATGGTATTCAGAACTCACCTGATTTTTATGTTTATTATAACGGCAATCGTTATAGCGTGGAGTGTAAGTCGAGCAAGGGTCATTATCCCGTGTACAATGGTGGGCTACCTAAGCCCGATGTGATTTATGTTTTCAGTTCAGCAAAATATAACGCAACAACCGTCTTTAATGCAGATGATGTTGTTTCTCCATCAAAGCGTAAGATGTATGAAACTTTACTTGAAAAGTATGAAGCAGTATTAGCAGAAATGCGTCAATTACCAGAGTGGTCAGAAGACAAAAGAGGATTTGACTTTTACATGCGGGCAATGTATACTCAGAGCGGTGGTGCAGTAAAGACAAATTACTTTACACATGAAGACCGCGCCATGTGTGAACATAACGTATTAGAGCGAGAATATTAATGAACTATAACTTACTATGCGGAGATAATGTCGAACTACTAAAAGACATCAAAGAAAACTCAGTTGATTTAGTTGTAACTGATCCTCCGTATGGTATGGATATCGCAGGTGTTGGGTGGGATAAAGATGTCCCGCCTGATACTACTTGGGAAGAAGTGTTACGTGTTCTTAAACCCGGTGGATGGGCATTAAGTTTTTGTTCACCTGAGTTGTATCATCGTATGGCGTGTAAAATGGAAGACGGTGGTTTTGATATTAAAGACCAAGTTATATGGATGATTACAACTAAGATGGCTAAAGCAAATAAACTAAAGCCAGCACACGAACCTATTGCTGTAGCACAAAAGCCTATTAGTGAGAAAACAATTAAAGCGAATATAGAACGTTGGGGAACAGGTACAATCAATATTGATGATAATCGTGTTCCTTGGGAGGGCAAGCCACCGACTGGTTGGGTAAGCGGTGGTGCCAAACGCAGAGCATTCGGTAGTGATGTTACTAAGTCAACAGAACAAGAAACTGAGCGTGTAAACGCAAATCCAGATGGTCGTTATCCAAGCAATATAGTAGGACACTTTGACATAGCAGAACATCAAAAGTATTTCTATGCTCCTCGTGTCACACGTAAAGAGCGTGGTGAATATAATACACATCCTACACCAAAGCCTATTGACTTGATGCGTTGGTTGATTAATGTATACGCACCTGGACCAAACTCGGTAGTTCTTGATCCGTTTAATGGTAGTGGTAGTACTGGTATTGCGGCACTACGTTTAGGTCACTCGTATATCGGTATGGACTTGACACAAGAATATATTGATATCAGTGAACGCCGTATTAAAGATATGGTAGATGATGTAGAAGAAGATATTTTCGATTTTTCTTGACAGATATAGCGAATCACACTATATTATATATGTAATCAAAGGAAAGGTTTACGCAAATGGAACAGAAAACTACGTTTGCTATATTTAAAAATGAAAAACTGAAACTCTTTCACATTTGGAACACTAAACAAGAAAATCCAGAAGTAAACGTCAATGTGGTAAATGCTTTTTCAAAAGCATCTTACGCCTTATCCGGTAAGGACGCAGGACAATGTGCAGCGACAACTTCTTTTTTACGTGTAATATCAAGTACAAAAAAAGAAGATTGGGATGTAGAGTATGTTGAACTTGGTGTCGTAGATAAAAATATTGTTCGTACAGAGTATGAACAATGGATTCAAGTTTTGACAGAATTGGGATACATTTGTATCACTCGGGACCCTAAAGTTCGTATTCAGTCGGGTAAGTATGCAGGTCGCAAATGGAAAGCGACAATCATACAAAATCTATCAACGCAAAAAGTAATCAAGCATGTTGAAAATATGATGAAAGATTGCTTTGTAAAAGATGATATAATAAAATCTGATGCATCTTCTATAGGTTTTGGTGCTGTTTACGGTAAACTATCAAATGATGTAAAAAATATTAGTGAACTTTGGTCGTATGTTTTTAATCAATATTCAGAATATGCAGATAAAGACGTAGCATAGAGATTGACAACCGTTCATAAAACTGATATATTATAACTATGGATCTACAACAATCTTTATATAATGCACTTCCACATCAACGTAGAATGGCAAGTGGCGGTTGGCTTTCGTTCAACTGCCCTTGTTGTGTTGATAATGGTGAAGCACGTAATGACACACGTATGCGTGGTGGTATCAGACACGATGATGAAAGTATCTCATATCACTGCTTTAATTGTGGGTTCAAGGCTTCACATAAACGTGGTAGAGTGTTGAATAAAAAGATGTTGCTGCTAATGCGTAATCTTGGTATACCAGAAAGTGATATCAAACGACTTCAACTTGATGCAATCAGAGATAAAGAGTTAGTAGATGGTCCTACACTTTTTATAAATAAGACGCAACCAACACGTGTTCCAACTTTTACAGACTGTGAACTACCTGAAGGAGCAGACAGTTTAGATAATATTCTAAATACAGATGCGCCCGATGAACGTGTTATTATGGGTGCGAAGTATTTAATAGATAGAGGCATCTACGATTATATTGACGCATACTGGTCGCCACACGCTGTCTTTAGAAACCGAGTTATTATACCGTTTTGGCAAGGTGACAGAATAGTTGGTTACACAGGTAGAGACTTCACGGGAAAGTCTGAGGCTAAGTATATGAACAAGTCGCCCAAGAACTTTTTATACAATGTTGATGCTGTAAAGAGAAATAAACGGTATCTCATTGTCACTGAGGGAGTTATAGACGCTGCTTGTTTAGACGGTGTAGGTGTAATGAGTAACGAGGCCTCACCTGCTCAGATTGATTATATCAATCAGTTTCAAGGAGAAGTTATAGTTTCTCCAGACAGAGACAAAGCAGGTGAGCGCCTTATTAAACAAGCAATAGAAAATGGATGGAGTGTATCATTTCCAAATTGGGAAGACGATATAAAAGACGCAGCAGATGCGGTTAATAAATATGGTAAATTATATACACTAAAAAGTATAATTGATGGCAGAATAAGTAATAGTACAAAAATAAATGTACGAATGCGATTAGGATAAGGAAAACTAAATGGCAAAAAAACCAGAAAAAAAGAAAGCACCGGCAAAGAAGGCACCGGCAAAAACTAAAAAGCCGGAAGAGGAAGTAACAATCATCCCTGCTCCAAAGGAACAACCTGCTCCTCCTCCCCCTCCTCCGGCTCCACAAATGCCGCCTCAACCTAAAAAGCCAGGTGAGATTTTATGGGAGAACGGCGTACTATTCATGGACAAAGAATTCAATCAGGAAAACTGTATGCCACTAGTGAGAGCAATTATGGAATACAATATGTCACCTGAGGGGCAGCGCCCAGAAGTAATTCATCTGTATATTAACTCACCGGGAGGTGCAGTAAACAGTGCGTTACATTTAATTGATACAATTAAACAAAGTAAAATACCAGTACATACATATGGTATGGGTATGATTGCATCATGTGGTGTACTACTAATGATGTCTGGTGAAAAAGGGCATCGTTATATCACACAAAACACAAGCGTAATGTCACACCAATATTCTTGGGGTTCACGTGGTAAAGAACACGAACTAATGTCTATTGTAAAAGAGTTTGAACTATCAACAGAACGTATGTTAGACCATTATAAGAAATGTACAGGTAAGAGTGAAGCATATATTCGCAAATACTTGCTACCAGAAAGTGATATGTGGTTAACTCCCGAAGAGACAGTTAAGCATGGTATCGCAGACCACATCATTCAAACTTACTAGTTGACAAACGCAACCCTTTTTGATATAGTAGAAGAATGTCAGAAGTAAAAAATTATAGCCTCGATTTACAAACACTATTCGTACAATTCATGGTTACAAACCCCGAACTCTATACAAGGGTTCGGGGTATTATCAAACCTGAATATTTCGACCGCGGAATCCGTCCTGTGGTTAAGCAACTTGTAGATTACAGTGAGGAGTATTCGACTCTACCTGATACTGTTATGATTAAAGCAGAGACAGGCCACAGTATAGAGAAGTTGGACAACATCTCCCAGCACGAAGACTGGTTTGTAGACGAATTCGAGACATTTTGCAGACACAAGGCTATTGAGAAGGCTATTATCGATAGTGCTGATTTATTAGAGTCTGGAAAATATGGTGAAGTAGAACTTAGAATTAAAGAGGCGGTTCAGACTGGACTAGCACGTTCTTTGGGTACTGATTATTATGCAGATCCAAGAGGTGTTCTGGAGCGCATGAAAGATAACAACGGTCAGATTACGACTGGTTGGAAAGCTCTTGATGATAAGTTGTATGGTGGCATAAATCGTGGGGAGATTACGATTTTCGCAGGTGGTTCTGGGGCAGGCAAATCCCTATTCATGCAAAATATGAGTCTGAACTGGGCCGAGGCTGGGATGAATTGTGTCTACTTTACACTCGAACTTAGTGAAGAACTTTCAAGTATGCGTATGTATGCTATGCAGACGGATCGCAGTACAAAACGCATTTTCAAAGAACTAGATGATGTTGAACTAGAAGTCAAGGCGAAGGGCAAAAAGTCTGGTATGCTACGCATCAAATATCTCCCATCTGGATCAACAGTCAATGATCTACGTTCTTACTTGAAAGAACTTCAAATTCAGACTGGCAAGAAAATTGATTGTATTTGTATCGACTATTTGGATTTGCTTATGCCAGCAACTAAAAAAGTAGCAGCAGGCGATCTGTTTATCAAAGACAAATATGTAACTGAAGAAGTTAGAAACTTTTCAATGGAAACACAGTGTGTAACTGTAACAGCATCACAGTTGAACCGTTCGGCGGTCGAAGAAATTGAATTCGATCACTCACATATCGCAGGTGGTATCTCTAAAATTCAAACAGCAGATAACGTTATTGGTATCTTTACATCAAATGCTATGCGTGAACGTGGTCAATATCAACTTCAACTTCTAAAAACTCGTTCATCTAGTGGTGTTGGTAGTAAAATCAATCTTGTATTTGATAGGGATAGTCTACGTATCTCAGATGATACTAGTGAAGGATTTGATGATGGAGATCAAATATCAAATACTTTGAATGTAGTAGACACGCTACGAAAAAAGACGACAATAACTAAAAAACAAGAAGATGATGAACCAGTTTTTGAAAAAACTGATGCTGCTTCATCATTAAGAGCAATGCTTAAAACTAAAAGTCGCTCCGCTTTTGACGAAACGTGATAAATACAGATAACGGAGATTTATCGCATGAAACGTAAAAGTTTATTTGAAGAACTAAACTCAATATCTTATGACAGAGATAATAAACGTTTAGTTGAACAAAAGGGTGAACATATTATTGCAGGTGCAATCAATTTAATAGAATTTATCGAAAGTAATTTTGATGAAGACACTGCAGCCGACTTAAAAAAGCGTTTGGTGAATAGTATCCGTGCTAAAGACCCTCGTAAATTTAAGAGAGGCATGAACAGTGTTGATGATTAATGGATTTTGAACAGCAGCTTAAACAGTTAAAAGTATTAGCAGGAATTTATCAACCTTATAAGGTTGATGACCCTTCTACATCCCAAGAAAATCAATCTCATACTGGCACGGAAAAAGGTGAATATCAGCGTAAGCATAATATTCAACCTGGTACTCCTGAATGGTTTAAATTATGGTTCTCACGACCAACATTAACTGGTGAGGATCCTTTTGGGAAGAGTAAATGAAGATTAGTGAGATTATATTAGGTAAAGGCAGAGAGCGTAGATTTAGAGGCCCTCGTAAACCACGCCTAAAACAAAAAGGTTTTCATCAGCGTATGAAAGGTCTTTTAGACGCCACACAAGAAGTAACAGAAGCAAAAAACACACACCTTGACCATGCTGAAGAACTTGTTTTTATGTATGGCGATGAAGGAATAAAGCGTGTAGTAGGTACATTTTCTAAATTACTAGATACACTTGATGGCGCTGGTGGAGGCGATGCTGTAACTACAAAATGGGACGGTTCGCCCGCTGTATTCTGTGGTATTGATCCTGCAGATGGTAAATTCTTTGTAGGTACAAAAGGTGTATTCGCTAAAAATGCGAAACTTAACAAATCACCTGAAGATATTCAGACAAATCATCCAGATACAACGAATAAAGGTGAAGCAGTTAGTAAACAAGGATTACGTGATAAACTTTCTTCATCATTAGAACATCTTAAAGACTTAGGTATTAAAGGTGTACTACAAGGTGATCTATTGTTTACTAAAAGTGATTTAAAAACTGTTAATATTGACGGCAAAAAGCATTTAGCATTCAAACCAAATACAATTACATACGTTGTACCCGCTGATAGTGAAACAGCACGTGAAATGTTAGCAGCAGAAATAGGTATTGTATTCCATACAAGCTATGAAGGTGACTCTATTGAAGATATGAGCGCAAAGTTTGGTTTTGACGCAAGTTCATTGCGTAAATCTCCAAATGTATGGTTTACAGATGCTAGAATTAAAGATGTATCTGGTCAAGTACAGTTAGATAAATCAGATAGCGCAGTAATCAGAGCAGCCATTAAAGAATTAGCATCTATGAATGTAGATGTGAAAGCATTTGATGTTATTAACAAAAAAGTAGGCGGTGTAGATTTGATCACAGCACTGAAATCGCACGCCAACGCACCTATTAGGTCCGGACAAGCACTACAAGCAGACGCAGACAGATTTGTATCTGACTTTATACAAAAATTAGAAGATAAATTTGATACTGATATATCAAAGCTAAAAACTGGACCTGAAGGTAAAGCAGGACAAGCGAAACTAGTAGCAAAATCTGAAGTTTCTCAGTATATTGAACAGAACAAAGGTGTTATTGCTAATATGTATCGTGCTTATCTGAAAACAGAAGCCGTAAAAATGATGTTCCAACGTAAAATGCGTGACATCAAAGCAATTGATAGTTTTATAGAGCAACCAGACGGTTCATTTAAAGTTACAGATCCAGAAGGATTTGTAATTGTGGACCATGTTGGTCGTGCTATGAAAATTGTAGATAGATTAGAGTTTAGCGCAGCAAACTTTGCGCCGAGAGATTGATATGTTTAGTAAACAGTGTAAAGCACATTTAGAAGAAGTAAAGATGACACGTTGGCAGCACTTTCGTTTTGCTTGGTGGTTCTTAATTCAATTGAAAAAAGCAGAAATTGCTCTGTTCATACACAGCTTTGCGCCTAGATATTTTCAAACATATGCTAGTGATAAAATTATTGAACTAGCAAAGATATTGGAGTCAAAACATGACTGATAAAAAATATACAAACCAAGAGTGGGCTGCTATGTATGGCGGACACAGTGTAGAAGAAAAGAAAAGTAAACTACAGCTTGTTAATGAACTTACAGAAAGTAGATTGTTTAGAAATAAAAAGGTAGCTAGTGGTGTAAATGTAGATGACGCAGCAGATTTATCTTTTATGTATCTAATGATGCTGAATGTTTTCAATAAAGATTACGATTATGCTCCATTAGCCAAAGAGTATGCTACTCGTACTGCCGCATTTAAGAACTTTGATACATTCAGAACAAGTGGAACTGATTTATACGTAGCATTAAACAGATTAATGGGCAAAGACCAAGAATATGATAATGAAAAAGATCAAATTGCCATGTCTCGTATCAAACCTATGAGAACTGATGTCATACAATATCTAAATCACATTGGTGCTAGTAAAAGTAATTCAAATTATGAACAAAAAATGCTTATGAGATTCCAAAGACAATTTAATGTACAGGATGGTCTTCTTAAATCAATGCGCAGACTAGTAGGTGATTGGGATAATCTAAATCAAAATCAACGTGCGTTAGTAGTAACACGTATGGTGCAGTTTATGAGATCAAAAGCACCTAGAAGTGAAATGATGCAAGCACTGTTAAAGTTCCAGAAGCGTGGTAACTTTAAAGTTGATGATAGTAAAGATAAAAAGAAAAGAATTTGGAATAATCCTATTGTAAAGGGAGCAGCAATCGCAGGTGCGATTTATGGTGCTGGTAGATTAGGTAAACAAATGGGAAAAACTACATATAGTAATCCAATAAAAACTAAACCAGACTATCAGCCAAGGCTCAAGAAATAGAAAAAAAAGATAAATAAAAGTATAGAGATGTTATATCTCACAGAAAAATTTTAGGAGAAATAAAATGGTAGCAAAAGTACACGAATCATATGACGCAGGTCAATTCCTAACAGGTTCACTAGTACACTTCGAAGTTGCTCATACAGCAGCAGTTGATGTAAAACATCTAGTAGAAACAGTTGGCACACGTGCAACTGTAGTAATTCTAGGTGCAGGCGGCGCACGTATCGCAGTTGAAAACAATGGCGCATGGGATGCATCAGGCCTACAAACAGCACTAGGTGCAGGTTACACAGTAACAGACTTCACATACTAAGTCGTTATTAACCCCCCCAGACAAAAGAGATCCAATACTTAGTATTGGGTCTTTTTTTATGCCTATAATCTGATAAATACATATAGAAGATTTTTTGGGAGAAATAATCATGTCAACCTTCAAAATTCAATTTAGACGTGGCACAACAGCACAACACGAAACTTTCACCGGTGCTCAAGGTGAAATCACATATGATACAGAAAGAAAAACTCTTGTATTACACGATGGGGCTACAATTGGGGGACACCCAGTGGCATTGATGTCTGAACTCCCAACAGATTTAAGTCAACTAACAGATGACTTAGATGCTCTTCCGGTGCAGTTTGCTCCTGCTACGTGGGCCGGTGCTTTAGGACAAGTAGCAGGCGGTTGGGATTCAGCAGCAAGATCATCTGTAGACTCTATTAATATATCTACCGATATATCTACAACATCACACGCAAATCTTACTTCCCAGGCAGCATTTGGAGATCATGCTGTTACTACAGGTTCTTATGCTGTAATGCCAGCTGGTGGCACTTCAATGCATAAATGGTCAATTCCTACAGGAGGCGATTCCTCATCATTTGGTGATAGTCTTACAAATAATGATGCACAGCGTGGTTCAGCTGCAGGCAATGGTATACGTGGTGTATGGAGAGGTAATAACGCTGATCGCTATAATAAGTTCGAATGGATGGCATTAGCTACGGGTGGCAATACTCAACACTTTGCCGATCTACCAACTAAGTTTGTAACAGACGATGCTATGGCAGGAAATGATACCAAAGGTCTATCCGGTATGGGATCTCACCAAGATGATTATGGTGGAACACAAAGATGTTATTATGTAATTTATGATACAGTTGGTACTGCCACTAATTTTGGTAATCTAGGTAGAGATGCTACAAGGCCATGTGCTGCTGGAGATGATACTCATGGTTTATGGGCAGGTGGTGGCCACGCTAATTATAATACAGTTTACAGTGGTATTACTGCAGTTACATATGATACAGGCGGTACAGCAATTAGCGGCGGTAGTATAAGTAGAGCCAGAAGCGGTGGATGTGCTATGTCTGACAAAACATATGTTATCTTTATGGGCGGTTATGCCAATGGTAACGTCCATACTGGAGCAAGAAATGATATCGACAAAAGAGTTATTGCAACTGGCGGAAATGCTACATTAATCGGTAATCTATCTACAAAAAGAGTTTTCTCATCAGGAACCTCTGGTTACGCTTCATAATATAATAAAGATAAATATACTTAATAATATTGGAGAAATAAAATGGCAAGAGTACATGGAACAGCAAGTTCTGGAGAGAACTTATCTGGCAACTTAAACTTTTATACCATTTATCTAAAGCAATTAGATATCACAGCGACAGGTAATATTTTAGATCAGTCACAACAAAACTTTGACGATATATGTAACTTAATTAATCTAGTTTCACAGCCTGTAATTATGAATGACCCAATTCCGGTAGACTTAACAGGTCTAGCCCCTACACTAGTGGGACCTGGCATGGTATTTAAATTCGCTGTAGAACATGGTGGCGTTTTTGCTCGTAACGGAGACGCAGTAGCAGTATTAAAAGAAGTATTTTACAACGTTAATATTGATGGAGTCGCATTAGACCAAATCACAATAGAATTTGAAATGTCAGAATTACTATAAATTTATTTAAAAAATTAATATTATAAAGGACCTTCGGGTCCTTTTTTTATGCGTAGATAAATATATCAAACTCCAATGATAAATACAATAAAGAAACATTGGAGAAAGCAATGGCTTCAACAGAACCAAAGTTAGCTGAATTAGAAATGCAGAGTTTAGAAACTCATGTAGCAGTTAACCACGAAAGATTTAAAAAGTTAGACGAGTCAATACAACGACTAGAAAACCTAATAGAAAGAAACAATATTGATACTAAAGAACAATTTTCAGAATTGAAAAAAGTTGTTGTTTGGGCAAGTTCTACTCTATTCGGTACTCTGTTAATTGCTCTACTAACATCAGTATTTAAGGTGATATAATGCTTATTGAAGAGATCATAGGTGAGGAAGTATACGAAGCGAAAATGGTATATGCTCGTAAGGGTAAACAAGTTGTTCGCAAATATCGTTGTTCTTCTGGTAGATTAAAAGGCAAGACTGTTGGTAATCCAGCAGCCTGCTTCAAGCCTGTAGATGTTAAAAAGCGTTTTACACTAGCACGTACAAAAGCAAGACTGGGATCAAGAATGGCTAGAAAAGCAAAAATGACAAAGCGTATGAACCCAGCAAGTAAGCGTCTAAAGATGCTGAACAAATAAGCGAGAAGAAGATGGGCTTAAAAGAAGATATACAAAAGAGTATGTTTACAGAAACATATAACACAAGACTAACAGGAATTGCTGATTTAGTTGGTGCTTCAGATGATGATGTGCGTAAAAGAATGAAATCTCTTGGATTTAAAGAATATGTAGACCTAATGAGAGCATTACGTGATCAAAACAAATCAGAAGCACAAGAAATTCTTGGTCTTGGTATTGGCGAACAGTACTCTACTGGTGGAACTTTATCTCCGAGTGAGATGAAGGGTAGACAACAAGCGGCACAAGCACAGCAAATGCCAGATGCTAAAACAAGAGCGCAAACAGTTCAAGGTATGGCAAAATTAGGTAAAAAAAATATAGGTGATGTTACTCCAAACCAGGCAGCATCGGCATTAGATAAAGCAAGTGCCGGACAGCCACTAACACCTATACAACGAAAAGCGATGGCACAGCAAGCATCGTCTGTAGGAGCATTAGCAAGTGATCCTAAGACAGCACCACAGTTTAGAAGTTTGTTAAATAAGCTAAACAAACAATAAGGAGTTTGAATGAGACTTACAGAAGTTTTAGGTGGCATATATGTTATGGTCACTGAAGAAGAGAATGATTTAATTACTAAATTCTTTTCAGAAAACGAATATGTAAATGAAACACAACTATCAGAACGTGAATGTGTGATAGTTGATGGTCTAGTTCACAAGGGTGTTCTAGTACCAACTATACGTGGCTATCGTGTAAACTAACGGAGGAAGAAATGACAGCACCTAGCAGAAAAGATGTAGACGCTATGGCGAACATAATGAAAGCACTTAACGGAGACAAGAGCGGTGTTCAGCAACAAGCGGCTACTGAAAGACAAGCGAGAGAGGATGCTGGTATTATTGATACTTCACCAGGTGTGAAAGAAGCAGATATTAAAGCAATGGAAAACATTTTAAGTGCGTTTAATTCGGCATCGACAAATGTTTCTAAAAAAGTTGCTACAACAATAAATGAGTCAGTTAAGACTCCAAACGGCGTGAAAGTAGGATTATTTTCTGTGGAGAAAACTGACGATGGGTATTATGACATTAGAGATAGCCGTACAAACGATACTTTATTTGAAGGCTTATGCCTATATGAAAGTGCATTCGTTATCACAAAATATCTCAACGAAGGAAAGAAAATCAACTCGCCAGAAATAACAAAAGTTATGGCAACAAATGCTCTATTTGAACAATCGTACTTTGATGCTTTACAGCATAAAGGCTCTTGGAAGAAAGCTAAAAAGAATAATGATTTTACAAAAATGGATATTTTAGAAGCAAGATTTTCACGTTCAAAATCTGAAGCAGCTAGTATAAAGACTAAAATAAAATCTATATATGAGTCTGTAAAGTAAATTCCAAAAGTAAACTTAAATGATAAATACATAATATAACTTTATGTATTGGGGCAAATACCATGAGAAAAACAATTTTTTATAATACTAACCCAGTTGTGATTTCTACTCGACTAAATGAGTATATGAAATCAAACTTTGGTTATGAAATCGAAAGCGATTTACAATCTCTGCGTGAAGCAAAAGTAGCGTTAGAAGAAAAGAAAAAATCAATGCGTTCTGATTATCAAGACCGTGCATATATTGAAAATATGCTAATGCTTGAAACAGTTCGTGTTCTATTAAAAGCACATCTAGCAGAAAAGAAGAAGCCAGACGCAAATAAGAATGGCATTCCAGACTATGCAGAAGATGGAAAAGGCAAGAATGATTTAAAGAAAAAGCAAAAGACTGATGAAGGCAAGTACAAAAGTGACGCACAGCGTAAAGCAGTACATGCAGCAAAAGCAGAAAAAACAAATGAAAAAACAAATGATCCTATTGGGAAAGCAACTGACGCATATACCCGCAAGTACTTAAAAAAAGGTCCAGGTCCTGATTTAACAAAATCACGTGATAAAGGTAGAGATAAACTGGATCCTAAGAGATACACAACTCCTGGAACAAATCCAGGCGATAAAGGTAGATATAAACTGGATCCTAAGAGATACACAACAGAAGATGTTGATGCTGAGTGGGCGAAAGTCAAAGCGTCTAACAACCAAATCAAAATCAACAAGTTTTTGGCAGGATTGGATCAAGCAACTGCAAAGCGTTTGACTGGTGATAAAGCACAAATTTCTAATATAGAAAAAGGAAAGATTATCAAAAATACATCACGCAAACCTGCTGATCCGTATACACATGATACTAATCCACTATATACAGAATCGGAAACACCAAAGTTCGATACTAACACAACAAAGTATGATAACTCATATGAAGCACCAAAGGAATACAAAATGAAAAAAGAAAAGCTAGAAGAAGGTCTACTAGCCCAACTGAACGCACTACTAGAAGGTGATGCGGCAGAAGCAGAAATTACAATGGCTGCACGTGGTATCGTAGACGAACTACAAGATATGATTGAAAAGCTAGGTAAAATTCAAAACGATCAATTAGGACCACTTACAGATGAAATGTCATATTCACATGGTCCTGAAGTAGCAGCATCATTTAAGTCATCAGTAGATGGCGCAGTAGCAGGTCTACTAGATAACGCACGTTCAGCAAAAGATGCAGTAAATGACGCAGTGCTAGTACTGTCAGGAGAAGCTCCTGCTTCAGATATGGCAGCCACAGATGCAGAATTAGGCGGCGATATGGCCGATGACATGGAATCAGATATAGAATCTGATATTATGGGCGGTGATGAATCAATGTCTGGTCCAGAAGATGAACCACTAGGAAGAGCAAAAAGATAATGAAAATATCTACACTTTTAAGCGAAAATTATAAATCGCAACTTATGAATGATATCAATGTGTATTTGGTTCGCTTAAAAGCCAATGGTATTCCTAGTATTGGTACTGATATTATGGTACGTGAATTAGAAGATTTGGGACATTCTGTTACACCTGAAAGTTTAGTTGATTTATTAGGTAGTAGCAAATATGTACAGAATGTTACAATTGATAGCATCGAACTAGAAGGAGCCCCAACCTCTAGCAATGATGATACATCACGTGAAGCAGTTAAAAGACTTGCTAAAAAAGCAACACAGAAGAGGATATAATCATGCCACTTATTATTAAAGGAAATAAAGATATTGAAGTTATTTCTAAAAAAGAAATGACAAAATTTATCGAAAAAGCAGCAGCAGCAAAATCTGATCCACTTAATGCTCTACCTCCAGAAGTAGCAGCAAAACGCAGAGAGATATTGGAAATAAAAGAAAGTAGAAAATATCTTGCTAAAGTACAACGTGAAAAAGAAGAACATGATCGTTTAGTAAAAGAAAAGCTAGAACAAGCAACTGCTGAAATAGAGAAACTAACTGAAGCAAAAGTTCAAGCAACTGAAGAATTGGTTGTTACTACTTCTGTGGATCCCATAGTAGTAGATACAAAAGATATGCATGTAGCTACTGTACAGTTTGCACCTGATCCACCGGATTTTATGTCTATGACTAAAAAAGAAATTGATCTATGGGCAGAAGAAAATCTAGGTGTTCAACTAGACCGCAGACATACAAAAGCAAAAATGATTGAAGAATTAACAAAACACTTGTAATTCATTTTAAAATATAGTATACTATGTGTATGCTAAAAGAAACTTATACATATAGCCCCCTGGAGCGAGTGAATGTGAACGGTTCCCGTCACTATCAAACGCCAGGGGGCAAACCATTACCAAGCGTTACAACTGTTTTAAGTGCGTTAAAAGATAAGACAGCACTACACGAATGGCGAAAGCGTGTTGGTGATGAAGAAGCGGATCGAATTATGAGACTTGCTACTGGTATTGGTACACAAGTTCACTTACATTTAGAAAAATTCATACTTGAAGAAAATCGTCCGGACGGAAATAATCTAATTCATCAGATGGCAAAAGAACTATCTGACATTGTTATTAGAGAAGGATTGTCTAGTGTTGATGAAGTTTGGGGAACAGAAGTTCCGCTATACTATCCTGGACTGTATGCTGGTACAACAGACTGTGTTGGTGTATATAAAGGTAAGCCTGCTATCATTGACTTTAAGACTACACGCAAGCCAAAGAAACGTGAATGGATCGATGATTACTTTCTACAGGGTGCGGCATACGCAGCAGCACATAATGAATTATATGGAACTGATATTAAAACGATTGTCATTATGATGATTGGTTGGGATGCAGAAGCAGATAATCTAGGAAATTATCAGGAGTTTGTCGTTGAAGGAGAAGAGTTTGAAAAATATTCGTTAGAATGGGCGGAGAAGGTTCAAGCATATTTTGATAAATACATGTAATTAGGAGTTACATGATGGCGACAACAAACGTAAAAATTCTATTAAGACGTGGGTTACGTGAACACATTGGTGTGAACACATTAGATACAGGTGAAATGGGTTTCACCACTGATACCAATCAATTATTTGTTGGTATTGATGAGTCTATTGATGAAGTACAATTCGATGTATTTGCCAACGCACATGCTATTATTCAAACATGGTTAGATAGTTCTGATAACCCATATCAGCATCTAGGTTTAAAGGTTGACGAAGACTTAGTTATAAGAGGTGTCCCCGATGTAGATGTTATGATAAATGCTATGCATTTTTATCTACAGAATGTAGAGTGGGATGGTGAAGTCGAATTTACACCTGGTGAGATTGTTTATTTAAAACAGTTTATCTATGCTGATGACAGAGTTAAATCATCTGAAATAGATAAAGGCAAAACTTATGTAATTAAAGTAGTGGGTAATACTGATTACACATTACTAGGTGCTGAAGAAAACAAAGTCAATGTGAAGTTTACTGCTACTGGCGTTGGTCCATTAAATGGCGACGGTGAAGTTTTAGAAGTAGTTGACGTTGAAGATTACACACAAGGTTCTGTTGTTTCAACATCATATGACCCTATCAGAGACATAACAGATGTAACTGTATATTTACGCCATAATACTCCTATTTTTGCGCAAGACATCGCACCGCAACGTGACTTTTATAATATGAATAAATCTGAATGGGGATTGTTTGAATGGGACGGAACGGAATGGGTACACCATGTAGTAGACAATGTACATGATGCAGGTTCTACCGAGCCAGTCAATGCTGATGTTGACTATACAGGAGATATGGTTAAACCATTAGATGCTGAAGGAATCGTAGGCGATGTTTCAGTTGTTATTGGTGACGGCGCAGTTCGTTATTGGAAAAAGAAAAATTGGGGTTGGAGTTTACTTGGTAAAGAGCATAACGCAACCGGCGAAGCGACTATCGTTAACAATAGTACAACGCACCATCTAGCAGACAACTTAGTTGATGCATTTGAATTCGATTCAAACGGTAGATGGGAAGTAACGATTACAAAATTCAAAGGTACAGAAGATGAAGTAACATTTGTCTATGACCATGCTTCTATTATTGATCCAGCAACAAGTCCAAATTTAATATTCTGGTATTTTGATGTTGGTATGTATGGTTATAGCGGCGAACCGTTAGTACATGGTGATATTTACTTAGCAGACGAAACACTGATTAATGGTAGAGATGAAGTCATAGTAAAATATTTTTATAACTTAGAAGACTTCCAATTCCATACAACTGATATAGACACACAAGATTTAATACCAACACCTATTGAGAAGCCAGATCAAAGAAGTAATGGTGATCCGTTAGTAGTCGGTGACTATTATGTAGACTATAGTAGAGACTTACAACAAAGTTTAAAACTTATAATCTCAGAGTTTGATTCACTTGAACCGAGACTTGCTTCTATACCGGAAGGACAAAGTGTAGATGGTATGTCTATTGAAGAAGTAAATCAGTATTTCAGATATAATGATACATTTATTCCTATATTTTTAACTGAAAAAATTGCTCTACAAGATATGCTACCACAACAGTTAATGTATGGTAAACCAGATGTAGAAGGCGGGACGGCGACAATCACAATCAGAGAAAGAGACTGGGAAGGTCATCTAAGTTTTACAGATTATGAATATAACAATCTACACAGATCATTATATTATACAAAAGAACGTGTAGGATCACCAGAACAAGTTGATTTTGCAGATACTGTATTTGTAGAACACGTTGATGTTCCTGAGTTTGAAGCACCATATTATGCTCGTTCTCGCAGAAATGTCGAAGTAATCACAGAAAACTCATATAATCAGTTATTCGCAGACCAGCATCTATCAGCATTATCACATCATACTGGTAGACGTTCTAGTTTATTTAAAAAGGTATACAGTGAAGAAACTGGTATATTCTTAAGATATCTTTATGATGTAAACACAACATTCTTTGTTGATTATTCGCTAATACAAAAAAGTCCAAGTAGACAGTTCTTACGTACTGGACAACTTAAAGTTATTAACGGATGGCCACATGGTATTTCACAAGCCAAACTAACAGATGACCATACTGAATTCTGGCAAGACTTTAATAATGATGGGTTTGCTGCAATGTATCCAGAAACAGAATTTTCTAATATACAGTTTGATGTGAAAAGACAAGATGTTGTTCGTATTAGAAATGATGAAAAGTTTAGAATTGATAACTACTTAGAAACAGTTATGAATTCAATTGATAATGTCAGAACAATACAAGTTGGAGATGATGTTATTTGTGAAAACTCAGATCCAAATTGGGATGTGACAACATTCTTATCTGAAACGCAACAAGTAAATCTTGATTCTGTAGCAGAATTAGGCAATGACTTACAAATATATTTTACACAAGATTCAGGATGGACTACAGAAATTAGTTACACAGTAAAAAGATGGTCAATGTAAATGAAAGACAAATCTACGCTACTTTATGAGTGGCGTCAATTACGTCTGAAAGTTAAAAATAACTTTACAGAAAAAAACTTACAAGAAGTCATAGACTGGTGGAAACAATTGGATTATCATGCTCAAGGATTTGACTATGATAATCCAAAAACTTGGCCTGATGTTTGGGAATATATTAACGAAGAGTTTTACACAAATAGCGGTAATGGTTTAGGTTGTTTTTATACAGTACATCATTCACATTCAAATAAAAATCCAGAATTATTATTAGTACATGATTTGCTACATGGCGACATATATTTGATATGTGTTGTTGACGGATATGTATTAAATAGACGCAGTGGTAAACTTGAAAAGTATGAAGACGTTAAAGATGATTTAAATGTAATAGAGCGTCATTCACAAGATTTTATACTAGAAACTCTAAAATTCAGAGATAAAAAATAACTTAGTATATAATAAAGAAATAAATACAGTATAAAACAGGAGTATATAATGCTTGTAGAAAAGAAATATAAAGAAGGCGATGTAGTCACAGTAGTTATGCCTAGTATGCCAGAGACCTTAGGTGTGTTTGTATCAGAAGATGAAAACACAATTACACTAAATTGTCCTGCGCATATTATTCCTAATCCACCATCTGATGGTAACCCAGAAGGCGGTTATAATTTCATTCCGTTTTCAGTGACTGGGAAATCTAATAGCGACATAATTATTAATAAATCAACAATAATTTCATCTATGAAAACCTGGCAAGGACATGCTGATAATTACAAAGAAGTTATCAAGCAAGCGATAGAAGAATTTGATGAATTAGAAAAATCAGAACAGGAAGATTGATGCCAGGAGCAGCGAGAACAACAGATAGAACTACAGCACACAATCCCTGCGGACCTGGACAATGTTCTATTGGTTCTGAAAATGTGATTATTAATGGTAAGTTGGCTTTTAGAAAAGGTGACAGAGATACACCACACGGTGTGCCGCATTCTACACCAACCGGTATCATTTGTATACCACACACAACACCATTGGCAGCGGGTTCACCGAACGTGTATGTAAATGGTCGACCATTAGGAAGAATAAACGATTCATTTAGTTGCGGCATTCGTGTAGCAAGTGGATCGAGTAACGTAATAGCTAACGGATAAAAAGATGAGCGAAGCAGAGTTTGAAAGACTATACCAGGAGTTTATAAGAAAAGGAGGTGGTGCTTTAACATCAACCAACACTCCTACGTCTGACTCTGCGATACTTGAAAGTTTAGGCGAAGCAGTAAACACTCCAGTATCATATTATGATCAATCGAATAATATTGGTCTAGACCCATCTACGTTAGCTGACTTAAATGCAACTGAAGAGCAATTTAATAGACAAAAAGCTCTAGGTATAATTTCAAGTGAGATAGCATCAAATAATTTCAGTAATCCATACCTATCAGTTGCTTCTAACGGGATTGCTAACTATACAACATATTCTGCTCACCCAGGAGTGTCTGCTCTTAGTGATACTAATATTGTATTCAATTTATTGTCAGATACAAATTTAGGCGGAAGCAGTCTAACAAAAAGTACAATTTTAGCAGCAGTTCTTAGTAATACAGGTGTTAAATTTGATGATATTTTAAAAGGTGCCATAATTGGCGGTCTTGCTATTGATATGTTTAATAGTTTAAAATCCCATACTGAAAATCAAATACTAGATTTGCCACAAACATTAGAAGACGCAGACACACTAGCAGGTTTAAACGCACAGTTCGGGGAGCGTGATACTAGTTGTTCTCTTTTCAATGAACTAATGGGCATTATGTCAGGTGCATTTGATGGTGCATTTGATCTTCTTAATAATGCTGGGAATTCTATTATGAATATACTGGAAGGCACCGGGATTTTAGGTTTCTTTGATACAGTAAAAAATGGTTTATCGGGTATAATCAATGGTTTAGTTGGTGGTATATCAGATAACATTAGTAACATTATTAGTGGTTTGTCTAGTATTGTTAATAGCGCATTAGGTGGTCTAGGAGCAACACTAGGTACATTAGGCGGTTTAGCATCAGGTGCTCTTAATGCTATATCAAGTATAACTAACCAGATTGCTGGAGAAATCGCAGGTCTTTCTAATATGATGGATCAAATTACTAGTAAGCTAAAATCAATCGCAATGGCTGGTGCTATGTTAGATCCTTGTAAATTAGCAGTACTATTGAACACTGGCTCAGATGAACTAAAATCAGCGGCGAATTTACTTAATGCGCCGTTAGCAGTACCTACACCTAGATTTGTAATACCAACAGAAACAGATCCAAGAGCAAATAAAAATGCTGTGAATATGCGCATGGCAGAAGCAAAAGATAAAGCAAGTAAAAGTTCTGGTGTCCCACAGTCACCGTTTAGTTCACTAGCAGGTATATATCAACCTATAAATGCTTATCTATTTGACTTGTTTGATGATCTGTCTGGTATATTTACATCTAACTTTGAAACAGTTATCGGTTCAGATGGACAGACAAAAATAGTAGAAAAGCCAGTAACTGGAAGTAACTCTGTATCAGCTAATAATTCTATTATTGAAAGATTGAGACAAGATTTGCCTAGTAGATTAGAAGTTCCAGAGTTGGAATCACCTCCTAGCATTGATACTTTAAGTGGTCTTGATAGAGGTTCACTAAATCAAAATGCGTTAAGCGATTTAGCAGCATCGCTAAATGACGCAATGAATCCTGCTATTTCATCAGCGACACGTTTAGCAAAAATTATAGATACTGATTTAAGTATACCATCTTTTGATAACAAAGATAGGCAGTTAATTCCAATTACTGTAAATTCAGGAGCAGTTAAATCGTGGAGAAATGAAATATTCCCAAGAATGATGGAAATACGTTCAGACGCACAAGTTACATATAAAGAGATACAAAGATATTTGGATCAAGCAAAATTCCGTGATGAAAGTCAAAAAAGACAATCCAGAATTATTGAAGAAAATCTTATGAACCTAGAGCGTGAAGCTAGATCATTACGTAATCGTGTAGAAGAAATGAGATATACTACACCTGGTGGGGATTTGGATAGTGCTAAAGAACAAGAATTAAAAGTTTTATACAGAGATGATATATATCCAAAACAAGATAAGATATTAAAATCTTTAAGACTAAAAGTAGATAATGAGATTAGGTCTTGGAACTCAATTAAAGCACAAGCCATTTATAACGGCGAATGATAAATACTATAAATTAATTGGAGTTTTACCATGAAAGTCAATGATATTATAAGTCCACTGGAAGAGGGTCCAAACGATCCTCATATTTTCAAAGCAGTATTTATGGCAGGCGGACCTGGAAGTGGAAAATCATTTGTCGCATCTAAACTATTATCTGGTACAGGACTTAAAACTGTAAACAGCGATGATATATTTGAATATCTTATGAAAAAACAAGATATGCCATTAGATCCAGAAACCATTGGTAGTGATGCTGGACAAGCTACACGTAATCGTGCTAAAGAGTTAACAAAAGGTAAAGAGCATGTTTATATTGATGGTAGACTTGGAATGATCATTGACGGCACTGGCAAAGATGTTGCTAAAGTATCAAAAGCTAATGAAAAACTAAAAGCACTAGGTTATGATACAATGATGCTATTTGTAAACACAAGCGAAGAAGTAGCACAAGATAGAAATTTACAGCGCCCTAGAAGTATACCTTCTGAAATGGTTACTAAGATGTGGCGTACCGTACAAGATAATCTTATGAAATTTCAACAAATATTTGGCGCAGCTAACTTCCACGTTATAGATAACAGTGGCGGCTTAGAAGATCCTGAACGTGCTGAAAATTTCAAAAATGTTGAAAAGTCAATTGACAAATTTTTGGTTACACCCCCATCATCCCGTGCAGCTAAATCTTGGTTAGCAAATCCAAATTGGGGACAAGCGAAAACTTCAGACGTTAATAAAAAAGATGATAAAGAAGAGGAAAAGTCTTGACTTTGGGACCAGATCCTATTATTATCTAGTAGTATAAACACATTGAAGTGGAAGTAAGATTGAGCCAACAGATAATAGAAAATCTAAAACAATTTAGAAAAGAAATTGATTTAGAATTTATTAAAAATACGCATGTACATTATTGTACACCATGCTACGGTGGACAAATAACTGAACCATTTTTTCGCTCTTGGAGTAGAGCGCATATGATGTTCACAAAGTATCAAATCCCATATTCAGTAACAACATCAGCAAACGAGTCTCTTGTATCAAGGGCCCGCTGTCACATGGTTGCTTATATGATGGCAAATCCAAACGCAACGCATTTAATGTTTATTGACGCAGATATTAATTTTGATGCTTTAGATATTTTACATATGTTACAACATGATAAAGATATTATCGTGGGTGCATATCCTAAAAAAGATATAGGTTGGAAACATATCAAAAAAACAATAACAAACGATCCAGAAGTTGATACTGACATGTTAGCATCGCACGGTGCAAACTATGCTTTAAATTTCAAATTTATAGATAATGAAACAGATAAAGGTGTACAGTTTACAAATGGATTAGTAGAGTTAAAAGACGCAGCAACTGGATTTATGCTGATAAAACGTTCAGTAATTGAAAAAATGATTGAATCATATCCTGAGTTATACTTCAATAATGATTTACATTTAGATCCAGAATTTGAAAAATGGACTTATCTCTTTTTCGATACAATGCATGAGCCTGAAACAAAAAGATTTTTGTCAGAAGATTATGCGTTCTGTCGCCGCTGGCAGGCATTGGGCGGTGAGGTATGGTTAGATCCACTAGTTAACTTAGATCACGTGGGCCACTATATATTTAAAGGAAATGTTAAAAACATATTCGTAGAAAAATGATAAGTAATAGTATATAAAAAACGACGGAGAACTAGAGCAAAATGAGTGTTTTAAAAAAGTTTAACAAAATTTATGCTAGTAAAAAAGAAGATGAAATGTCACTGACAGACTATCTTGATCTTTGTAAAGAAGATAAATTAGCATACGCAACCGCTGCAGAAAGAATGCTAGATGCAATCGGTGAGCCGGAAGTTGTAGATACAAGTTCAGATCCTAGACTTAGTAGAATTTTTCTAAACAGAACAATTAAAGTATATCCTGCTTTCAAGGATTTCTATGGTATGGAAGAAGCAATTGAAAGATTAGTAGCATACTTCAGACATTCATCACAGGGACTAGAGGAAAAGAAACAAGTTCTTTATCTATTAGGACCAGTAGGTGGAGGTAAATCATCACTAGCAGAGCGACTAAAAGAACTTATGGAAAAGCATCCTATTTATGTTCTAAAAGCAGGTGATGAAATATCTCCAGTGTTTGAAACACCACTTGGATTATTTAATCCACAAGATTTCGGAAGTGACTTTGAAGAAAAATATGGTGTACCTTCTCGTTACTTGTCTGGTCTACTTTCTCCATGGGCAGTTAAAAGATTAGAAGAATTTGAAGGAGACCTTAGTAAGTTTTCTGTTGTAAAAATGTATCCTTCAAAACTAAAACAAATCGGTATTATGAAGACAGAACCTGGCGATGATAACAACCAAGATATTTCGTCACTAGTTGGTAAGACAGATATTCGTAAACTAGAATACTTCTCACAGAATGACCCAGACTCATATGCGTTTAGTGGCGGTCTATGTCGTGGTAACCAGGGTATGATGGAATTCGTGGAGATGTTTAAAGCTCCTATCAAAGTTCTACACCCACTGCTAACAGCGACACAAGAAGGTAACTATATGGGCACTGAGGGCATCTCAGCAATCCCATTTAACGGCGTAGTAGTTGCACACTCCAACGAAAGCGAATGGGAAGCATTCAGAAACAACAAGAACAACGAAGCGTTCTTGGATCGTGTTTACATCGTTAAAGTCCCTTACTGTCTACGTGTATCAGAAGAAACAGCAATCTATGACAAGATGCTTAAATCATCAGGTCTCGATGATAGTAAATGTGCAGCACATACACTTGATATGTTAGCACAGTTTTCAATTCTGTCACGTTTGAAAGAGCATGAAAATTCAACACTAGCAGCAAAGATGCGTATCTACGATGGTGAAAATCTACATGATGTAGATCCAAAAGCAAAGTCAATGCAAGAATATAAAGACAGTGCCGGCGTAGATGAAGGCATGTCAGGTATGTCAACACGTTTCGCATTTAAGATTTTGTCACAAACATTTAACTTTGATCCAAATGAAGTTGCTGCTGATCCAGTGCATTTGATGTATGTGCTAGAAACAGCTATCAAACGTGAACAGTTCCCAGAAGAACATGAACAAAAGCTACTTGGATTTATTAAGGATCATCTAGCAGTAAAGTATGCAGAACAAGTAGGTAATGAAATTCAAAAAGCATACCTAGAAAGCTATTCAGAATACGGACAAAATTTATTTGATAGATATATAGAATATGCGGATCATTGGATACAGAAAATTGACTTCAAAGACCCAGACACTGGAAATTTATTTGATAGAGATATTCTAAATGAAGAACTAGAAAAGATTGAAAAGCCAGCAAGTATCGCAAATCCTAAAGACTTCCGTAACGAAGTAGTCAATTGGGTTCTAAGAGCAAGAGCGAAGCACGAAGGCAACAACCCTCCTTGGACGGCATACGAAAAAATGAAAGAAGTTATCGAACATAAGATGTTCGCTGGCACAGAAGAACTACTACCAGTAATCTCATTCGGTAGTAAGAAGTCAAAAGACGACCAGCAGAAGCATGATGATTTCGTATCACGTATGACTGAAAAGGGTTACACAGAACGTCAAGTGAAACGATTAGTAGAATGGTATATGCGTGTCCAGAAGTCTAACTAGAGGACGATAACATGCCTAACAATACTATTATTGATAGACGCAAAAATCCAGGCGGTAAAAGTTCAAACAATCGTCAAAAGTTTCTGAAAAGAAACAAAGAACAAATACGCAAAAGTGTATACGATAGTCTTGGTAAAAGAAAAATATCAGGATCAGGCGATGAACATGGCGTTACGATACAACGTAAAGGTATAAATGAACCACAGTTTGGACATGATCCTCAGAGTGGTTCACGTGATATTGTACTTCCAGGAAATGAAGAATATACTGAAGGTGATCTACTTGAAAAACCAAAAGGCGGTGGTGGTGGAGTCGGACACGAAGGTTCTCCTGATGGTGAAGGAGAAGATGATTTTTCTTTTGCGTTAAGCAACGATGAATTTGTAAACATTTTGTTTGAAGATTTAGAACTGCCACACATGATACCAAAAGAAAATCGTGTAGTAAAGAAATGGGAAATAGCACGTTCTGGGTATACAAATGAAGGTAACCCTGCTCAACTCAATCTAGAAAAATCAATGGTAAATAGTATAGGTAGACGTATTGCATTACAAAAGCCTAAACTGAAAAAGATACGTGAACTTGAAGAAGAATTAGAAAACTGTAAAAATGAAAAACGTAGGCTTGAACTAGAAGAAGAAATACGTGTATTAAGAATTAGAGCAAGAGCAATTTCTTTTATTGATCCTGTAGATTTAAGATACAATAACTTTACTAAAATACCTAAACCTAGTTCACAGGCTGTTATATTCTTTGTAATGGATGTCTCTGCTAGTATGACAGAGTTTCATAAAGACTTAGCAAAGCGTTTCTTTATGCTTCTTAATTTGTTTGTATCCCGTAAGTACAAAACAGTAAAGTGTGTATTCATTAGACACCATACAAAAGCAAACGAAGTAGACGAAGAAGAATTTTTCTCTGGTAAAGATAATGGTGGTACTATTGTTAGTAGTGCGTTTGAATTAGCAAAAGAAATAATTAATGAAAGATATTCTCCTAGCGAATGGAATATATACTTCGCACAAGCAAGTGACGGCGATAATTGGTCTAGCGATAATACAGTTCTTAAAGATATTCTTAGAAAACATATATTACCAGTCACACAATTCTTTTCATATATCCAAGTTGGTGAACCTCGAGGTGTTGGGATGGGTGGATACTATACCGCAGTAGGTAATCTTATTTCAGAATATGAAGAATTAGAAAAAGATAATAATAATTTAATAGCTAAACAATTAGTAAATCGTAATGATGTATATCCAGTGTTCAGGGAAATATTTAAAAAGAGGGAAGAACAATGAGTAAATTACTCTATACAGGCTCCCATTGGGATTTTGACAAACTGTATTCTGTAATGGATGCGTGTGAAGAAATCGCAGTCAATGACATGGGGCTTGATTGTTTCCCTAATCAAATTGAAATCATCACAGTAGAACAAATGTTAGACGCATACAGTTCTGTTGGTATGCCACTAATGTATAACCATTGGAGCTTTGGTAAAAGTTTTATTAGTAACATGCATCAATATACAGCTGGACGTATGGGACTTGCTTATGAACTTGTTATTAATAGTAATCCATGCATTAACTATCTTATGGAAGAAAATTCTATGACTACACAAGCATTAGTTATAGCACATGCTGCGTTTGGTCATAATCACTTCTTTAAAAATAATTATTTGTTTAAGCAATGGACATCTCCTGACGCTATTGTAGATTATTTGCTATTCGCTAAAAATTACATAAGAAGCTGTGAAGAAAGATACGGCGTTGAGATTGTAGAAGAGACCCTTGATGCGTGTCATGCTATTCAGTATCAGAGCATCAACAAATATAAACGTCCGCCAAAGTTGAATGCTAAACGTGAAGCAGAAAAACAACGTGCCAGAAGTGAATATTTGCAATCACAAGTTAATGAACTTTGGAAAACATTACCGAAAACAAAGACAGATGGAGAAGATAAAAAATACATATGGCCTTCAGAACCAGAAGAAAACTTGTTATACTTCTTAGAAAAGCATTCTCCAGTATTACAACCATGGCAACGTGAAATATGTCGTATCGTAAGACGTATTGCGCAGTATTTCTATCCACAATATCAAACAAAAGTTATGAACGAAGGTTTTGCTTCATTTACACATCACTATATTTTTAATGAATTATATAATCAGGGTAAAGTAGATGATGGTGCGATGTTAGAGTTTTTTCAACTTCATAGTGCTGTGTTATATCAACCGAATTTCAATTCACAACACTATTCAGGGTTCAATCCATACGCACTGGGCTTTGCTATCCTTAAAGATGTACAGCGTATATGTGAAGAACCAGATAAAGAAGACGAAGAGTGGTTTCCAGATATAGTAGGTCAAAACTGGCGTGATGTGATTAAAGATATCGTTGCGAACTACCGTGACGAGTCTGCTATTCTACAGTTTTTAGGACCTAAAGTTATTCGTGATTGGAAACTATTTGTTCTACATGATGAAGAAAAGAATGACAATTATCAAGTAACCAGTATTCATAATGAACGTGGATATAAGCGTGTGCGTAAGGCACTATCGCAACAATACGTGACAGCGGCAATGATTCCTGATATTCAAGTAACAGAAGCGGATATCACAGAAAGCCGTGAACTTACTTTGACCCATTACTCGTTTAATGGTAAGAGGTTAGACAAAAAGAATGCTGAACAAGTATTAATACATGTTCAAAAATTATGGGGATATGACGTTAAGCTATACAGTAGTTACTTAGATACTAATATAGACGTATACGAATGTAAACGCAAAGAAGGCTATCAAGGTTAAATTATAGCTTTCTTACTTCCCATTACGCAACGACTGTACTTGCAACATACATGCTTTTGATTCTTCATATAGACCTTGGCGTGCTAATTCTGATGCAGCTCTTGCGTATCCTACTATTTCGCAGAATGTCCAAAGTGATTTACCAAACCCACGAAACGGATTTACGATTGTGTTCATTACTAATGTAGTCATTATACCCATCCTTTTAAGTTATCGTTTTCAAATACAAAAGTTTTATTTTCAACTTTAACTTTTGCTGGTTTTTTGTAAGAAGTGTGTGCAATATAATAGATATCACCACGTGCGATACCGATATCGTTAAGTTCTCTATTTGATAGTTTGCTTAATTCTTTGATTGTTTCTTTTACTTTTCTATTATAGTCTAAAGTATTTGAAACATTTTTGAAAAAAGCTACTGTATATAAGTATATTGTTTTCATTTTTGTTTTCCTTATGTGTATATGTGTACAATTATTTATAGTGTTATAGCACCATTTGGCGTTCGAGTCTAATCAATCTCGGTATGTGATAGGGTCATATCTCTTGGCATAGCAAAAAGTGCTTGTAATATTTTGTTAAATATGTTATATTGTTTTATAGGAGATAATAATGTCAGAAGTTTTTTGTCAACGATATAAATCAAATATGCCAGCTTTAGATAAACAACCATTTCCAGGTACAGAAGGTGTGAGAATTTTAGAAAACATTTCAGCGCAGGCGTGGAGTGAATGGTTAAATTTTCAAACAATGATCATAAATGAAAATAGACTAAATATGATGGACAAGTCTGCTAGGGAATATCTAGCAGAAGTACGTGAAAGATTTTTATTTGAAGACGATGATATTGGAATGCCAGATGATTTTACAGATCCTGATATTCCAAAACTAATTTAAGAAAGACCAAAATGCTTTTAAAAGGTAAAGTTCTTGTAACTGGTGGTTCTGGTTTTGTTGGACGTGAAGTAGTAAAACAACTATCTTTAAAAGGATATAGTGTTACTGTTTTAGATAGAGTACAAAAACCAGATGATTTTACTAATGTGAAGTATATACAAGGTGATATACAGAACGCAGCTAAATGTGTGGTAGCATGTGCTGGACAAGACTATGTAATTCATCTAGCAGCAAAGCCTCGTATACCAGAGAGTTTTATTAATCCCGATGACTATTTTGATGACAATGTAACAGGAACAAAGAATATTCTTACAGCAGCAAGTGCTGTAGGAGTAAGAAAGTTTATATACGGTAGTAGTTCAAGTATATATGGTAACAATCCAACGCCGCATAAACCTTTTCATAAACCAGACCCACTAAATTATTATGCCATGACTAAATTGTTTGGTGAACATTTGTGTAAACAATATAAAAATATGTTTAATTTAAATTATAATATATTACGTTTCTTTACAGTATATGGGGACGAACAACCAGACGATGATAACAAGGGACTTATGATTTCTAAATTTTATCGTTTAGCATCAGAGGGTAAACCACTTACAGTTCATGGAGACGGTACATTTAAGCGTGATTATATTCATGTAAGTGATGTAGCAGCAGCGTGTATAGCAAGCATGGAAAGTAAAGTAAAGAGTGAAGTTTTCAACGTTGGCACAGGGTCTAATATTTCAGTAAATGAAGTTATAGATATTTTAAAAGAGTTTTTCCCAGAACTTGAAATCGTTTATGAAGACAAACCAAAAGGTTACGCACCCGAAACATTAGCAGACATAGATAAAATTAAAAAACTTCTTAATTGGAAACCTACTATAAATATAGAAGAAGGTATAAGAAGTTTATATACAAAAAAATATAATCAATGAGACATCAATATTATCACAGTAGAAAAAAAGGCAAAGAAGAATTTGCCATGAAGGTTGCTATTGCAATTCTTTTGACATTTGTTGTTGTGGAATTAGCAGGAGCATACATCAGTAATTCGCTTGCCCTATTAAGTGATGCATTCCATCTATTAACAGATGCTATTGCTATGTTGATAGCAGTATTTGGTTTTTGGATAGGTAGGAAATTACCTACCGATACATACTCATATGGTTATATGAGAGCGGAAGTATTAGCAGCATTTTTAAATGCTCTTATGTGGTTTGGATTATTTTATTATATCATATATGAATCCATTCAAAGGTTAATCAATGTAGAAGTTGTTGACCCTATAACAATGCTTCCTATTGCTATTATTGGATTGATTGTGAATCTAGTGCTGTTTAAAGTTGTACATCATCACCATGATGGTGAAAATATAAACATGCGTGGAGTTATACTTCATATATTACTTGATATATTAGGAAGTATAGGAGCTATTATTGGCAGCGTAGTAATATATTTTACAGATTGGTATTATATTGATGCTATTATAAGTGTGCTACTAGCAGCATTAATATTAAAAAGTGGTTGGGAATTATTAAAAGACTGTGTTAGAATATTAATGACAGGTAAACCTGATAACATAGATATAGTTGAAATAACTAATGATATAATGAAAAACATCGATGATGTAAATAACGTACATCATATTCATATCTGGGAACTCGCTAGTGGTCAGGTAGCTGCTACAATGCATATTCAGATACTTGATGAAGGAGATTGTGATAAAACAATCTACAATACTAAAAAGTTATTAATAGAAAATTATGGCATTGGTCATACTACAATACAAGTAGAACATAACGAATGTCCAGACGAAGTATTATTTTATAGTAAATTTGAAGGAGAAAAGAAATGAATTGGTTTACTAAAAGAATGACAGAAAGAACAACTTGGGACGGTATCGTTCTAGTAGCGTCAGGTATCGCAATGATTGTAGCACCAGTAAATCTTATCGCATATGGTATGATTGCGTATGGTGCTTGGACTATCTGGAAGGCAGAATGAACTGGATACAGATTGACAAGATTATTTTAAATTTACTTGATGCGCATACAGATAGAGAAAAACTGTATGCTGATGTAAAAAAGCAATTTAAATGGAACGATAGTCAAACTAAAGTAGCCGTTGATCCTCTCATAGAAAGATCAAATTGGCATGAAAATTCTGTAAAAAAATCAACCAGAAAAAAGAAAAGTTAGCGTTCACAACTTATTAATTCTGTAAATATAGTTATGAAAAAAGCAACACCTGATGAAATTAAAGAAGCATACAGATATTTCTTTATGGTAAAGGGACATTTGGATTGCACAGAAAAAACAGCGTTGGCAAGTGCTGATGGCTATTTTAAAAGACTTTGGTATGATGGCTGCGCAGGCGCACCATTATATCTTTATGAAGAACAATTTGAAAAGGCATGGGCTGAAAAAAATGGCAAGCAAGAAGATTGAAACTCTCACAGAAGAGGACTGGACTTATGTAGAAACTTTATTGGGTAAAGAAGCTGCAAAACAAAGAGAATATGTTGAACAATTTAAATGTAAAAATAAGTATGTTCCTAAATCTCCACACATACCAAAGATAACAAAAATTATAGATGCGATTCGCAGTGAAAAAACTTATAAAAGAACACTAGATACCAAGTGGTAATACGTTAAAATGTCACAATAAATTCATGTAATTTTTACATAGCTGTTACATTACAATGATAATATTTTATTGACATTTAAATACTCCTATGCTACAGTATAGGGGTATTTTTCATGGAGAATCAAATGGCAATGAACACAGGTTTTATACCAGTATTTGAAGAAAAGTTTAAGAAACTTTTGAAGAAGATTGAAAAAGAATACGAAAAGCCTAAAGCTGAACGCAATAAAGACTTTTTAAAAGACACTAGTAGAGAAGCTAAAAGATTGCGTAAACTTCTTAAAGAATATAGAGAAGAAATGGGAACACAATGTTGTCCCCATTGCGGAGAAGCAATCTAAAAATAAATAATAGTATGAAACGTGCTATTCTACTTATAATATTACTAATAGGTTTCTCTATCTTCGGTGATAGAGTTAAAGAACCACAAATTATACTAAATGTGAATGGCGTAAGTAACGCCATTCCTCAAAGTGTTTACCAAGATTGCAGAGTTGAAATCGGTGAACCTGAAAACAAATATGTTAATGATTGGAACGCATTTTCTGCTTGCGTATCTCGTTATAGAATAGAAATTAATCAAAAAAAGATTGATGATTTGAGAGAGTTTTTAAAAGAAAATCCAAGATATAGATTTCCAGGACAAAGTTTAAATAAATGTTTTGGTAAAGCCCGTGAGCGTGGTATAGCAAACATGGTAAAACATGAGAACGGTACAATAATAGTTTATTATAAAAAAGAAATTGAACCGTGTATCATGTACAAAGATTCAGTACTTGACAACAACTAATTATTATGTTATAAATAAACTGTTAGCGTTGAAGCAACGTGGACACATACTGGACTGCGGGGCGGTACCGCACTGCTCCACCATAAGCACATTTAGACAAGTGTGTTTTTTATGGGGCAGAAATAGGATCGACAGGTGTGAAAGTGAAGTGGAGTTAACCGGGTAACAGCGTAATAGGTTAAACTTTATAACTGCAAACACAAACGCAGCGCCAGCAATGGCAATCGCAGCCTGATTTAGGTATGCGGGGTATGGGTTCCACCTAGCAACAGAACGGGCCTGCTACATTATAACGCAGTACACTACCATTGATTTTATACAAAATCACACTAAATATTTACTACTATGGAACAAAGAAAATGAAGTGGCTAATAGTTTTTTATATGTCAATCGCAGGACCATTTGATATTCCGTATTTAGAATTTGAAACACGAAATGAATGTGTAGATTATGTAAATGATCCAAGTAATGCTAGTAGACTTGCTATAGAAGTTATTGATATAGCTGGATTCAATGACACTATATTATCTATAGCATGTTTACCTGAAAATGAAGTGAGAGAGAATGTAGATGAAACCGAATCTAAAGTTTGAACTAAGTGTAAAAGATATTAAAATTATTGAGGAAGCGTTGAATAATAAAGTTAACCGAAGAAGTCAACGTATACTTGATGGCGAAGATCCTGAAATACTAATGACTGAAGCGGCAGAAATTAGGGATTTACTAGGTCGTATACACAATCAAAAGAATTGGTATCGACCTAACAAGGGAGTTTATGTCGGAGGATAGGTGTTGTATATATACAACATTTGTGACAAAATAATAATTAGTACTTGAATATATACGTATTTTATATTATATTATGATAAGTACTTTGGGCGGTCAACGAACAGTTGACTGCTTTTTCATGTAAAAAAGGAAAAATATAAATGAAAAAACTACTAACTACTGTAGCTGTATCTTTTTTGGCTACATCTGCAATGGCAGAAGATGGACTATCATTCGGTGGCGAAATTAACGCCGAAGCAAATCTAACAACTGAAGTTGAAACAATTACATTAACACCAGAAATGGTATACGGTATCTCAGGTTTTGATCTAACAGCATCAACAGACCTAGCTATCTACAAAGATGAAGTTGTTATCGGTGATACACTAGATGTACTACCAACAATCGATTTTTCAGTTGACTATGACCTTGATGACCGTACAGAGCTAACACTAGGCACATCATATAACTTAGAAACAGAAAAGCGTGGCGACATTGTTGTTGGCGTAACATTCTCATTCTAATATAATAATAAAAAATAAATTTAACTTAGGGAGCGAATTATCGCTCCCTCTTTTTTTGTCTATTGACAAAGTTTTGCTTGACATACGAATCAGTATATGATAATATGAAGTGTTGTATACAAATACATACAACCATTGTGTATGAATAAATTTACATAATGTAGCCAACAAAAGGAGTAAAACAATGGAAATTATGGCGAAAGTACGTGAGTGGGCAAAAGGTCTAGCTGACGTAGGTATTTCAATTGCGGCATTGATGATTGTCGTAGAAGTACTGGGACTAGGTAATATCCCATTCTTCCCAGAGACAAGTATCATCGCAAATGTTTCAGCAATGCTAGGCACACTAGGCGCTGAAGGTTTGATGGGCTTGTTAGCTATCTGGGTTCTATACCAAATTTGGGATAGACGCTAATCCATACCATTGGATTATTTTTAAGAAGACTAATATGGCGGCATGATTTTGCTCGCCATATTTTTTCACTTGACAACCGGTATTAACTTATGATATAAATAAGTATTACACACATACACAAGGAGATTAAAAATGCAAGATTGGAGTAATCCTACAAAAATGATGGAACAAATGTCTGAGTTTATGAAAGCAAGCGTTCCACATGTTAAAGCAAATAAAAACGGTTATGAAATTCGTACAAAAGTTTTAGAAATGGCACAAAGTCAAGTATGGCAAGATTTTCATGCTAAATGGGGCCAGTTCGAAACTAACGTCACAAAAGATGGCGACGAAGTTGTAACTGAAGTTAGAATGCCAGAAGTACCTGGCGCTGATGCTGTATTAGAAGCAGCAGAAAAATTTTATAATTTCGTAAATAAAGCAAAATGAAAATACTGATATTCGGACTTCCCGGCAGTGGCAAAACATGGTTAGCAGAAAGATTACAAAAGAATCTTGACTGTGCTTGGTATAATGCCGATGAAGTTCGAAAATGGGCAAATGATTGGCAGTTTGACGAAGACGCAAGAATTCGTCAGGCTCGCCGAATGAGATCACTTGCTGATTTTGAAAAAGGGTGTGGGCGTACAGTTATTTGTGACTTTGTTTGCCCCACCGAACTAACACGTTATATATTTGAGGCAGACTTTACAGTATGGATGGATACTATTAAAGAAGGACGTTTTGAAGATACAAATAAGATATTTGAAAATCCAAACTTAGAAAAGGTGGATTTTCATGTGTCAGAATGGTTTGATAATACACAAGACACATTATCATACGCAGTACACAGACATATAGAATTGAAGAAAAATGGACTTTACATTTGATTGGAAAAAACCAACAGTACAGATGCTAGGCAGGTGGCAACCATGGCATGATGGTCATACTGCACTATTTAAAAAAGCAATAGAAAAGACTGGACAAGTGATAATTATGTGTAGGGATGTTCAAGGCTGTGATGCTGGTATGGGTAATAGTGATAATCCATGGGACTATTATGACGTAAGAAAAAACATAGTAGAAGGTTTAGCCAAACATGGTTATAGAGTACACCATGATTTTGAAGTCGCCAAAGTACCAAATATTATTGATATTAGTTATGGCCGGACAGTTGGATATACTTTTACAGAGCATGATTTAGGTGAAGACATACATAATATTTCAGCGACAAAAATAAGAAAAAAGATGCGTGAGGATGGAGAGCTTGACTGAATATCCGGAAACTATCATTTATACTGATAAAGAAAGAATAGGTTGTTCTGGTGAGAACAATGATCACCCATTAGTATATTATAATGTACCAAGAAAAGGTTTTATAAAATGTGGGTATTGTGATATAAAGTTTACAAGAGAGAAGAATGACAACATTTAGAAAACTAAAAGACGGTACTAATGTTTATGAACTAGATACCGCGGCTGAACTAATTGTAAAAACTAAAGCGCCAATGAAATGGTTGTTAGTCGATAGAGAAACAGGTGAAATGTATATCGGAGCACAACCAAAAGAAGGTGAAAAACATTGGCATAAAATACCAGAATCAGAAGTACACAAATATACAATAGAAAAAGAAGAGGAAACAGAATGACTTATGTTGTGACACAAGATTGTATTAAATGTAAATATACAGATTGTGTAGAAGTATGTCCAGTAGACTGCTTTTATGAAGGAGAAGATATGTTAGTAATCAATCCAGATGAATGTATTGATTGTGGCGTATGTGAACCTGAATGTCCAGCAGAAGCAATTATTCCAGATACACACCCTGACTTTACACAAAGACTTTTTGATATCAATAAAAAATGGTCACAAGAATGGGAAGTTATCGTAGAGAAAAAAGATCCACTACCAAATGCTGATGATTTAAATCCAGCAAAAGGTTATGATGAAAGTAAAGAAAATTTATTAGATAATTACGATTAAGGCTTGACGAATCAGTTTTGATTTGCTATATTAAGAACATAACAAAGACGACGGTCTTTAGTTAGATAGTGCAAGGAAACGATGCTTCACATAGGCATTAACTTGACTAGTAGCTGTAGTGGCACAGCATGAGCCTGGAGACAGGAAGATGCGGGTTCGAGGGTAACTCTTTGATGCTAGGTTTCGCTGGATATGTAGACAGGATATGTCAAGGCGATTGTGGGTAATCCTTAGTCCCACCTATCACTATATATAAAAGATACTAGTTGATAAACTCTGCTTTTCATTTTATCAACATATATAATAAAGCACATTTTATAACAAGAGGCCCTCACTGTACCTTTCCAGTGGGGGTTTCTTTTTTGATAAATACATTTATGCGTTATTCAGAATTAAATGAAGGTCCATTACAGAGACCAAACTTACTTAAAAATCCAGCAAGGCTACAGGCTTTGATTAAGAAGATTGAAACTGGTTCACCTTTCGTATTGAGAGGCGAAGAAATGCCTACTGTTAAGATTAAGCGTGATCCTGAACTAATCGCAGACCTGAAAAAAGGTAACATTCCTGATAGTTTCCCATTAGAAGATGGTAGAACTGTGAGACTAACTGGTCTAGAAAAGACTAGTGAGTTTGGCGGTAAAGGTGCAGGCTTCTCAACACGTGATGAAGACGCAGCACTAACACAAATCAACGAAATGCTAGAACAAATGAAACAGGGCAAAGCAGAAGTCAATCTTGTAATTGGCGATAAGACTGTTCCTGTTGCTAAGTTTGTTTCTACACCGGGTACTCCTAAATCAGACTTTCATGCTGTTGATGCAAGTGGTAACGAAGTTGCTTGGATCTCACACAAGAAAGGCTCACGTGCTAAAGACTTTGGTCAATGGGGCGGCATGAGTGACCGTGAAATGAAAGCAGTGTATCAGAACATGCCAGAAGCAAAAGAAGAAATTTTACAGTTTGCTAAAGATGTTATTGCTATTACCAACGGTGAAATTCCAAGAGCAACAACATATGCACGTAAGATTCAGAACGGCAAACTACGTGGTATTTCTATCTACGGCAATGGATTCGGTGGTGAACGTGGACAACAGAACGTTGACTTAATTCTTCAAGGTGAACCACAGTTCAAAGGCAACAAACTAGTTGCTACAGGCTCAGCACATACAAATGGTGAGCGTTTAGAAGATGAATTTGAGCCAGTTCTAATGGCTATGTATAAAGGCGACCGTGACAACTTTGGTGTTAAAGGCGCACGTTTCTCAATCTATCCAGCGGGCGGTAGAAAAATCACTAAGTGGATTTAATTCAAAATAATACTTGACATATCTAGCGAATCACATTATATTATAATAGTAATCAGTGAGAGGAATAGATATGTTCGCAGTTGTAGATTTTGATCGTAAAGAAACACACTTCTTCACAGACTTTCAAGAAGCATCAGACTTCATTACACAATATCCTGTACAAGAAACAGTTGTCGTTGTTGACTTGTCTGAAGGTGAAGCTGTTTGTGAACAGCTTTAATTAAAAACTTGACAAATCAGCGAATCATGCTATATTAATAGTATAGTTAAGAGAAAGGTACTAGACATGGAAAACGTTCAATATGATGCTGAGACACTTGCGTTCTTTGAATTGTGTGATCACTATACAGCACTACAGAATGAACTAGGGTTTCAATCAATCTGGTCAATGACAGAATTTGGAAAGAAAGGTCTAGACTTTAAAATTTTCACTGACAAAGTTCGTAAAGTTACTTACGAATATGTTCGGGATGATGCTACACAAGAAGAATTATTGCTTGACATGAAAGATGGTGGCAAGCGTAGCATGTCTCAAGTAAGCATGACTGCAATTGACGGTACAATCAAGTCTCTTTGGTTTGCCGCTGAGTCATGTATCAAACAATCAGGCACCCATCATCGTTTCATTGAAGACTTTGAATTCGGTGAAGATGGTACGCTTGAACTAATCACTGGCTCATAAAGGAGATTAATATGAAAAAGCTAGTAACATTTGCTGCAATTTTATCAATGTTTGGGTCAGTTGCGTTCGCCAACGGCCGAATACAGGCAACTGTAGTTGATATGCGAGAAAGTTATAAAGAAGTAATTAAAGAAGTGCCTCAACAATCTTGTCGTACTGTTGAAGTTCCAGTATATAAAGAAGTCACTACGGGCAACGGTGCAAACGGAGGTGACGTTCTTGCCGGTATGATTATTGGCGGTTTACTTGGTAAAGGCGCTTCAGGTAATGATAAAGGTGCTGCAGCAGGTGCAGTAATCGGCGGAATGGTAGCCGCTGATAAGAAGCAAAAGAAAGAAACTGTAATTGTCGGTTATAAACAGCAACAACAATGTTCAACAGAATATGTGCGCCAAGTTGTGTCTGTGCGTGGTGATAATGTAGTCACTGTAGAGATTGAAGGTGGTCAACGTTTTCAATTCAATACTAAACAGTGGTACAAACGTGGTACTGTTGTCTTTCTAAACGTTAGTATGTAAACAACATACACAAAAATGCTCTCCCTACTGATAAATACGTATGAGAGGTCCGTAAAAGTAGGGAGATTATAATGATATTTCCAATTATCACCTTTCTGGTAGCGATTTCTATAGCAGCAATCGCTGGATGGTTTTCAATCGCTGGTCTTATGGCGATTTTTGCCGCCTCCGCTATACCAGTAGCTATAATGGCAGGCTCACTTGAAGTAGGTAAATTAGTAGCAGCTTCATGGGTCTACCGTAATTGGAAGAGGGCACCATTTCTTCTGAAATCATATCTAACAATAGCAGTTATTGTTCTTATGTTTATTACATCTATGGGTATCTTTGGATTTTTATCCAGGGCGCACTTAGAACAAGCAGCAGAAGGACAACAATACACGGCTCGTGCTGAAAGAATAGCTAATGATATAATTCGTAATGAAGAAATAATTAATCGAACTGAAATCAAAATCGAAAAGTTGGAAAATGAAACAGCAGATGATACATCTGACATTCAATCACAACTTGACGCAGAACAAACTCGTATGAATCAAGCATACGACAGAGTACAACCTGCAATCGATGAACAGATGTCAATCATTGAAAGTGAACAAAATGGGCAAGAAGAACAAGTTAAATCTTATCTTGACCAAATATCACGTATCGATGAAACCCTAACAAAATTACAGACATATGTTGAAAATGAAGAAATAAGAAAACTTCAAGGTTTAGTTGGTTCAAAACAAGATGGTAGATACGGTGCAAAAACTGCAGCCAAAGTAGAAGCATTTAGATTATCACTACAACAAGAAAAAGCAGGTCTTGTTCAAATTGTAGAAGATATTCGTGGTTCTGTTGATAGCGCAGCAATTAACCAAGCACGTGAAGAAATAAAAAGATTGCGTTCTATAGCAGAACGTGATGTTCAAAATTCACAAGCAACTATCGACAGACTAAGAGCGCAGCTAAATTCGGTTTCAGAAATAGATAACAGTGTAGAGATTGAACAACTTATTGAAAAGGTTAGAACAGTTGAAATTACTAATGAAGAACTACGTGATGAAAAGTTTGAATTAGAAACAGAAGTTCGTAAACTAGAAGCAGAAGTTGGTCCAATTAAATATATCGCAGAAGTTGTATATGGTAATGCAGAACGTGATACTGTAGATGATGCGGTACGTTGGTTAATCATTGTGTTTATTTTTGTGTTCGACCCACTTGCTGTTCTATTATTGATAGCAGCCAATTATAGCTTCATCAATCGTCATAATAATGATGGTAGACAAGAAGAAATATTTGACGCACTTTTTTCAAAAAAAGAGAAAAAAACGCTTGACAAATCGACCTCTTTAAGCGATAATATCTCTGAAGCTGAAAAACAGCGTAAGATAAATACTGAGTTGGTTAAACGTTCAGGTTGGTTAGACGACTTGAAAAAATAAGAGTAGGTGACACGTGACTGATAAAACAGAATATACATGTTCTTTTTGTGGCAAGCAAAAAGAAGAAGTTAAAACTTTAATCGCAGGACCAAATCAATACATTTGTAATGAGTGTGTAGATTTATGTTATGAGATTATACATGAAACACGTGTCACCAAAGACAAAACCGAAAAGCTAGAAGAACTTCCAAGTCCAGAAGAGATTAAAGAATTCCTAGACGAACATATTATTGGTCAAGATGAAGCCAAAGAAGTTCTAAGTGTAGCAGTTTATAATCATTACAAAAGAATTAATTCAGATACCAAAGATGGTATAGAACTAGATAAATCAAATGTCATGGTTCTTGGGCCAAGTGGAACTGGTAAAACATTATTAGCAAAAACAATTTCAAAGTTTTTAGAAGTACCATTCGCACAGATTGATGCGACATCACTAACAGAGAGCGGTTATGTAGGTGACGATGTTGAGAACGTAGTTCAGCGTTTGTTAATGGCAGCAGACTTTGATGTAGCAAAAGCAGAACACGGTATTATATATATTGATGAAATCGATAAAAAAGCCAAGAAAGGTGAAAACGTATCTATCACAAAAGATGTAAGTGGCGAGGGTGTACAACAAGCACTACTGAAAATTGTAGAAGGTACAACTGTTCGTGTCCCACCAGGCGGAGGACGTAAACATCCCGGACAAGATATGGTGGAAGTAGATACAAGTAAAATACTGTTTATTGTTGGCGGTGCGTTTGTTGGTATTGAAAAGATAATCGAACGCCGTGTTAATACCAATTCTAGTATTGGATTTAATGCAACTGTTTTAGACAAATCTAATTCAAAGATAAATATACGTGAAACAGTTCAAGCACAAGATGTTATTAAATATGGTGTTATCCCAGAGTTTACTGGTAGATTTCCAATATTAGTAGGATTAGATCCGTTGAATGAAGAGCAATTAGTACAAGTTTTAACAGAGCCAAAGAATAGTATTGTCGCTCAGTTTAAAAAACTATTTTCATTGGACGGAGTTGAATTAGAATTTAAAGATTCTGCTTTACAAGAAATAGCAAAGCAGGCGTCAGAAGATAAAACCGGTGCTCGTGGTTTAAGGAGTTCTATTGAAAAGTCTCTTCTTAAATTACAATTCAGATTACCTAGTTTAGCGAAACGAGGACTTAAATCTGTAATTATTAATGGTGATTTTATCAAAGACGGTACTGATCCAATCTTAGTGTTTGACGATAAAACAAAGGTAAGTCAAAAAACATAAATGAAAAACAAATCTAACATTATATCTAATAACGATATAGATTCAAATAAGTTGCGAGTCATAGATAGTGACGGCGAACAATTAGGAGTAATGTCTAAATTTCAAGCATTAGATAAAGCTGAATCACAAGAATTAGATTTAGTATTAATAGTTCCTGATGCAGAACCTCCTGTAGCTAAAATTATAAGTTTAAATAAATATAACTACGAACTTAAAAAGCGTGAAAAGTTACAAGCAAAAAATGCAAGAGCAAACGCTATTGAGATTAAGGAAGTCAAGTTTAGACCTGGTATAGGAGAGCATGACTTACAAATAAAAATGCGTAGAGCGCAACAATTTTTAGATAAAGGTGCTAAGGTAAAAATTACAATTCAAATGCGTGGCAGAGAAATGTCTAAAGCATCTGACGTATTAGAATATTTTAAATCAGCGATAGAGAATGATTTAGAAAACTATAAATATGAACAACCGCTTAAACAAAACGGTAATAGAATTACAGGTTTGATAAACAAAAATGAGTAAAAGACATTATATAAAAGGAAACGACACAGACAGATATACCAAGTCTGGTACAACCGTAGAAGTTAAGAATGGAAACTTTGAACGTGCATTAAGAAAATTTAAAAAGAAATGCACAGAAGATGGAATTATCCAAGAAGTTAGAACACGTAGAGAATATGTGAAACCAAGTGAAATTAAACGTAAAGCTAAAGATGCAGGACGCAAGCGTTGGTTAAAGAAAAAGCGTCAAATAGATTGGCAATGATAGACTTAGACGAACTTGATTTAAGGACATTACAAAAAGAAGCAACCCGTGCGTTATTGACAATGGACGGTAGTAGTAATGGCATTTGGCGATTTAATAAAGTAGCACACCATAATAGTCAATTATGGTATAAAGCAGTAATACAACATTACATTGATGAACACGGTGATTTACCTTGTAATATTGGTCCTGCAAAAGAAATTAAACTTTTTTCAGAAAAAATAGGTGTATAACACTTGACATTTGGAATAAAATGACTAAATATAATTGTAGGGTAAAAAGTTTACCTTACTTGGGTCGCCAGAAGGGACCCAACATATCTTGCTTATTAAAGGAGAAACAAAATGACAAGAATTTCAACACTAAACCTTCCTGATTTCCACCGCTCAGTATTGGGCTTTGATCGTTTGATGAACGATTTCAACAGACTAGATAATTCAGGATACCCCCCTTATAATGTAGAAACAATCGGTGATAATGAATATCAAATCACCTTAGCCTTGGCCGGCTTTAAACGCAGCGATATTGAAATTACTGTGAAAGAGGGAATGCTAACAATTGAAGGCAATAAGCCAGATATTGAAGAAGAGGATCGTACATATCTACATAAAGGTATTGCGAACCGTTCTTTTTCCCGTCAATGGAAACTTGCTGACCATGTAGAAGTAGAAAAGGCAATCATGGAAGATGGTCTTTTATATGTTCTACTAGAAAGAAAAGTTCCAGAAGAAAAGAAAGCAAAACGTATTGAAATAAAATAAGTTTTATGCTATACTTTAAGAGAGGTGAATTCACCTCTCTTTTTTGATAAATATTTTACCAACCAAAAAAATGAGATAACAATGATAGCGAATGAAGACACAAAAGTAAAGTCAACTGAGGAGATAGACTTGAATTTAGAAAAACCAAAACGTTATTATGTAGTGATGCATAATGATGAAACAACTCCATTCGATTTTGTTATTGAAGTTTTAATACAGCTATTCCATCACACACAACAAACTGCAATTGATATGGCACAAAAGATACATAATGAGGGGCAAGGTATTGTCGGTATGTATTATATGGAAATCGCAGAACAAAAAGTAGAAGAAGTAACAAGAGCAAGCCGTGCCAATTCATTTACCTTGGCTTGTTCAATTGAACCAGCAGAGTAATGGTTTATTCTATAAGGATACTGCAGTATAACTGTGACAACTTGCGATGGGGTTGGAACTACTTAGAAAAAGTTATTAAAAGTGCTGATATAGTTTTACTACAGAGATTTCCAAAAGACAAAAAATCAGATTTAGAAAGAGAATTAGGCGGCCGCTCATTTATGGTAGAGTCAACTCCGGGTGTAGGGGAACTATGTGTTGGTATAGGAAAAAGTAATTCTGCACCAACATTTAGTAATACTGAAAGTATAACAATGCCTTCTGTGCATCATGTTATAGTTGCAGATGATTCATTTCAGGGATGTACTGCTTTAAAAACAGTTGTTAATGGTATTAATTTAGTTTCAATGTTACCATGTTATCAACAACAATACGGTGAATATCCAATATTAGAACTAGAAAGAATGGGTGATATTGAGTATGTTCTATCGCAGTTCAAAGACACTCCTACTATTATCGCAGGTGACTTTCATAAACATCCAGACTGTGATAGAACTAACAAAATAATAGAAAAATACGGTTTTAAATCTCATTTAGATGAATATAATACTTGGCATATGCCGGGCGAAGAACCAAGCAATTTAGATAAAATGATAAGTAACTTTGAACTTGACATTTCAGATGTAATCGTGTATGATGAAGGAATACGAACAAAAAATATTCAAGGTCATATAGCAATAGGCTATACAGTATCATTTGATAAAATTGAGGATTAGAAATAAATGACAGTAGGAATTATTTCTGCTATACCAGAAGAGTATTCAAAAATACAATGGGATGAAACACCAAAAGAACAAACTATTATGGATAAAACATTTCAGTTTGGTTCCATTAATGGTGTCAATGTTATAGCAGCAGAATGTGGAATTGGCAAAGTAAATGCCGCAGTTACAACTACGTTACTTTTAGCACACTACGGTTGTAGTAGTATAGTTTTTAGTGGAGTTGCGGGAGGATTAAATCCAGAATATAAAATCGGAGACATAATTATCGGTGAAGAACTGATACAACATGACTACGGTGCGATTGTAACAGGTGAACTTATATCTTCTCTTCCTGGTTCTTTCCCAGCATTAGAAGGTAGTAAGACTGAAGTATCATATGTTATGTCTGAAGATATGAAAGCATTATTAGATGCATCTATTGGAAAAGTTGTTAAATTCGGAAAGATATTAACTGGTGATACTTATCTAGCATGCAGTGAAACACGTAAAATGTTCCATAAACAATTTGATGCCGATGCGATTGAAATGGAAGGTGCAGCAATTGCGCAAGTTTGCTGTCAATGGCATAAACCGTTTGTTGTAGTAAGAGTGCTAAGTGATTTAGCAGGTGATGATTCTCATGTTGATTTTGATGATTTTGTAGATGAAAGTTCAAGCAAAGCAGCAAAGATAGTTAAAAAACTATTACCATTAATGGACACATGGGATGATTGAAAAGTTTGAAGATACTCCGTTTGAAAAAAGCCAACAAGATGTTATAAATGATGACTTTTATTACAAGGTTTATAAAGACAAATGGCCAGTATGTGAAGGACATTTATTATTTGTACCAAAAAGAAACAATGTAGAATTTATAACACTAGCACTTGAAGCAACAATCACTTATGGTAACAAATTGCGTGAACAAGGGGAAATAGATGGGTATCATTTCGGAATGAATATGGGAGAATATGCAGGACAGACTGTTATGTGGCCACATATTCATTTTATACCAAGGCATAAAGGTGATATAGAAGGATTTCCCGGAAGTGTGCGATTGGCACACAGAGGAGGTATGAATGCTTCATATTATATGAATCATCCCGAACATAAAGAAGAATATAGAAAACAGCATAAAGAATTAGTAGAAAAGAGGAAAGATAATGACATTTGAATTAAATTCTGCCGTAGTAGTTTTGTATGACACAAAAGAGTTTAAATCACTAGATAAAAAAACATCAGGACAATTATCAAGTGTTTGCGATTATAAAGAATTTAAGGATAAAGATACTGCTGAAGTAGTAGTTTCATTTCCATCAAAGTTGAATGTAGATGCAATTGTAGTTGTAAAAACAAACGCTGAGACAGAACAAGATTGGCGTGACTTCGGCGGCAGTTGGGTTAAGAAATACTCAGGTTCTGTAAGAAACATTTATTTTGAAATCAATAATGATTTTAATGACAGTATTTACGAAGGAGCTATGTTAGCAACTTATAAATTCTCAAAATACAAATCAGATAGTAAAGATGAAGAACTTAATATTCATATTGATTGTGATAAAGATAGTTCTATTCATAACAGTGTTTTTGTTGCCCGTGATTTAATTACTGAACCTGGTAACGTTTTATATCCTGCTACATACGCACAACGCATTGATGAATTATTAACACCATTGGGTGTAAATGTTCGTATCTTCCATCAATCTCAACTAGAAACAATGGGGTTTGATTTATTATTAAGTGTAGGACAAGGTTCAGTTAAAGACTCTTATGTAGTCGTAATGGAATGGGAGGGACCTATTCCATTCCATAAAAATTTAGATTGGAAAGACCAACCTGTAACTAGACCATTGGCATTAGTTGGTAAAGGCGTAACATTTGATACAGGTGGCATTTCTATTAAACCTAGTGCTGGAATGGGTGATATGAAATACGACATGGGCGGATCTGGTGCAGTTGTAGGTGCAATGCATGCTATTGCTTCACAGAGATTGGATCGTCATGTTGTTGGTATTGTGGGTCTAGTAGAAAACATGCCAGACGGTAACTCTATCAAACCGGGTGATGTGGTAACTTCACTAAGCGGTAAGACCGTAGAAAACTTAAATACTGATGCTGAAGGTAGATTAGTTCTAGCAGATATTCTACACTTTGTACAACAAGAGTACAACCCGGATCGTATCATTGATTTAGCAACACTAACAGGTGCTATAGTTATTTCACTAGGTGAAGAAGCAGCAGGTCTATTTACAAACTCAGCAGAATGGGGACAAGAAATATTAGACGCTGGTAGTAATTCGGGTGAAGGTTTCTGGCGTATGCCGATGGGAAAAAACTGGAATAAGATGTTAGACAGTGATATCGCTGATGTTAAAAATATAGGTGGCGGTCGTAACGGAGGTTCGACTACAGCAGCAGAATTTTTATATCGTTTTGTTGATAGTGACCGTGCTTGGGCGCACTTGGATATTGCTGGTGTATGCTGGGATAACAGTGGTAAACCTACTGTTCCAAAAGGTGCAGTTGGGTTTGGGGTAAGGACATTATTTAATGTTGCAGCAGCAGAAGTCAAAGAACATTTAGAAATAGATGAAGATATGAAATATTAAATCAAAGCGGGCTTTAGGCTCGCTTTTTTATTCGTATTTAATAAATACTCATGGTGAGGAGACGACCATGAGTTTTTTAATTAGATACGTTATTAAATGGATCATCCAGGGCTGGATTTTATCAAAAATAGCTAAAGTTATCAGAAGATGGCTAGTTAAAAAATATGCTTTAGAATATAGTTTCAATCAGAACTTTACGAAATCACATGAAGTTGATTGGGAAAATTTAAGATGGTTTGCTGTATTAGCAAGTTATGCTTACAAAAAAGATAATGACGTTATAAGAGAAAAATATAAAAACTTTGAAGTGTATGTTAATACAATCGATGAAATAAAATATATTATTTTACTCGACAAAGATAAAAGAGAACAATATGTATCTATACGTGGAACCAGCAATTCACACAACGCCCTACAAGATATAAAATTTTTTAAAGATAAAAGTTTTCGTCTAGGTATTGAACTTCATACTGGTTTTCATAGAACAGCAGAAATGATTGCTGATGATTTACTTACAAGACTAGACAAAACGTGGACTACATATGTGACTGGACACTCATTAGGTGGTGCAGAAGCAATTATCGTTGCTTGGTACTTAGACTATAGTGGACACAATGTATCAGAATGTATCACATTCGGTCAACCTAAAGTTACCGACTCTCATGGTATCAGAAAGATGCGTGGTAAGATTAAAATCACAAGAGTAGTAAATGAAACTGATGTAGTTCCATTGGTACCGCCAGCTGGAACTCATATGAATAGATATGCTCATCTAGGTGAAATGATTAAACTACTTGATTATGGTAAGTATTGCTTTGTTGAAGAGCCGGACAGTTTAAACTTTGGCGTGAACAGTTTTTGGTTATGGTCTGCTAGGGAAAGTTTCTCATTTTATGAAATGGGTAAAGAGCTACCAGATCATTATATGACAAGTTATATAGAAAATATAGATA
>Ga0255777_10000098_pt1 | contig 76673 bp, 56 predicted proteins | sample 101ome_15_FD_179975 | JGI IMG/M metagenome (GOLD analysis project Ga0255777, IMG submission 179975) | Coastal salt marsh microbial communities from the Groves Creek Marsh, Skidaway Island, Georgia - 101402AT metaG (version 2) | ecosystem: Environmental > Aquatic > Marine > Intertidal zone >... | reverse complement strand
CTATAAATGTTGTACGATCCATCTGTAGTGACTGTCGGAGAACCAGTAGTTGATGCAGCTGTTGCTGTAGTTCTAATAATTACAATTCCAGAACCTCCTGGACCTCCTAAAGCATTACCTTGCGCGCCGCCTCCACCACCACCAGTATTAGGAGTAGCTCCATAGCCACTAGCATTATTTTGATTACCACGTCCATCTGCTCCGCCTCCTAGACCTCCAGCACCTCCAGTTCCGCGACTTGCTCCACCGCCGCCGCCGGCATAATAAGTTGGTGTTCCTGTAATAGAGTTTTGCAAACCATCACCGCCGGCACCACCAGTAGAACCAGATGCAGTGCCACCAACAGCTCCTGCTCCACCACCACCGCCGGCTGGATAGTTACTCGTACCAGAACCATTACTACCACCATCATTACCTTGTCCTGCTGTGCCAGTACCAAAGCTAGCACTATTGTATGCGGAGCCGCCACCTGAACCACCACTTGCTGCTACTCCAGAGGAACCGCCGCCTCCACCACCTCCGCCTATTGCGGTGACAGTTGTAAATCCTGCAGCTGAAATAGAAGAATTTGCTCCATTTCCACCGGTAGTTTTTACGGTATCTGTTCCTCCAGCACCAACTGTAATATTAAAAGTTGTACCATTATTAAAAGATGCTCCAGTAGTGTAAATATATCCTCCAGCACCGCCGCCACCACAACCGGCGCCGTTATTTACACCACCACCTGCGCCGCCGCCTGCAACTACAAGATAATCTACTGTCGCAGCGAATGCTAAACTAAAATCTACAAAACGAGTCGTAGTTCTAGCACCGTCTGATGCACTCAATCTAGCTCTAAACGATCCTGCATTTGATGTATTAGACGTAGGCGTAAAAGTAAATTCGCCATTTGCATTAACTGTAGTTGCTGATGCTAATTGATTTGGTAACGCGTTACCAGCCGTTTTATATGCAATACCATATGTAACATCAAAACCTTCTGGATCTTGCGCAACCATTGTGATTGTGCTCGTGGTGCCGTCATTATTTAAATCACTCGTAGTCGGTGGTTCAGTGATTATTACAGGGCTTTCGTCATTTCCATGAGCTATACGATCCCATTCAGTACCGTCCCATGTATATAATGTTTTCTTATCAGTCGCAAAAGCAAAATCACCCACTGTATTATTAGAAGAAGGAAAAGAACTAGTATTAGCGTACGAAGTTACTGAACTACCGTCAGCACCATCAACCCCATCGGCACCTGGAGTAGTCGCTTGTACCCATTGACTAGAATCTGCGTCAGTGTAATAGATGTATAATCGATTGACGTCTGTGTTCCACCAAAATTGACCTGCTGTAGGAGAAGACGGTGCAGTATTTGACGTAGTGACATTAAGACCTGATTCTCCACGAGGTCCAGGAGTACTCGTACTAACCCACTGCGATGAAGATCCATCATCATAATAGACATACATGATTGCTTCAGCAGAATTCCACCACAAATCTCCATCAGATGGACTAGTAGGTGCAGTGTCTGATGATGTAACTGATGCACCACCTCCACCGCCTGAAGATGCAGTTGTTTTCCAAGTATTTGTTGCAGAAGCATAGGTATAGGTAGAGCCATTGACGACTACCGTATCTCCGTTGTTTGGACTATTTGGAAAATTATATGCCATTATTATTCCTAAGTTTTAGTTGCGACTGCAATTAAGAATCCGCCACCACCGCGGCCGTCAATATTTCGTCCTACAATATATGATTGTATACCACCACCTCCACCGCCATGAAAATAAGTAGCTGCAGTTCCATTGACGACTGGTTGTATACCGCGACCAGCACCTGCACCGGCACCAGTATTTCCATCTTGCGCAACACCAAAACCAGCTTCAGCCAATGGTATGCTAGTACCAGCAGTTCCTGGATTTCCGTTTGTACCTGGACCGCCGCCAGAACCTCCGTTAAATGCTATACTAATATTACCGTATGTCCAAGTTGATACGCTGATTGTAGACGAACCTCCAGTACCGCCTTGTCCGGCGAGATGATAACCTCCTCCGCCACCTCCGCCTGTTCCATCTGTAGTACTACCTCCATTTGCAGCTGCCGTGCCTCCTCGAGTTCCGCCTACTCCACCAGCACCTCCAGCTACACCAGTACCGGTAATCACGGTGCCACCAGCTCCGCCAGCACCACCTCCACCTCCAACACCATCAGAACCTCCACTTCCACCACCTAATTGCAGTAGTGTTACAGATGATCGGCTAACAGTAGTCGCTCCTCCGCTACCGCTATCGAATGATCCACCCTGACCAACAGAATAATCAAATACATCTCCAGGAGATGCTGCTACTTGGAATCCTGAAATATTTGCAGCACCACCTCCACCTGCGCCATGACCACCATCTTGATTTGTTCTATAACCGCTAGATCCACCTCCAGCGCATGCGAAGAAATATACTTTCGTAGCTCCATCTGGTACCGTAAAGCTGCCGGTGTTTGCTGCTGAATAAGAATCATTATATACTTCTGCCATTAATTGTGATTCGAAGAACGTAAGATTCATTGTAGATGATCTAGTTGTTATATTTACACCATCTGATGCTTTAAATCTCATGGTAAAACTACCATCGTGTGCAGTATTTGTACTAGGCACAAAATTAAAAACACCGCCATTATTTGTGATAGTCGCTTGAGGTTGATTCGTAGGATTTGTATCAAAACTATATGTAATTGGAAATCCTTCAGGATCAGAAGCTGCTATTGTAATACTAGTATTTGTACCATCTGCGTTTAAATCATAACTTGAGTTTGGTTCTGTCGTCCATTCTGGAGTTTCATCTACACCCGTTGATATTCTATCCCATACACTACCATCCCACATATACAATGCTTTTGTATCTGTAGTAAAGGCAAAATCACCTGCAGAATTATTTGATAAAGGAAATAAACTAGTATTTGCATAACTCGTTACTGATGATCCGTCAACACCATCGATTCCAGTTGCTCCCGCTGGCCCTTGCGGTCCTGATACGCCGACCCACTGTGACGATGAACCATCATTAAAATAAACGTATAGGGTTCCGTCTGATGTGTCAAACCATTGATCACCACTTTGTGGATTTGTTGGTGCTGTATTTCCAGTTGCTGTGTGATACGCAGCAGATTGCCACGCTCCTGTTGTAGCGTTCCAAGTAAATCCAGCGTGTGTATCGCCGTCTGTTGGATTGTCTGGAAAATTAATTGCCATATAAAACCTATGCTGCTACTGATATGATAACTTTACCTGGATTGGCTGGATTTCCAGCTGTACCACGATCTGTATCTGTTGAATTTGCTGGAGTCGCTTGATTACCAGCTGTAGTAACTCCATTTGATACTATTGAATGTCCTATATATCCAGAGCCGCCACCGCCCATGCCGCTATTACCACCATCACCACCAACACGTGACGCTCCGCCACCGCCTCCATAATAACCTGAACCTCCGCCGCCACCTCCGTAGGAACCAGCAGAATTACCTATACCACCTGTAAGAGCGCTACCAGCAGTTCCTCCTCTTGATAAACCTTCATCAGCTGCTGCACCTCCAGCAGATTGAGTTCCGCCTTTACCACCACTGGTGCCTTGATAACCACCAGATTGGCCAGAAGATCCTCCTCCCGCTGCTGGTACTTGAGAAACACTATATTGAGAACAACCACCTCCACCACCGCCAGCAATAATGACAGAATTTGCATGAGCTTCAGTTACTTCGAAAATGCCTGAATAACCGCCTCCTGTTCCTGATCCACCTGTACCGCCTCCAGTTTCTGATCCAACACGAATAATATAACTAGTTCCAGCTGTTAACGATAATGTACCACTAGAATAACCTCCCGCACCTCCAGATAAATTACCCGTAGTTGATCCGCCAGCACCCCACATTTTAGTATCGATAGTTAAATCACTAGAAGGTACGATAGTATATGTGCCTGCGCTATCTAAAACTAAATCGCCATCAGATGAAAGTGTCCATTCTGATGCACTATTAATAGTAGGACTAATTGTAAAATCATAAAATGCTAAAACTATAGTAGAAGATTGAGTTGCTACATGTACACCATCAGTAGCTTTAAATCTCAAAGTAAAATTACCAGCATGAGAAGTATTTGAACTAGGAACAAGTGTAAATGTACCACCACTATTTGTTATTATTGCTTGTTGCTGATTAGATGGATTTGTATCATGACTATATGTAATTGGAAATCCATCTGGATCATTAGCAGCCACAGTAATTAATGTATTCGAACCGCTACTTAAATTATAAGAAGATAATGGTAAAGATGTAAATTCAGGAACCATATCTGGACCTAGATAAATTTTATCCCATTCACTACCATCCCACATATACAATGCTTTTGTATCAATTGTAACTGCGAGATCACCGAGAGAATTACCACTTGTTGGCAATGCAGCAGCATTAGCGTATTCTGTTACTCCGCCTCCTAAACCTGCTTTGATATCTGAATAATTTGCCATTATCGTTCCGTCATAATCCAGCCTTGAGTAGCATTATAGTATACTAAACCAAATGCTGCTCTATTTACATTGACTGTTAAGTCTTGAGCTAATCCTTCGATGTTGTGTCCGTTTCTGGCCACAGTTATATTATTTATCGATGCATTACCTGTACCGTCAATAATTCTTATCTCATCGCTGAGAGATGCGGATGCAGGTAACGTAATAGTCACTGTGTTCGATGTATCAACAATGAGTCTGTCGCCGGCGACCGCAGTATAATTTTGCGTCTGTTCTTGATATGTATTCGGCGTTGTTGTTGAACCACCGCCCGATGGATTTGTCTGTACCCATTGTGCAGAGTTTCCGTCGTAGAAGTAGATATAAAGTATCAGGTTCGTGTCGTCGAACCAGAGATCATCATAACTAGGCGACGAAGGTGGAGTAGAAGATACCGTAACACCTCCACTACCTCCTACTTCTGGAGTGACGGTGATCCATGCTGCATTACTACCATCATCGTAGTAGACATACATTGTGAGATCACTTGTATCAAACCAAAGATCTCCTTCACTTGGTGCACTTGGTGCTGTATTAGACGATGTGACGGAAGCACCACCACCGCCGCCAGTAGCGTCAGCTGCTGGAGCCCAACTGCTACCATTATATTTCAGTACTTGACCTGTTGTTGCTCCAGTAGTCGATACATCAGTAAGATCTCCGAGTGCTGTAGCTCCTCCACTGCTTGCTACATTTCCTGGCGCCCATTCGCTATTAGCATTATCCCAAACGAGAGCTTGTCCATCGAGCGGCGCAGTATTAGATACATTGTTTAAATCATCTAAGTCTGATGGTATTGTAGGAATAGTTGGAATATCACTTGCATTTGCTAGCTCTATCCAACTACCAGCGTGAGCATAATAAGCTGCTCCAGTTCCATGAACATGAGCAAACATACCGTGATATGATGTAGCCGATGGCAAATCACCAGTCGTAGCGTACATGTTAGAGAACAATATCTTATTAGTGCCTAGATCTAAATCGGCACCTTCGATATGTGATCTAGCTCTCGCGTCTGTATAATAAAGGTTAGTAGAACCTTCTGATAAATCGTCAGTATCTTTTTGTGTTAGATCAAGATTAGCACCAACTTGTAATGCTATTCTAGCGTCGGCTCTCGTATCAGTATAATATAGATTAGTTGAGCCTTCAGTTACAGTGTCTGTATCTCCCTGTGTATAAGTTAATACACCAGTTGTACTATTATAACTCAGTTGTGTAGAGTTCTCGCTGATCGCGGCTCGAGCTCTTGCATCTGTGTAATATAAGTTAGTTCCTTCAGAAAGATCAGACGTTGTCTTTTGACTCAGATCGAGATTGGCGCCAGTCTGCAAGTTAATGCGAGCGTCTGCTCGAGCATTAGTGAAGTAGAGATTATTGACTCCTTCAGTTAGATCATCTGTATCTTCTGAAGAAAGATTTTGAAGATAAGTTGTCGAGAGATCGATAGTTGCCGCAGTAGTTGAATCACTACGAGTTAATGTAATAACATTATTTGAGAAACTGCCGCTTGTAATTCTTGTCAGATTTGTATCATCGAAGAGAACAGCGAAGTCAACAGTAAATGTTGTGTTGTCAGAGCGCGTAAATGTTGCAAGACCATTTGCGTCGACCGCGCCTGATGTCAGTCTTGCAAGATTTGTATCATCGAGATACAATGACAAATCGATATTAGTCGTTGCTCCTGTTTCATCGACGTACGATAAAATATTTGATCCGATACTGAGTGTAGTGGTAGTCTCAGTAAAACTCATTACACCGGTGGTACTATTATAACTTAAATCACCTGATGCGCTGATTGCTGATCTAGCCCTTGCATCTGTAAAGTATAAGTTCGTAGCACCTTCTGAAACTGTGTCAGTGTCTCCCTGAGTGAACGTTAAAACACCAGTAGTACTATTATAGCTTAACTGTGCTGAGTTCTCACTAATAGCTGCGCGTGCTCTCGCATCAGTGTAGTATAAATTAGTGCCTTCTGCAAGATCAGATGTAGTCTTATTGCTTAAATCAAGATTTGCACCTGTTTGCAGATTTATTCGTGCGTCTGCTCTTGCATCAGTATAGTAAAGATTGGTAGTACCTTCTGATAGATCGTCTGTATCTTTTGTTGCAAGTCGTATATCAAAATATGAATTGATTTCACTACCAAGATTAATAAAACCAAAATTACTGCTTCCAGCATTATATAATAAAACATCTCCGCTTGCTGGTGTATCAACTCCATCTACATCTGATAAGTCTTGTATACTTGCGAGACTAATACGAGTGTCTGCATATGTGTTTACTTCAGTTGCAAAATCGACTGGCAAAAATTCACTACCATCGTATAATAGGAAATCTCCAGCCGTAATTCCAGCCATGTTTACATCATTCAATTCGCTCAGCTGGTCTTTTGTGGCTAGTTGAGACTGTACATATTCTTGAGTAGCAAATGTTTCTGCGTTTGCACCAGCAACTGATATTAAAAGAGCGTTAGAACTTTCTGATAATTCGAGTGAACCGAGATATATCGTATTTCCGCTCAGATAAAGATCATTCCATCTTTTTGTTTCTGAACCGAGATTATATGTTACGTTAGCTGTCGGTGTTAGATTTCCTGCTACAGTTGCAGAACCTAAAATATTACCATCGAGATCTGCATGAACAGTAGGAGTTGGAATTGAATTTTCAATAATAAGTGTAGATCCTGACGGATCATATACTTCACCAAAGTGTGTGCCGTTTGTATTGCCCCAAAAATTTCGTGTTGAAATATCAAGTACAACAAAATTATTAGCCGTCTTGTCAATGACGTCGCCATAATATGTAGCAGGATTTATTCCATCACCCGCATCTAAAACAATATCTGCTGTAGCAGTAGGATCAGCAAGATTATGTCCGACCTTAGTTACGTAATCTACTTGTGTAAATGTAGCAGAATCGGCCCAGGTGTTTGATGAATCGATGTATACGTATAATTCATTATTGGCAGTATCGTACCAAAGATCTCCATCGCCAGGTGTAGCTGGTGCTGTATTACCTACAACGACAAATGAAGAAGAACCGCTAGATGATGCTGCCCCGTCTTTCCATGCATTTTTAGTCGAATTATAGGTATACGTGACACCGTTTATAACAACGGTATCGCCATCGCTCGGACTATTTGGAAAATTGTATGCGGCCATATATTATCCCTGGGATCTTTATATTTATACTTATTCCCAACTTTCGGGATCTACTGGTGCACCACCACCGCCGCCAGAAACGTTTGATAGTATGGCGCGCGCTTTTGTATAATCTCTTGTCTCGCCGGCCAATGATCTCAATTCTTGTAAATCAAATTGATCTAAATAATTATACGTATATATTTTTTCGCTAGTAGTTGTAATAATCTTTTCAAACTTTCGTGATAAAGATGATTTAACATTAAATGTATCGCTAAATGAATATGTCGGGGCAACAGCACTTGTTAATGTCTTCGATACATTATTTAAATCTTCTGTCGGGCCTGATACATTTCCATACGTACCGCCATATGGCCATGATGTCGGTATAGTACCATTTACAGGCAATTGATATTTCATTCCTAAATATTGTTCTACATAATCAATATCTGTCGCTGAAAGCTGTGAGTCAAATATTACAACTTCTGCAACTTGCCAATCTGATGTTTCACCTCCGCCGGGAGCTCCGCCTCCATTATTAATAGTAAGAAGAGTTGTGCCTCTATTTCCGCCAATTGATGTACTTCTCTGTACACCATTACTTCGATATAATCCCGCCTGATCGCATGAAATTACCCAATTTGTTGTTTCATAATCAGTTTGTGCAGTTAACCAACCCTCATGATAAGCTACTCCTGCATTACCATTCCAAAAACCTGACAACCAATTACTATTTCCTGAAGTAAATATTCTGCGTTCTGTTCCATTATATCTAGCAACATGAAAAAGAGTGTATGATTGACCAGTACCACCTGGTAAAATGCCAGTAGGAAATGATAATCCGTCGTTCGTTGTGCCTTCTAAAATAGAATAATTATTGAGAGTAGATGATGAAATAAATGGGCTGCCACGAAAAGTCGTCGCAGAAGATGACCCTATATCATCAGTCCATTCTACGCCTGCGGAAAATGTAGATCCTTCATATGCCGCATATAAACTACTTAAGTTACTTGATAAAACATTATTTGCAGATGCTGCAGGCAATGGACCGCCAGTAGATATTGCGTATCGAGCACCAGATAAATTTGTTGTTAATCCACCGAATGACGGCCAAGAAGTATATGTACTTTCAACATTTATACTTTGTCGTTTTAATCTAATTGGCTGAGTCGCACTACCATTAGCTCTAATTGTTATTCTGCCCATGAAGCGCCTATTTAAATGTTTACATCAGCAACTATATCACTCACGCCTGCACCAGTGATAACTATATTAACAGTCGTTTCTGCACTAGTTGATGTCGTAATACTTGTAGTAGTAGCTCCGCCTGAAAAAGTCATCGTACTGCCTTCTATTGATAAATCAACAGTAGTGGCAATTCGAGATCCTTCGATATTATAAGCACTAATATCTACAGTTGAATTAATATTTGTGCCAGTATAATTATATGACGAGCTAGCTGGATTTATAGTTACTCTAATAGGTAATGACGGTGTTAAAATATGTAGATCGCCATATGAATATTCAGTACCGACCGCATTAGCCCATATTCTATCTGTAGAATCTCTACCCATTGCTGTAATATTTTCACTGATAGTACTACCTAGTTCCCATCCAGTCGTATTATTCCAATTGTATATGAATGTTACAGCGTAACATATAATTCCCAACATTGTTTTTTCATCATTTAAAAATACTGCCGCTTTTGGTGTTTTAGGTATTGTTAAAGTACTATGAAAAGTCAATTGCTTGGGATCAGTTGGATTCATTGTGTATGTTATAAATGTACGACCTTGTGCATTAGTATCATTTTCTTGATGGTGACCTGTCAACATCATGAGTGTGAGATAACGAGTGTTCGCACTAACAAACGTTTCATTCCATCCCGTCAGAGCGTGGCCAGTCAAATCACCAGCATCTGCTCTCATATTAGTAATATAAGATGATGATGTATTACCAGTAATAGTAATATCTTCATTACGAGTAAATGTATCTGTTGTTTTATCCCATTGTAATAGGAAAGGATGATAATCTAAATTCGTATCGAAATACGGAATATATGCACAAGTATTTCCGGTACTAGTCGGATCGTCAAAGAAAGAAGAAGAATATTTACAAACTTTTCCGATTACTGTAGTTGTTCTAGCTCCTCCAGCACTTGTACCAGCAGCAGTTGGTGCGGCGCTAAAATAGTGCAAGTCAGTTGTGTTATTACTATCTGCATTATGTTTAGTTACATATTGTTGATAATCATTATCATGATTATTATATAGGTATATTGCTTTACCATCGACATCAGATCTACCGCAAAATTGAATATTATACGGATTACGCATAGTTGTATTATTAGTCGCATTTGTCCCAGTAAATTCTGCTCCTTTATTGCGACCAAGACCCCACATCGGTCTTGCTACATATGCATCATATCTTGTTTGTCTAGTGATAATAGAAATCCAATCAGTACCTGCTTCCCATATTGTAGGAAACATAGGATGAGTAATCTCAGTTGAACTACCTTGACCATCATAATAATGCTCGTGTGTGGGTTGATATTCGTCCCATTCACCATCAGAATTGTACCACGCCATCCATCGATACCAATTATACCAGCTTTGCATATTTAACCATAAATCTACAGATTTATTATCAGTTGGATTAGTAATGCGTCTGATCGGTGATGAAATTACAGTTGGATCCATCGATAACATAGGCCAAAAATCTACATTATTATGCCTGTTGTTTGCGTATGTAAAAGTGGTTTGTGGACTATATGTGGTTGATTTAGTCAACGCTAGTGTGGCTGGTCCGCCGCCAGATCTAAAAGTATTACCCGAATCTGTTGGATAATAACGATTGGGAGCATTAGTATATTGTCTCGCTTGATTCTTATCCATATCTTTACGAAGATGCATCATTGAACCAAAGATAGGAGCTAATGTAGCTTTGTCATGACCATCTGCTTCGATCCAAATACGAGTGTGATTTGGATTCGGACTTTCAATTACCATTGTGGTACCTTCGTTTTCAGTACCCCAACCTTTAGTTGTGCCTCTTACCTTAGCCATGTTTATTTCCTAATCGGTATTTTGAAACCAGTCGACTACTTCGTTAATATCAACCCAATCTGAACGACTGCCATCGCCATTAGTTTTCCATGGTTGATATCGAATTGAATCGAGAGTATCATCTTCGTTGATAATAAAAACTTCTGCTACACCATCATCAAGTGTAGCACGATGATTAACTGTTACAATTACAGTATTTCCATTTTCATCGAATTGAGTTGTTTCTTTTGTAAAATCTATCTGAGCCATATTTATTACCTAAATACAAACACAACATACAAGTTCTCACCTGCTGTAGTTGATCCAATCTGTGTGATATCTACTGTTACATAATCTCCAGCTACAAATGAATGAGATAAACTCGTCGTAGCACCAGCATTATTACCATCTGCTATAGAAAAATTCTGTAAAGAGACACCGTTTTTTCTTGCAGTTAAATTTATATCAGCTCCAACTGGAGCAGTATCTACATAAGCATAGATATTCGATAAAGTATAACTGTCGTGTAAATAAAATCTCTTCGTACCAGTATTTATAGTCAGAGCACCTTGATACCGATACGCTCTAATATAATCATCTACATCAGTGGGTGTATTAGTCAACTGTGCATAATCAATTGTTAAATTAGCTTCATACTGAATTACGTCATTTGCTGTCACGACATAATTAGTAATATATCCCGAGTCATTCACAAATTCGCTAACATTTGTCGGTGTATTTGCTACTTCACTATAATTTACTGATGTGAGGAAAGATGTGAGATCTGGTGGTGTGTAAGTAAAAACACCATTTACAGTATCATACGAAAGTGTACCAGTATTTGATGCGGGATTTTGTGTGACACTTAAATCAGATAAACTAAGAGTATTTGCACTACTACTTCCACCACCGGGAGTTACTTTTACCCATTGCGATGAACTACCATCATTGTATAGAACGTATAATATTAAATCAGTAGGATCAAACCATAAGTCACCAGCATCTGCTGTTGTAGGTGGATTTACACCTGATGATAATGATGTGCCTGAAGGTACGACTTGAACCCATTGATTCGAAGACCCATCGGCATAATACATGTACAACAATAAATCTTCTGAATCAAACCATAAATCTCCATTGCTAGGAGAAGTAGGAGCTGTAGTACCAACAGTTACAGAGGCGCCTCCGCCCCCGCCCCCGGAGCTAATATTGACAGTTCGATTCCAACGGCTTTTAGTACTATCATACGTATAGACAACACCGTTAACTGTAACGGTTTGACCATTGATAGGACTATTTGGAAAATCTATTTGTGCCATTTATTTTACCAGTAATGATCGAACTCTTTAAAAACTGATTTACTATCTGTATAAAAATCACAGTTTAAACATATTCTAGTTTCGTCGCCAGTATGCGGTAACGGTGTATGCATTAACCATGGTGGAAAAATGTATAAGTAATTTTCTCTTATCTGTATTATATATTCTTCATCATCATACTTAAAACAGAATTGTCCGCCCGATTTGGGCACATTAAAATATGTAACCGTACATAAATTTGGTTTTATATCTCCATGATTATGATGATGAAATTTCCAAGTAAATTGTTTTTCAGGTGTTTGAACATATGTCCACGATTTCATCTTATATGATTTATCTTCACCAGCTAAATAAAATATATTTCCTATTGCAGCCTCGTATTTAGGTATTAATTCAAGATGTGCATCATCATAACCAACACTATAAACAGGGTTTTTTAAATTTGAGTACTCGTCTATCTTATTACCAAAACCTTCGATAATATTATTTTGGTGTTTTTTAAATATATCTTGTATATCAATTTTCGTCTCAATAAAAAACGGGTTTTTGTTTACATCTAAAAGATAATTTATCATAATCTAATACCATATTTGTTTTTCGACGGTACCGGTACCGCCACCTCCGCCGCTACCTCCTCCGCTTTGTAGAGTTGGTTGAATTTTATTAGCTGCAGTAATTCGGATTGTTTTATCAAATGAAAATTCTGGTTCTGGTACAGTACTTATTATACTAGTAGTTGACGGTTTTAGTACATTTAATATATTGTTGTGTGTAAATTGAGTAAATGTATTTGAACTATATTCTATCAAACTTTGATCTGCTGCTAAAGGAGAAGAAAAGTGTGTAACTGCAGTATTTCCTGAAACTGATCCGGATAAAAATGCCTCGAGAGTTGCAACATCTGTTGTCGATAGTGCCTCGCCCAATACACCGATTTCTCTAAAATATCCGGGATTTTGACCTGACCAACCAAAAATATCAATTGTTGTACCGCTACCGACTCGATCTGTAGTGCCAACATTTGTGCCATTTACATAAAATGTTTGAGTACCACTATATGACGTAGCGCTAGATCCATTGCCAACTACAATTAAAGATTGCCATTGAATAGAGATGTTATAACCTGTGTCTCTAAATGCTCCATTACGATTAGAATACATACCCAAATCTGTAGCATTATTATTTACGATGACCTTATGGTCATTATTACCACGCCACAATGTTCTCCAACCGCTATTCGAAACACGTGGATACCATACACAAAACAGTGTATAATTTTGAGGTAAAGTAGTAGTTGTTGAATTAGAAATACTAGCGGTTGCAGATAGATCGATACAACTTAAACCATCAATAGTATTTCTATTGACGGCAGTCCAATTAGTATTAATATAAAAATCATTGATCGTGCCGCCTGAAGTGTGATTGGAAATATCAAGATGACTCATAGCACTATGAGCATTGACAAATCCTTGCAGAGTTCTATTTCCTTCAGTATCTAATCGATAACCACCCATTTGAGCGGTGACAGTGGGCTCGTCGTCTCCAATATATAGTTTAAATTGCTGCGTGCCTTGTGATTGAAGATCTAAGCCAGTTCTCGTAGATCTAATTGATGTACCTTTGTACGGTACGCCTAAAGTATTATCGTCACGATAATCGTTTGATAAAAATGAATAGGCAGTAGTTGTAGATGCAGCCATATTTACACATCAATGTTTGCTAGGATATCAGAAAGTCCAGCTCCAGTAACTACGATATCAACATTGGTATCAGCGCTCGATGATGTAGTGATAGATGTAGTAGTAGCTCCTCCACTAAATGTAAGAGTAGAACCATTAATCGATAGATTTACTGTTGTAGCGATTCTATTACCATCTATACCAAATGCACTAACTGCAATAGTTGAATTAATATTTGATCCGGTATAATTATAAGAAGCTTGTGCAGGTGTAATTGTCACATTAATCGGAACAGTCGGAGTTATTTGGTGAATTGTTCCGTATGAATCTCCTTCATTAACAAAAGCAAAAATTCTATCTGTAGAATCTCTGCCTACACTACCTAGCCCATATGGTATGCGGCCGGATTCTGTCCAACCATTTACAGCATCAAAATTGTAGATAGCAAAATTAGAATAGTGGAAAACACCCAAAAGAGTTCGCGAATCGTTTAACCATATAATATTTCTAATTGTATGTGTTGCAATTTCATGGCTATGATGTGTTAATGCTTTTGGATTAGCCGCATCAATCGAGTATGTTACAAATGTGCGGCCTCCGGGTACAGAGTCATGAGCTGCATATGATCCTTCGAGAGGGAATAGGGTAATATATTTGTTTCCACCATATGAATGAACTTCATTATACAGCATAGAATTAAAACAGCCGTCGCCGCCTTGAATACCTAAACCGTCGTTGAGATATGTAGAACTTAAATCTCCGCTAACTGTTACATCTTCATTCCTTACAAATGTATCTGTAGATTTTTCCCATTGGAAATAGAATGGAAAATAATTATTGCTTGTATCAAAATACGGTGTATACCAAGCTTTATTACCTGCACTTAAAACATCATCGAATACCTTTGATGACGCTTTATGTTGCTGATCTAAGCCAGTCGACATAGATCGTTCACCGCCATAATTATTACCAGAAGCAGAAGGTATAGTATTAAAAGTATGTAATACTGTTTCTGTATTAAGATCTACATTATGTCTTAATATATAATGCAGACGGTCATAGCGATAATCAGTGAGTAACCAAATTGGTCTATCATCTATATCAGATGGTCCAATAAACTGAAAGAAGTTATAATCTCGGCGAGAACCAATATCAGTTGATGTCCATTGTGGAAATGGACCTGCTCTCATTAAACCAACCCGATGGAAATTTCCTCTCACATTACCTCTTTGTGCACCTCCATCTCTATGATAAACTCCTGAATAATAATTGGTTCCAGGCATTTTATATAAAACTTCACCTGGATGATTTATTTCAGTATATCCTCCGGGCCCGTTGCTATAGGAAAATCCGCCAGTGATAGAAACTTCGCTGATTTCTGCATCAACACTAATATTAGACCAATATTTGTGTTCACGTGAATATGAAGCACCACTCGTAGAACTCAGTATTAAGCTAGTAATACCATTTTCAGTTGTCCACATCGCAGGTCTGTATGGTCGATCCGGATCCATTGACATAATTGGTCCAGGCATAATATTACATTGAACACTATTACCAGTAGTGGTAGTGCCATTCATTGTTACACATTCTTTTGATGTTGCAAGTACACCGCCATGCATACCGCCAGCATTAATTCCTCCCCACGTAGAATAACCATGCCTTGTTATTGGCTGAAAACCTGTACCAAATTTTGCGTGCTTATTAAAAATAGGAGATAGAGTTGTTTTATCATGAGCATCTCCATAAAAATATATTTGATTTCTGCCAGGTCGTGGATCTTCTAGGACAGCAATTATATTGCGATGTGGATCTTTAATCTTAGGCATTTTGCTCTCCGGTAGTGATCTCTTGATACCAATTGACCACTTGATTTAAATCATCCCATGGCACTCGAGTTCCATTTGTCGCTGGATACCATGGTTGTACCATTAAAAGTGTATGAGAAGAATCTTCAAGACTAATACGATATATTTTGGCTTCGCCATCTTCGAGCGTAGCAAAGTATTTTTCTTGTTCAGATGGATTATCTAAATTTTCTTCGATAATAAACTCCATCATGTTCTCCTATATTTTATTTGTATATACAAATCTTCGCCTTTATTTGTTGTACCAACTGCTGTCACATCAATAGTTAAATACCCACCATTTAATACTGATAAACTGAGGCCAGTTAAAGACGTAGATTGTTGTCCTGCGGTTATATTTATAGTTTGTAGAGTTGAACCTCCTGAATTAATTACTGCGGTTACTATATCATCTGCCGCTACACCCAAATTTGCAGTAATTTCTGTAATAGTAATATTGTAAGGTGCGTACCATCTCTTCGTACCAGTCAGGATATCGAGAATGCCTGTTGTGTGAGAGTTAATTACATACTCGATTTCGTCTCTGATTTGTGTACTCACCTGATTAGCAGTCACATTATTCACTGTCTGCGTTGTTACGATATCTTCAATTTTAGACTGAAACTGAACAGTATCGTCTACGTATTCGCCCATATCCTTTACTTTAAATTTAGAGTGAGCACCGTCATATATCAAACAAACATTATCGATGTCATTAATCGTTGGTTTTGGTTTAATTTCTACAGGTGTAGAATGTCCTTCTTGATCGTGTTGGAAATATAGTTTATAATTGCCATTAGGCCACGTTTCAACTTCGAGATCTCTGACTTCAATTTCTCCTCTCATACTCGAGTGTACACCACACTGATAGAATATAGTATTAGGTGCGTCATTAGCTACGTTTAGAACGAGTGTACCAGTTTGATTTCGAGAGCCAGTGACACCATCAGTATATTCACCGTAATAGGTACCTGAAGAAAAGTTATTGCCGTTATCAGTTGTCAGATAGAATGGGTGACCGCTGACGTCGAGATTGAATGTATATGTACCGCCTCGATACACAGGACCGAGTGTAGGATTATCACCCATCGCCGTGTTTGAAAAAGTAAAGGCTCCGATATTTAAAACTGATACATCGTATTCTACATTGGGAGCTACGAGAGTGGGAGGAGTTATTACATCAGGAATATCGATGAATAGTCTTTGTACTTCTGTTGTTGCTCCGCCTCTGATTTGAGGATGAGATATACCAGTCACATTGAGTGTCGAGGTCGACCAAGTTGGTACGTTATCTAAACCAGCACCTTCAATCCACTTTAAATATATTTTATGAGTCTGTGTCATATTGCCAGTCATTTCATGCGCAGCAAAATTGAACACAGTATATTCCCCAGTGGCATAGAGAGGAACACTCGCTTGATCAATACCTCTTATCGCCAATCGTGTGTATGCAACTCGACCTGCATCCCACGTCCATTTCCAATTATTTGGAGAATAACCATGACCAGCTAGCGGGAAATCTACGTTGATTCTAAAAACTTCTGGATCGATAGCTAAATCGAAGTCGAGTATTTTATCTGTTGAAAAAGTTGTATCGCCAAGATAAATTGTATTACCCGACAAATACAAATCTCTAAATCTATTATTAGCAGAACCTAAATCATATGTCACATCTGTATCTGGTATGAGATGCTCTGATATCACACCATCGTATATCAGATTCGCATCGCTGATAGAGCCTGTTGTACTGACAACGGTCGATCCACCTATCTCAACCCACTGTGTTGATGAACTATCATCATAGTATATGTAGGTTTTTAGATTGCTTGGATCAAACCACAAATCGCCCACACTGGCGCCCGCGGGAGACGTTTCTGATATAACAATTTCAGCGAGGGTATTTGATGTACTAAACTCAACGCTTTTTGCTGATGCGTTGGTAGTAATAATAATATTTTCGCCAGCAACGAGTTCAACAGTGTCAAGGCCTTCGGCAATAACAGTGTTTTGGCCCGCGACTGACCAATATTTAAAGGTAGAGTTTAGACTAACTTTGACTTGACCTGAACCCAGATCTTCGACTGTAAAGCCGCCATCTGTGCCAAATCTGAGAGAACTAACAGACGAAACTACATTTGATGAAACATTTGATGAGTCTATTAGACCGACATCAAGAAAATCACCGGTGAGGCGATTATCCCCACCGGATGTATTTACTGCATAAAGATCATCATTTTTAAAATAAAGCCTCAGAAAACCATCATCTGAGGCTCGAGCTTGACTATTAGCTAAATGCGGTAGCTGTAACCCAGTAAATAATTTGTCTGACATAATAAATCCAAATTATGAGTTATTATGCACCGACGATAAAGACTTTTACTCCCGCCAACTGGACAAGTGAGGTTAGTGTAATGGTGTTCGAAGTAACTGCATCGACATCCACACTAATAGACGATCCATTTGTATCTGCAACTCTAATCGTAAAGAAGTTAGGATCAGAGAGATCGAGGTTGTGAGTAATTGTCGTCGCCGAACCCTGACTAATCGAAACGTTAGCGTTGCTATACACTTTTACCGCTGAACTAGAAAGCGATGATACTTGTGATTGCAATGTTGCAATGTCAGAAGCATTATTAGCTGCGTAAGTTTGTACTGCAGTCATCTGCGTCTGTAATGTAGCGATGTCGCCAGCATTATTAGCAGCATATGTCTGTAGGTTAGTTACGCTAGTTTGTAGTGTAGCAATATCACTGGCATTATTAGCAGCATAAGTTTGTATTGCAGTCATCTGCGTTTGCAGAGTTGCAATATCACCAGCATTATTGGCAGCGTAGGTTTGTAGATTAGTTACATCTGTCTGAAGAGTCGCAATATCACCGGCGTTATTAGCAGCATACGTCTGCAGATTTGTGACATCTGTTTGCAGTGTAGAGATGTTAGACTGATTAGTGCTAACGTTACTAGCTAGAGTAGAACCAGCCAATGTAGCAGGAGTAATTGCTCTAGTAGTATCTGTACCAGTATTAACTTCGCTTTGCGTAGCTAGCTCAATAATACCAGCGACTGCATCTGTTGCGCCTTCAACATTTCGTTGAATTACAGATGCGTCAGTAGCAGAAGTAAAGAGTACAATATCTCCAACTTCAACAACGCCTGATGGTGAGAATGTGACACCACCTGCTGTCAAAGTACCGGCTGTATCAACTACATATTGAAAACCAGCTTCTTTGTTAACTGTACCAGCATTTGATGGGTTAATAACGCCTTTGTATACAACGTCACCAGAAACAGTAAGCGCATCTCTTACCCACGCGCTACCATCCCAAATAAATGGCGCTGCAACAGTAGTATCAAATACTTGTAAACCTACGTTGCCGCTACCAAGACCTCCACCTAAAGTAGTTCTTTCTGTGGTGGTGACATTTTGGATACGGGCATTGACTAGTTGACCTACTTTTACTAGATCAATATCATGATAGTATTCTTTTGATGCCATCTTCTATTTCCTTTAGTAGTGAATTATAGTTAGTGTTGTTCCTGTTAGATCTAGGTTTGATTCTATATTTATCTCAGTTATCGTTCTATCAATTACTGGATATACTCTAACATTGTCACTATCTCTTACAATAAAATATTCTACAATATTTATAAGATTTTCGACTTCTAGATCTACTGTAAAACTTGTTCCAGATAAAGCGCGTGTAAATGTTTGAAAATCATCGAGTGTAGTTACTTGTAAATTTACACCAGATGCAGATGCAACACCTACAAACGTATCAAATACAAATTTTTTCTGTACCGCATCATATGTAAGTAGAGTGCCGTCTAACGGTGGATTGAGCGTATCGAATTCGACATCGTCCAATCTTCTTAGTTTTACTTCACCACTACCTGTCGCGCCAACCAGTCCAAATCTATTAAACATCTCACTGGCTTTTTTATCAAAGCCTTTTTGAACTGTCTGAATTTTCTTATTGAATTCGTCTAATGCGTCTTCAATTTGAATTTTATAATCAGGTGCATCTTTACCCGCTGGACCCTGAGGACCTGTATCACCTTTTGGGCCTTTGGCGCCCTTAGCACCTTTTGGTCCTTTTGGACCTATTTTACCTGTTAAACCTTGAGGACCAATATCACCTTTTGGTCCTTGTAATCCTTGAGGTCCTGTTTCTCCTCTTGGTCCAATTTTTCCTTCTGGACCAATTGGTCCTGGTATACCTTGTGGACCTTCTAAACCTCTAAGACCGCGTAAACCTTTTGGACCTTTATTTCCTTTTAGACCAGTTGGTCCTCTATCACCTTTTAATCCTGGTGGTCCCGGTACACCTTGCGGACCTCTTGGTCCAATATCTCCTTGAAGGCCTTGTGGACCGACTGGTCCGCCCGGATCTCCTTTTTCTCCTTGCGGTCCTTGAGGACCTGCCGGTCCTTCTGGACCCTGAGGACCTGTATCACCCTTGAAACCTCTTGGACCTTCTTCACCTATAATCCCCGGTGGGCCTTCTGGACCCTGTGGACCTGCTGGACCTGCTGGTCCGATCGGGCCAGTAAAACTTTTGAGTGTCTTGATATTTTCTTTTAGACTATCAAGTTTCTCATCAGTCCTTTTGTCTAATTTTTTATATAAACTTACCGAAAAGGCTTTGTTTATAATGTCATTGAATTCGTCCATTTCTATACCGCTTCATCGATAAATCTCGTCATACTTTCAATTAATTCCATTTGTGATATTTTTATGGCATCATCATAATCATTTTGCTCTTTCTTCGAGTCATCCGGTATTAACTTATACGATTGCTGAGGTACAGGAGATTCTTCTGATGGACCTCTCATATTATCTTCTTCAGCTGCAGCTTCTTCTTCGTCAGCATATCGTGGATCAGTCATTTCAGTCTTGATTTGCTTATCAATTTCAGCAATTTCTTCTTCAGATTGCTGTAATACATATCGTCGTACGTATTCATGTGAATAATATTTACCAACCCACTCTTCCATTTCTCTTAATAAACCTGCACGATCGCGGTTCATTTCCATTGATTTTAGTTCTTCGAAATAATTATCGACAGCAAAATCAAACTGAATTTGATCTTTCCACTCTTTCCAATCTTCGACGGTACAAATCTGCTTTAAAATCAATTGTCTTTCGAGAAGCTTTAAGAATAATTCAGAAAACTTATTCCTTAATCGAAGAATAAACTTACTGAATTTTACTTCGTCTCGAGATATTTCAGTAGCGCGACCAAGAGTGTATGTAGTTTCGGGTTGTAAACGGGTGATAGGAACGTTAAGAGAGCGATATAGATTATTTTGGAAATAAACAACATCTTCAATTTCTCCTAAGTTTTGACCTCCAGGCAATGTAGTAATTTCTGTTCCCTTACCACCTTCTCGCCGTGGTAACCAGAAATCTTCTAACATAGTCATGAATTTACGGTCGTCTCTGATTTCACCAGTTGATGAATCATAAACGACTTTATTCTTAAATTTGGTCATGATATCGGCTAGGTATTGCTCAGCTTTCGCTTTTGGCAAACCGCCAACATCTACATAAAAGATTCTGCGCTCGGGCGCGCGGGAGATGCGATAGATAACCAGCGAATCTTCCATTGAACGCAATTGATTCAATGGCCGAATAGCTTTATGTAACCATGATAAGATAAGTTTGTTATCGAGGCTTTGGTTACCAGACGTACAATATACAATAGCGTCTCTCGCTATCTTAACGCCTTCTGCAGATGCGGAACCTGATGTTCCATAGGTATTCATAGTCGAACCAGTTACTGACCCTGTACGTTTCAGGAAACCAGAGGGACTGTACATGTAATATTCGTTGATGAGTTTTTCTATTGTAACACCAGTTTTTGGATCTTTTTCTTTCTTAATTTCTCGTACTTTTTTGATATTACGAGGATCTACATATCTTACTTCAAGAATACCTTTTGCTGGTTTTTTCTCATCAACTAGAACATGATAATAGAGACGGCCGTCGACATACCATCGCCTGAAAAGTTCGTAACTTAATTTATTAAATTCCAAGAGTCCTAATATATTATCGAACTCTTCCATGATAGTTTTTTTGATTGATTCAGGTTGTTTGATATCGTCAAGAACAATAGAGATAGTGTCTTCGTCACTATCTTCTACAATAGCTTCGTTACAAATTTCTTGAATAGCCATATCGATGGTGGGATCGAATGATATAGCTCTATACTTATTGACTAATTCTGCTTCTGTTCTGACTGAACCGTCAAGATCTACGTAAGTGCCGTAGACACCACCTGCTGCAACGGTTAACGCGCCGTCTTCATTGGTGGGAGGGACAAAAGAGACGAGCTTTTCTTGCTCTTTCTGCTCTTTCTTCCTATTGATTTCAAATCCAAAGAGGTCCATTCATTATCTCCGATGAAATAAAGGGGATTATAGTTATTTATAATCCCCTCTATTGTTATTCAAATTGGACTTTAAGATCCAGGATTGAAGTAATCAAATGACCACGTTACTGTATAAGTACCGATAGTATCGTTTGTATTCCAATCTAGTTCGATAGTACCAACATCTGAGGGCCAGCATCCAACGAGTGTGTATTCACGAAGCTTTGATCCAGTTTTTCCGTAAAGCTTGATCGTAGCATCTTCTTTGTAATCCTCAGGCGAACCATAAGAACGGATGTTGGATGGACCGTCATTTACCTTACGGGCCCACTCTTCGAGTACCGCGCGTTGACTGAAGTCTTCTTCGATCATTACAGTAGTTGTCCACTCGGCAAATGTTCTATCACCAGCAACTTTTACTTTTCGACCGAAATAAGGTACTTCAATAATGCCAGTCGTAAATGTAGGTACTTGCGAAGACATACAGAGTAGATTAAACTCTTCACCCAAAGTCGTAACCTGCACTTCAAACAAGGAGGGACGATACCCTCCTTGACTGAGAGCCGCTGACTTAAAGTTCTGTACGCTAAATGGCATTTTATTCTCCTATTTTATTTTTATTTATACTATTTATTAGAAATTCCCAACAACTTCGGAGAATTCTACGCCAGATCGTACAGCGACAAAATTCAACTGAATGAAATTGATGCTTCGAGCGGGTTTGATGTAGATATCTCCAACAAACTCGTTACGATCAATAACTTCACCAGTATTATTCGTCTCATCAGCCACTACTAAGAAATCAGTAATACCGCGACGACCTTGTACATCTCGTAGGTAAGGTGTTACGAGATTTACAAAGCTAGCTCGAGTAAACTCATCATTGAATTCGAAGAGAGTAAACTTCGATGCGGTAGCAATTGCTTTCTCAAGTACAATAAACAATCTTCGTACATTGATTCTATCAAATGCAGATGGCTTCGCAAGCAATGTCTTATCACCGAACATTACAATACCTTGTCCAGGGAAGTTGACAATCGGATTTACACCGTTGCTATACAACAAGTCACGTTCTGCTTTCTTAGGATTCCAAGCGAGTTTGACGATGTTCTTAATATTACCTCTATTAAATCCTGCAGGTGAATACCAAGGATCACGCGTGTCATCTGTGCGCGCACAAAGACCAGCAATGTCACCGTTCATTGGAATCCATCGATATACATCATTATACTTATCATATTGATATTTGTAACCGCTATCCATCACAGCGTATGAAGTAGATCGAAGGGCAGATCTAAAATCATTTACGTCTTCAGTAATATCAGTTACATTTCCAACTACATCCTCTTTCTCCGGAGATACAAATACTACACAATCTTTTCTTGACTCTGCAATATTATCGATTAGATAGTTAGCCAGTTGGAAACCTTCAACGATTCGGCCACCATTAGTAGTAGCACCGCCGCGAGATTTGCCTGTCAAGATTAATGAAACATCAATATCTTCGCCTGACTTAAACTTATCATATGCTCGAAGAATATCTCCAAGATTATTTGTAGTTGACTCAGAACCAATATCGCGCCCCATAGTCATTGACATTGATAGTGGAGCGGTTGCTGTTGATGATGCAAGCAATAAAGCTGTTGCTGAAGGAGCGGCTGTAGAATCGTTTGCCCACCAAATCCACTTAGAAGATTGGTTGATGACATCCTTATAATACAGATTAGCGCCGTCTTTGCTCTTCGCATCAGTAGCTCGAGAAAGACCAGACCAAACTTCAAGAATAGTGTTTGGTGTACCGGTGATTTCTCCATCTTCGTCAACGACTACAACATGCAACTCATCATTTGCGGCAGTATTACCTTGAGCAGCCATAAATGCTGACTGACCAGGTGCACCGCTTACAACACCCCAAAAACCCCAAAATCTTTCGAAGGAGCTATTTGTAACTGAGATGTTTTCTGATGTGACAAGATTTTCACCAAAATGAACCGTAGTGCTAGTTGCAGTTCCTACAGGATCGATTGCTGTAACTTCAAGATACTGCATACCAATCTCTGAATTACCAACTTTAATCAAATCACCCACATTGAGTTCATCAGTAACATCACTTACAGCTGTATTAGTAGAAGCGCTAACCGTACCGGTATTTGAACCGATGTTGATTGCCATTGTAGTACCAGCTGCTACAGTTACTGTACTATTAAATGCTGCTGCGCTATCACATACTGAAACTTTCAATGAATTACCCAATGTTCCGGGGTATTTGGCGATGTACATAACTGCATCGTCAAAATTTCCATCGATTCCTGAATCATAATGATCTTCATTTTTTACAATATGATTAGATATCAACGCAGTTGTTGAAAGTGCTGAAGTATTAGCAATTGCGTTAAATGACCATTTGGGATCATGAAATTCAAAATCGAAGGTGCCGGTCGCACCAGTGTAAGTAGATCCAAGAAGAGTAATACGAGTTTGGCCGCGCCGAGTTAATGTCATATCACCATCGCCTTCTTGACCGGCGACGAAATTAATTGGTGAACCACCTCGACTAGCGCTCAACTTAAAGCTAAGATTATCTGATGCTACATCAACAAGGAAATAAGGTGTTACATTGTCGACCGCGGTAGGCAAATTATTTGAACTAGACAAAAACACTTGTTCGCCTTCGAGAAGAGTCAAAGGTGTATTCAATACAATAGCATCTGAGGTAGCATTAATGGTAGTTGTAGAATCTCCAGAATTAAAATCAATCTCTGAAGAATCAACTATTACTTGTGTATCTAATGTAGTTCCAGCCACCATTTGACTAATGATATCATTATCTTGAACACTTACTGAAGCAGCATCTACAATAAGATTAGTGCTATTGTTTACAGCATATGCGTTAATGCGATTGATATTACCAGTCGAGTGATGAGCTCGAGATACATGCAGACGATTAGCATATGACAAAAAGTTAGCTGCTGTAAACCAGGTTTCTGCATTATCAGAATCTGGCTTACCATAAACTGAAGCTAACTCGCTTTCAGATACAACGAGTGAAGGCTTATCTACCGGTCCCCACTTAAAAACGCCTGCAATTGCGGCATCGGTCGTGGCTACGGCAGGGATTACAGTGGTCAGATCGATCTCTGTAACATTAACGCCTGGGCTTAATTGAAAAGGCATAAATTTATCTCCCTTATATTTTTTTAATTATGTAAGCGTACATTTATTTATAACAAACAGCATTTCTATATTACATCAGCCACGAGTAATCATTTCCTCTGGTCGTGATCGGTTGAGGATCTTCGAATTCTTTCTGACCGTCATCAATGAATCCAAATGGTACCAACTCACTAAATACTTTTTCTTCATTCATTTCTTTTAGGTTTATAACCGTATTTATATCAGTCAATTCTTTGAAAAATCTTTGATTAGATAGCCAACCAAATAACACTAAACACATGACTAAATCATCATGATTTCCAGGTTCCGCTTCGTAAGAAGTTCCTTTTTGACTGAATGTAGAGAATTCTCTAATAGTTTCGAAATCATTAATTATAATTTGATTTTGTTCTACGAGTAATTTAATCATAGAACAACCTATTGATTTGACTGATTTAGTAGTACGAATACCTTTATCTGCTCTACCATTAAAACCTGCTACACCTGATAAAAGACGTTTGCCTTCTCGACCATTATTTTCGGTGAGTAGCATGTTTTCATATTCATATTCTTCGAATACAATACCGGCCACTTGTTCCCCGATATCGTTTACTTCGACTAGTATATTAGCATTATTATAATATTTTGCTGCGGCGTGTACAGCAGATGCGTAATCTACAGGTGTAATCATATTATTACGGTATGCACCTACCTGTACATATGGCATCTGTGAGATATCGATGACTTGGAAAGCTGAGTAATCAAGGCCCTTGCCTCTACTTACATCTACAACTATGACATAATTACCATTTTCTTTTGGTTCTTCATATACTATTATACCGCCTACTTCTTTTATCGGTTCTTTATATACGAGTTGTTTGAGTTTCCAGCCTGATATTAATGTGCCAGATGATCCGAGGAATTCACACTCCATTTCCTGAGCGAATTTCTCTGTGTCAAAATCCATTGCTGCGAGTGTTTCTTCTCGCCATTTATCATCTCGTCCGGGTACATCAGTCCATTGAACCTCTACGAACTGATACCCGTTCTTCCCCGCTTTCGCTCCTTCGCACGTCTTGTAAAAGTGATTCAGACCGTGTGGTGTCGACGTCAAAAGAATTTTGGTTGACGTACCAGAAGAAATTGTAGGAAAGACCGAAGCGAAGAATTCGTCCCAGTTCTCTACGAATGCTGTTTCGTCTATATACAGAAAAGATACAGATTTACCTCTGATAGCCGATGATGATGTAGCTGCCGCCAAAATCTTTGAACCATTTTCAAATTCTACTGATCCTTTGTTCCATTCGATGACACCTTGTTGCAACCATTTAGGAAGAGCCTCATAAGCTGTCTTGATACGATCCAATATTTCTCTTGCAGCGTCTCCTTTATTTGCGAGAAGAGCGACAAGCTTATGATCGTTAAAAAGAATATAGTGAAGTATAAGACAGACAGCAGTCGTTGTTTTACCCGCTTGGCGGCTAGTAACCACGCATGTTCTTCTGTGGTCTGTAGTTTTTTGAATGATGTCTTTTTGATATTCATAAAGCTTAATCGGTATAAGTCCATGGTCGACGTGAACAATCTGAATATACCGCTCAGCAAAATATATCGGGTCTTTGGCGCATTTAATAAATTCTTGGACCATCTCTTCGGTCCATTCAATAGTAACGCCTTTTCTTTTGAGGTTTACATTACCAAGATATGAACGATAATCCTCAATATCTTGAATATCAATTGTCATCTTTATTCATCAACTTTAATAGGTCACTAGTAGAGCCTACAAAAAGATTGTTGTTGACTGTTTCCTTTTTATCTTCTGGTTTTTCTCCAGTCAGTTTTTGTTTCTTTTCGTGCATACCCAACAGATCATTATTCATATCACCCATTGTTTTAATCATTGTAGCGAGTACTTCATATGCTCGAGGATGTTGTGATTGATCTGCTACGGCGAGTAATTCGTCAATGGCGCTGTGACCCTTCTCAATCAAATCATAGAAATTTTGACGTACATATTTGGTGTCATTCTCAACTTCTTTATCAGTTTCATGTAGAGACGGACGATATGTAGTGGGCAATGGCTTATCATCATCTATTTCTATAATCGTAGTAGATTTGACATCAAGAATATCATCTAATTGATTTTTATTTTCTTTCATTTTTACTCCACATCCGGGTACGGATCTCCAATATCGACTACAACACCATAATTAGAATCAGCAGATATTTCAGCTGACGGTATAGAACTAAGATCAGGACTACTAATAGTTACTGTTGGTGTACTCGTATATCCTGAGCCTCCATTATTTACTATGATCTCATAAACAGAATCTACATCAGTGTCTATTGTAACTGTTGCTGTTGCAGAATATCCTCCACCACCATATATTGTAGCAGTTGCCGTAGAATAACCTTTACCTGGATTTACTAATGTGATAGACGATACGCTACCATTTGTAATAGTAGCTATTGCTGTAGCTTGTTGTGTATTAATACTTGAATAAACAGTAGGCTGATTATTAGCTAAAAGACCGGGTGCATTTAATATTCTAGCGGCTTCTTCTAATCCAGCATCTGGCGCGGTAGTAATATCATCTATAAATGTAGTATCATATATTTCTGTATTAGCTAAACGAATAACAGTTTGTTGATAGTCAGCTCCAAAGAAAAATCCTTTCATAGTAAAATCTAGACTCCAGATCAAGGCGCGCCTCTCTTCAAATCCGCCTTCATATACATCGTCTTGTGAAGTACTTTGTAATACTAATGGTATATCGAGAGTTATATCAGGATCATCAGTCAATTGTACAGTTGTTGTCCATTCAGGTGTAAAGTATGGTAAAATTTGCTCGATAATTCGAGTGCCGTCTGTAGAATTTTTAACAAAGATAGAAAGGGTGAAATTAATATCGTAAGGAACTGGAGTATATCTAAACTTTTTTCTTTTGCCATGTGTATCGTTATGCGGTGTTTCTGCGAATTTATTAATAGTAGGTAATTTACGTTCACCAGCATATGAAAAACTTGTTATCTCAAATCCCATTCGAGGTAATACAATTGAGAATGGTTGTTCTTGTGGATCTCTACCACCATCGATTCCTTCAATTCTGGCTAAAAACTTTTCACGAGGTCCATATGACAGTGGTACTTTAACAACTTGTTTGACATTGCCAGTTGTATCTTGCCTATTAATTTGTATATCATTAAATAACGTGCCAAACAAAATGACATATTTTCTCAGAGTATCGTAATAGAAAGTGCGGCCGAACATTAGTATCTACCGCCTTCGCTAAATGGATCTTCTTCAGAAAAATCAATAAAATCAAGTGCTTGAGATTCAAATTCTGTTGTGTCGTCGAACACATCATCAGGATCAAATGATGATGCTCCCGTGGGCCTGCCGGTGTTCGCGTCAATTATTATGTTATTGTTTGCATCGAAAGAAAGACCATCAGTTGTTGTAGCTGCTAAACTGTATTGAGTTTCAAATTGATCAATAGCCGCAATACCGGTATTTAATTTCTCATTACTATATTCAAACTGTTCACAAATCAAATCATAGCATTGCAATGCGCCCATTTGATAAAACACAGGAGCTTCGTGTTCGGCAAACTTAATTACATATACTTTTTCTGTCAATGGAAAATAAATGATGTCGCCTTCTTTTGGTCTCGGAGAATTTTCATAGTCCCCGATAGTTTCATTATATCTTTTATTGGCAACAGTGAATGTGATCTCGTCTCTTATTTGTATATTAAATCTTGATAAGAAATCACCTTCGCCTTCGAATCCTTCGACATTTTTAATATACATTTCTATCTGATAAGAATAATCATAGGTAGATAACGCATCTTCATTTAGAATATTATCTTTCGATACGATAGTGCGTGGACAATACCATACGTCATGACCATAAATCTTAATTGATTCAATAATCAAATCTTCGATCAGGTCTTGCTCTGACGTATTAGTAAAGTTATTAAAATATGGATTTGTGGCCATACCTATGTACAATTCCTAAGTTGTGTGTATAATTAGCTAGTGCTAACCAATCATATCCATTACAGGCAAACTGTAATTGTTTACCATCTCATCTTCTAATCTTTTTATTTCAGCATCGGCTTCGTCATAGATCTGACGTCCGTTGAAAGTTACACCACCAGGTAATTGTAATCCTTCAAATTTCGTAAGGTTTGTACCCCATTGACGTTTGATTAATTGCGCCGTATAATATTGAAGCCAACGATCTGCCCATACATCTGTATATGTTGTAGGATCTACAAGTTCATAAGCTTCAACTAATAAAAATTGTCCTGCTTCTAGATCGCCGGCCGTCTCATCTATATGCAATCTATTTCGATGTCTATTATATCTAATTTGTGGTTTACCAATAAGTAACTCAGACACCAATGCTAGATGTTCCATTGTCATATAATAATCAAGCAATGCTACATTTGTCAATGTATACAAATCGTTTAATGCAATTTGATACCGAATATTAAAGATATCGCCCGAAGAAGTATTAGGATCACCGATTGGAAAAAGCTTTACAGCACCAACAATATTTTCTGGCAAATCAATATACTTATTTGCTACAGTATTTGCATCAACAACATGTTTATAATAGATTTTTTCAGTGCCGTCGAAGTGATAGTCCCAATAAAAACGCAACGCTTGATCGATCCTATCTTCAACTTGTAGATCGTCAACATTGATTTCTATTACAGGTTTACCAAGAGACCGAAGGCAATACTCCTTAAAATCATCTCTCGTTGTAGGAACTGCCATTTATTTTCTCCGTGCTTTAATTTATTTATGCAACTATGAGCGTGACCGCACTGTAATCTCTCGTGGAGGATTGATTCGCGTTGTTATATTATTTGGTTCAAATATTCTCACCGTAATGAATTGATCAATATTTATTGTATTACCAATTCCTGATAAAGTAGAATTAGTGATACCTCTAAATCCTGCTCTGACAAGTGTATCTGATTTAACACCGTCACCAACAACTATCGAATTAGTCATTCCATCGATGCCGATAACTTTTACTATTCTCTCTGCAGGTGATACAACTCTACTATTATTCTGAGGTAAATTAGCGCCTGTACTAATAATCTTACGCGTAGTAATACAAACAATTTGTGCAGATGTCGTCAGCGCGCCATCACCCTTAACTTTTCTCTTACCTTCGCCGCTGACAACAACAGAAGGCAACAGATTACCATTTGCTCTTTGATGCCTACGTGGTATAATTGCTATACCTTCGACTGTCGATTGAGGTCGTAGATCACCATTACCAAATACCTTATGGATACCAGAGCCAGAAACAGTAGGCGTAGGTTGAACAGCGAGTCCGTTCGACGTCACTATTCGAATATTTGACGGTGATTGAACTATTGAATTATCAGAAACGAGAGAACCATTAGCTTTAATAATTCTTTCACCGATTGCAGATATCGATGCATTATCTGAAATTAAATCACCAGATCCCGGATTAGTTCTTACTACAGCTGATGTGACAATTGAATCTGCCGCAACAAGACTGCCTGCCCCGACAATTTTTCTTTCACCTATACCGACAGATGAACTATCAGATATAAGCACACCGGTTCCTGTTATCGTTCTCTCACCAACACCAACCGAGCTACCAGTAGTAACAAGATTACCGCTAGCGGTAATAATTCTTTCGCCAACACCACTGACGATACAATTTGCAGGTTCAAAATTGGCGTCTATAATAATTGCAGATCTACCTGCACCACTCACCGTTGAGTTAGTCACAAGCGAGCCAGTACCCACTACCTTATGAATACCTGCACCGCTTACAGTTGATTGAAGTGTGAGATTAATATCAGTTGTGATTTTTCTTGTGCCGCTAGCGCCGACTGTTGATTGAGTAATACCAAATACACCATCGCTTGGTATAATTCTTTCGCCAATTCCAGATACTATGGTAGATATATTAAGATCACCATGAGCTATTATATTGCGATATACACTACTAGTGATTATAGACTGTGTTGAAATGAGCGAACCTGAACCTACAACGGTTCTTTCTCCAATTGGTGAAGTAACAAATATAGCTGTTGGTTGTAGTACCGCAGAACCAACAATTTTTCTCGTGCCGATACCTGCGATCGCCGCAGATGTTTGAATAGCAACAGCGCTAGTAATAGTTCGTGTACCATCACCAGAGACTACAGCATCTGAAGCAATGATATTTCCTCTCGCAACTGTAAAGACACCACCGCTACCTGATACTGAGGCTGCCGTTACTAAATTACCAGTAGCGGTAATAATTCTTTCACCTACACTGACAATGCTAGCTGATGTAACGAGATTACCTGCGCCCGTTACTGTTCTTTCACCTACACCGACAGCAGAATTATTTGAAACAATTGAACCAATACCAAATACTTTACGTGTACCAGTACCAGAAACTTGAGCTGTAGTTATCAATGATATAGATGTTGTAACAGATCTTTCTGTCGTGCCAGTCACTACACACGGTGATGGCTGTATATCACCGCTGATAGTAACTTTACGATTACCTGTACCAACTGACGAAACTGTAGTGATGAGTGCACCATTACCGGTAATCTCTCTTTCGCCTGTGCCGTTTACTGATGCCGACGTAGTAAGAGCAATACTTCCTACAATGGATCGATCACCACCACCGACAACTGAAGATCCAGTAATGATATTTCCTATGCCTGTAACTGTCCTTTCACCCGAACCAACCGAAGAGCTCGTTACTGTCAACGATCCATTAGCTACAATCTTTCTTTTACCAATACCAGATGCTGTCGACCTGATAGTAAGAGTATTGCTTTCTCCGTCTAGCGATCTATTACCAGTACCATTTACAACTGATAACGTTCCTAATTGGCCGTTAGCCTTGATAGTTCTTTCGCCATTTCCTACGACTGATGGAGAAGGCTGAATATTTCCAAATGCGATGACCGTTTTACTTGATACACCAGATACACTCGAATTTGATATACCAAAAACACCGTTAACAAATAGTATCTCGTGTTCACCTATACCATTTACACTTGAATTTTCTGATTGAATTGATGCGGTAATCGTGAGTTCATGAACACCATCACCAGAAATGGAGGAATTATTTTGAGGTAGTGATGATACTGACGTGATTGTTCTGCCACCGGTACCAGATATGGACGGCGTAGTAGTTAAGCTACCTATGGCTGTAATTTCTCTTTCTACAATACCATTTAAGCTAGAATTATTTGATACGAGTGAACCAGTACCAAATATTGTAGCAACAATAACTTCACCATTACCTGAAACAGCACAGTTATCTAATTGTAAATTACCGTCAGCTGTAATTTCTCTTTCAGCTACACCGTCTACATTTGAAAGTTGACCTGATACAACGTTAAATGTACCAGCCATACTTCCATGATACTGACAATTATAGTATAATGTATCAGGCGCATCATCAGGCACGACGAATGTAATGGTACCACTATCGATACCATTATTTGATACACCATCGTTATATTGATTTGTTGTGCCTGTACTCGATGTGGTCTTTATCCAGAATGGGTGACCTGATGCATCGATATTGAAATTGTATGTAGAACCTCGTTTGAGGTAAAGTGTTGGATTACTTAAGTCATCGAAGAGATAAGCACCAGCTCCATCATTAGTAACTTCGTAAGTAATCGTTTCAGGAGTATGAGCACCAACAGTGCCCGAACCTGACACGGTCCGGGTACCATTTCCTACAAAAGATGGAGTTGGTGTGAAATTACCGGTAGCAGTAACTTCGCGTATACCTGAACCCGTTACTGAAGACGGTCCAGATACAGCTTGACCTTGTGCTAAACTGACTGGAGTATGTACACCGCTACCTGCAACAGTCGCGTTGTCAGATAGTAAAGAACCCGAAGCTTCCTCGAACTTTTTTACATATCCGACATCAACATAATCGTCTGCTACATATATTATGCGTGCCACTGTCTACTCCTAAACGATAAACAGCCACGATCTTTCGATCGGGCTGTCTATGTTCTAGTCAGTTACTAGATCAATTAGGTGCAGTATATGTAAGCGAAGTAACTGACAGGGTGTCACCAGTACCAAGAGTGGTAGATGACAGCAAGATTGAGCCCGTTCCTGTATCATCATCAGTTACATCACCTTCGAAGATGGTGTTGCCTGAAGAATCGTGTACTTCAAACCAGGCTACAGTGCCAGCGGCAGTATTCGCATCTTCAGTAATTGCTGAAGCGGTTGCTACACCAGAAGCAGCTGCGCCAAAAGCAGTGGCTGAAAAAGTCAATGTAGCAAGCAATGAGCCGCCATTTGAAGTATAGAAGTTGAGTGTACCGGCTGAACCGCCCGCGTCAATCAGATCTACTACTGTGTCTGCGATCGTGTTCCGTACCAGAGTTGGGTGTTGAAGAGTCGCCATGAGCTTTTTCCTCGTTTCTAGGTTTCGATTGTAACTTTAAAGTTTTGATTGTTCCGTCGGGTTTCTTAATTTGAATTTCGCCAGATAACATTATTTATAAAACCTCGTTTTACACTATTCTAACTTTGAGATTAGATGGAGCTAAAGCAGTAATTTCAACCGTCGTTGTATTAGCTAATACCCAATTAAAATCAGTGCCAATGACTGCCCCTTGATCTCCTGTACTACCAGCATAATTCAAAGACACACCGTCAGAAGTAGGAGAAGTTAATCCACTACTTGTTAAATTATACGTTATAGCCAAATCAAGAGTTGAACCCATTGTAATATGATTTGCATCAGATACAGCTTCAAATTGTGTTTTGTCCATTCTATTTACTGCTAAAGCAGAGGCTTCTTGTATTGCACCTTTTTCGCTATTGATTGCTGCATTTGTCCACGTATTTGTAGCGTAAGTAATATTACTATTATATTGCCAAGTGCCGCCATTATTTCTTGCTATACTTCTTTCACCATCCGTATTATGTATAATTTTCCACGTAGTTCTATTATCAGTACTAAAACTATAGTAAATATCACCATCGTTTTTCGCTTCGGTAACTGTTACGCCGTTTATATCATTCCAATTTGTTGTATCAATCTGTGCAGTACTTCCAGTAATTGCTGTATTGTAACCGGTCAAATAACTCGCGCCGCCTGTTTTTTGAGCACATAAGTAATAATATGTTGGAGAAGAATCGACTGTAGCATGAATCATCATAGTTCCGTCACCTCCCATGAACGATCGTGGTCCATATTGCCAACCTCCAGCTCCATGATCGCCATGAGTACCATTTACCATATGCCCAGTGACATATGCAGTTGACAAATCCCAAGGTGTTTTGACACCGACTTTGGCTAAATATGAACGATGACTTTGACTCGATTCTCGATTATATCTATTAATAAAGATAGCAGTACCGTCTGAATTCCATTCGAATATTCCATGCGTGTAATAATGATCAGTGTATTCTTCGCCCGTCGCACTCCCATTTCCTTTGATACCTTCGAATATTTTCGCTGTATTCGTATGTGTTGCGGCTAATGTTCTAGTAGACAAATCCCATGGAGTAGTTAATGTATACTCCCATACATATTTGCTGCTATTAGTAGTATAATAATCCATTGCCCATAATTTAGTACCATCCGGTTTGATATTAAATTGCAATGCGCCGTAGGGGCCGGCAGTTGTGCATAGATTAGTAGTAGTATATTTTGTTGAGGTATTAGCTGATCCAATATCCCAATCAGTTGTCAATTCAACCGATACGAGAGTGGACCCAAGTGCATAAAAAAACATATGACCATTGGCACTAAATTCAATATCGTAACTATCAGTAGTGGACGACGGATCTAATATTTTTGTTGTAGAACATACGGGCGTATTATAAAGAAAATCATATGGTCTATTTAAATCTACAGTATAAAATTTATTGTTATTACCACCATAAAAAACAGCTATATTTCCGTTGTCTCCCCAACAAACGGCCCTAACCATATTCTCGATAGAATATGCACCATTCTCAAATGTGTTATCTTGATAGTTTACCATATTATTTGCATTAGCACCAGAAACTGGATAAAAATCTATAGCGTCATATGTCATTCCCAAACGATCATCGGGAACCGGACCATATGCAGTGTTGTAATTATCGGGATTAAGATGCATTCTACCTAAATCGTAGGAAGACGATGATGAAGCTAATTCTAGGCCCTCTGCATCACTTTTAACACTAAAATCTTCTAATGTCCATGATGTAATAGGATCTGTATTATCAAATGGATCAATAATAGTATATGAACCGTCAATTGCAGTAAGAACTGCTTTACCTCCATTCCCAGATATTACTTTTCCTACATCATTAGCTGACCATGACCCGCTTGATCTTTTAAATCTAGCTTTTGATACATGTGCACATGTAAATTTATAAACACGACCTATTTTAGGAAAAAACAAATATAAATTGCCGTCAGCATCTGCGTCTAACAAAGAATCGTAATTATTATCAAAAAGTGTTAAGGTGTTAAAAGTACCGCCATTATCATCATACCATTTTCTAAACGGTTCTTTTTCCAACCATTGACCTTGAGGACCAGATGAACTATGATCTATATAGAAATCCCAATCACCTAAAACTTCATTCGCATGATATCGATTTCCTCCTCTATCAGTATATTCGAAAAAAGCTATTTGTCGATTGGTATTTTTTTTCCCGACAACCCTTTGTAAATCATCACTCATCGGGCCGGCCCAAACTTCTCCAAGAGAAGTAGACACTGCAGTATGATGAGGAGCTAGACCGCCATTAGGATCCGTATAAAATACATCACGAATAAGGTTATATCCATTACTAGTACTTCTTACACCAACTACAGATGTTGAGTTATCATTATCGAATAATTGTTGCATGTAATAATTACCTTGCACATATAAACCAGTAGGTTTATACCATCCTCTATATAAAATATAATCCGAGCTGGGGTTATACAAACCCGAGGATCCGTGTACAGTATTTCCTACGTGAGTTACATTACCGGGTTCAATTACATACGGTGTGGTTAAAGAAAATTCATGACAAAATGTATAATAAGTATATGAGGAACCGGTATATGCTCTCGTATTGCCCATCAGCCACATTCTATCACCGTCGTCATCGAATTCTATATCCCACTTCTGGTACATATAATTATACCCGGTGTAGGTAATATCAGAAGTCCAATCAATGCTAGATGTATTAGCTAAAACTGCAGTAGATGTATCGTATGCGGTCGATAAATCATATAATGCAAATCCAGTCAAAGCTGTATTTGCGATAAAAATTTTATTTCCATTATCGACAAATTTCATAATTTTTAAATAACTAGCATATCCAGGCGAACTTCCAGCAATACCTGGCGATAAATCACTTAATATAGTAGCTAACTCACCTGCAGTATTTGCAGTGTTACCGTCCCATTCTAAATTATATGGTGTATGTCCTGCATTTGCTGATGTCAAAGTGACAGTATAAGTTGTACCATCGCTAATCTCATAATTAGATCCAGTCGAATTGACATCCCAGCTTGATTCTACTAATCCATCAACAACGGCATCTTTAGTAACTGATACAACTGGAATATGACCGCTTGGCATTGCTGAAGATAACGTAATTGCTGCGGTCTCATTATTTGCAAATGTTTTTGTCAATGTACCTTTAGTTTCTACTTTATCTGTATTGAGATTAGTAAAATTAGCATCCATCTCTGTATGAGTCAGAGCAGAACCTTTTGCAGAACGTGTAGTAATAGTAGACATTAACTTAATCTCGTGACTGTGGGTTTGATGAATACTTTACCATTAAGTATTTCTTCGACGTTTGTGTTACCTGCTTCATACATCATAACATCGTAGACATATCTGACGTGTTCATCTAAATTCGTTGTTTGATCTTTTGTAAGGGAAATTGTCATAACACCATTCGGCGCGTCATTGACAGCAGTTGTAAAATCAATGCTCGCCGTTGACGTATAAGATTTTTTCATCGAAGCGCTAAATAATTTAGTCGAAACATCAAGAGATGCGCCCGCAGAGTCTTTCAAATAGATTTTGAAACTCATATCTGTGCCTTGAGTGACAGTCAGATCTTCTACTCTCGAAGCCATCGTTGTTCTCTATAGTTGTTTTATTTATTTATTATTTTCTGAAGTCAACCGTGGAGAGAAATTCATACCTACAGCAATTCTATCTTCTTTTTCTGATAAAGATGTATATACTTCATGACCATACCATGATGGAAAAATTAAAGCGCTACTTTCGACAGGCGGCACGGTCATATGAGTGATCCATTGCATATCTCTATCATCTCCACCATTTTGCTCTAATCTTTGTTGTGCATAATGATCAGCAAAAAAAGCGAGGGTCGATTCAATTTGATGATGACCTTCTCTAACGAAATTAATATAACCCGGATCGCCTATTTTTGGTACTTTCGCATAATAAACACCAGAAAATAAACATCCAGGATGTGTATGAAATGCATTTTTGGCACCTAATTTATTTGTATTTATCCACGAATTAGACATTTCTATAATTAAACTCATGCCCATTACATTGTTTGCAATATGATTTACACCTTCAACTATTCTATCCATAATTTGATCATATTCTTCACACATACCATCTTTCATAGGGAATTGCCATCCACCTATATTTGATCGTGCATCTCCTTTGTGTGATTTAGACCCGATCTCATAAAAATCTACTATCGCTTGATTATTCGCATTTGGAATTTTTATTTCAAAAAGACTATCTGACCAAAGATATTGGCGTGATATTTGTAATTGATCGCTCATAACATGCCTTCGAAAGGACTGCGATATATAAGTGGATAACTAATTGATAATCGATTTGTCAATGGTTTAAAATAATGATATTGACGTGAAGGAACATAAATCATATCACCTGGTTTCATTACGACCTCAAAATCAATTTCGAAACTATCGAATAATTCTTTTCTTCTATCTTCTTCCCATGTGCCGTCTATCGAACTATCTAATAATTGACAGCTACGATTTTTATAAATGGTAACTTCAGTTTCACCATCTATTTGAAAAATAAAATTCGAAGGCATATCACAGTGAGGACTAAATGAATTACTGTCTTTTAAACCAGCATATAAATGAGCATGCCCAGAATAATCGCTAATTTGTGCTGGCCAAATGCCAAAATTTACATGTTCAACATAAAAAGTCTCTAATAATTGATGAATTATATTTCTGGCATTTTCGTTATATCTTTCCCAATCAGTGACTATAAACGTATGATTATTTTCTAATAATTCTTGTGATGTGACACACGGCGATTCGTTAAAAGATTTAACTTCTTTCTGAATTTCATTTGTTTTTAAATATTGTTTTTCTAGACCATTAGTATTTCTAATATTTACAACATTTACTATTTCACTTATATCGTCAGTTTTATTCATATACAAGTGATTACCCACATGGGGTAAAGCAAATGTTTCTACTAAACTATCCCAGTCGGCATAGATTTCTGGTTCTTCTAGTATATTTTCAACATATACGCCCCTATCATTAAACCAAATATCTAATTTTAAATCTTCAAGTTTTTCTTGATTAATCATCTTTTATTTCCACTGTATATTTTGATCTTTTCATAACGTATTTACGATAAAATTGACTAGCAGAAGCAATGATTCCAGGTCTTTCTCTTTTCTCTGGAGTCATGATAATTCTATAATCAGCTTTATGTATTGGTATTACATGTAATAATGGAGTACCAGCTTTAATTGTATAAGTACCCTCTCTTCGAGGTGACATAATCCAATTTAAAGCTCCAAATCGAGGATTATAATCTACTATTCCCGGATAAATGATAAAATCATCAACAATATCTGAATGATAATGAGGAGCCAATAATAAGAAAGATACATCTCCTTCTGGCATTACCATCCATGGAGAAGTAAAATGAAGTGGTTGCAATCTTGCAACTGCATTTTTGTCACCTGGAGGTATGCCATCAGTAATATCTGGACTCATACCATTTGGATTACTATCATGATGCACTGGACATGGAATATTACCGTTTGCCTCGCGCATTTTTGAGCTGCCACCAGCATATGCCATCGTCGCTTTGTCTGAACAATATATTTTAAATTCATCCCAAGCTGGTATAATCCAACCAGTATTTTTATAATCAAAAATACCAGGACAATCGACAAAGGTTTCTTTGCCGTGTTTGTCTATTTGTTTCTTTTTATGTGCGGCTTCAACTGCTGCTGCTCGTTGAACTGGATGAATCCGATACATACCATTACTAGTATCTAAAAATTTTACATCAATTGTCATAATTTACCATTTAAATAAATCAAATAAAGAATCGGTTCCTTCTTGAACTATAACTTCTGAATCTTCAGGAGTTTCTCTTATCATAGTCTCGATAGACTCTTCATAATATATAATAAGAGCTTGCTGCTGGTTTATATATCTACGCAATTCTGCAACATTCAAACTCATGTTTTCATAATCAGGTACACTCAATGCAAAATAAACGGTAACACCTGATTCTTTTTCGAACTTTTGTAAAAATTCGTCTATATTTTCCGGAGTAACAGCATAAAATTTTACACGATGTAAATTTACTGGTTTAGGTCGAGGTTGAATCGGAATGTCTTTGACAATATAATCTGTTTTTACAACGACTTGTGGTTCTACACTCGCACAGCCGCTATTCAGACTGAGAAGCAATAGCAGACTGGTTACCAGTGTCAGCTTCAATTTGCATAAAAATTTTGGATGTTGCATTGTTTACTCTCTTTTCAATTAATCCAGGTTTTTGTAGGGTAAGAACAGTCAAATCATGTCGTCTTAGCTTTGCTGCTAATTCATCTTGATATACTTCTGCCTCTTGTGCTCTTTTCGCGAGGTTCTCTAGATTTTCTTGAGCGATCGCGTAATCTTTTTGCAGGCTGTCAATCGTTTGTTGATTTGTTTCCGCGACTAACATTAGCTTTGAGTTATTGTCTCTGAGAGTTGCAAGCCTTTCTTGAGTATCAGTATAATAATACCACGCTCCTCCACCCATTGACATTAATAAAAATAACAAAATCAATATTGGCATAATTTATTTTCCTTTTTGATAAGCTTGTGCTCCAAAAAACGCTGCTACTAAACCAGCGACGGCAACAAAATATGTTGGAGCCATGTCACCTAAAATATTTGATGCTTTTTCTAATCCAGCAAGATCAGTAATAACAACCATGGCGGGATAGAGCAACATACCAGCAAGAGCGAACCATGCCATTTTTCTTTGAGCATCTCGCATTGCATCTGCATCTTCAAGTTCTTTTCTTTTGAATTCAAGGTATAATCTTTCTTCTTCTTTGCTAACTTTACCATCTCCATTAGAATCTGCTGGGTGATACGCGTGTTTTATCTGTTCTTCTTCAGCCATAATAAACCTATTTTGTTTTTACAATATCAAATCCCACTGGATCTACAGTTTTAATCTCTACAAAATTACCATCAACTAGACATAATTTAAAGTGAGTATTTGTTACCTTTTTTAATTTTCTACAAACATAGGTTTTGGGATTAAAACCTTGTTGTTTGCTGCCATCTGGTTTTTCAATAATTTCATTAGGAAAATATATTGTCACCTCATATTCATCGATGAATAATGCGATAAACCATTTTTTTATTTTATTCCAAAGATTCATATTTTGTTCAATCCATGCGCCCAAAATGCTAATGTCCTTCTAGTTCCTTTAGTAACTGGATTTACTCGATGAGTAAACCAACTATCAAAAAATGCCACATCACCTTTCTGTAATTCAGTTTTTTCAAAGGAGGTTGCTGATATATTTATTTCGAGTTCTCCACCTTCATATTCGTCCGAATCAGATAACATTACTATACCTGATATTTTTCTATCATATTTGCGATAACCGTAAGATGAGCAGTCGCGATGTTCTTTATACTCATTGCCTTCTTCATATATCAAATAGTTTATTGTTTCTAGAAATTCAATATCGTATAGGAATAAATCGTAATTAGCTTTGCCTGTTATATGCGCTATTTTACTCCATAACCATTCGGTATTTTGATCAACAGTCATATAACCGACTTTATTATTTCGATAATCATGAACATCCGGGTCATGAGTTTCTGGATCAACTTTTTGGCCGACCGTTGCCGCCGGCGTAAAATCTAAAATCTTCTCGTAAAATTTGATTCGATCGATTTCTTCATCGTCAAAAACAGATTTCATAACACCGAAATGAGAAAGAAAATGAGGAGGGACAAGCTTTTCTTGAATTTGAAACATTATATAATCACCTTAAATTAATTAAACGTCAGCATCGTACTTCATATTTATAAACCCTTTTTGGGCAGCATTTGTATTGTTTGTTCCTGAACCAACATAAGCTTGTACAGATGTTTGATAAACACCACCAACTTCAGTTGCATAAACGGTCGCATATACTGTAGGGGGCAAAGCGGGATTGGTATAAGAACCGGCCGCCGGAGAAGCAGTGCCAGGAGCTCTAAATTGATAATATGTATTTTGTGCATCTTGTACATATACAATCGTATCTTCTCCAGATGTTCCAGTAAAATATCTAGCAGGATAATTAGTTTGCACATAATAAGCTGGTTGTTGATAAGTTCGAGATGGGTAATAAGTCGTTCTCGACGGATACAACGTTTGTACTTGATAAGCAGGATTAACACTATATCTCAATGGATAACTCGTAGATGTTTCATATGCAGCCTGATATGAAATACGTTGTGGAAAATTACTATATTGAGTATAGGCTGGTTGTTTAGAATATCTCAATGGATGATTTTGAGATGTTTCATAAGGAGCATGATATGAAATACGCTGTGGATAACTAGTGTATTGTGTATATGATGGCTGTACAGAATATCTCAACGGATAATTACTATATGTAGTTACATCTGGTTGAGTATATGTTCTACCAGGATGATTACTATATAAAGTTAAATCTGGTTCAACATATGTTCTACCAGGATAATTAGTGTATGTAGTTACATCTGGTTGAGTATATGACCTCTCCGGGAAATATTGTATTACTTGATACGCGGGTTGATAGCCATCTAATCGTGTATAGGCAGCCTGCCAATAGGATCTAGCAGGGTAATTTGTATATTTTAAATAACCAGGTTGTCTTGTAAATCTCGCTGGATAATTATCAGCCCAATAATACCATCCATGTATTTGATAATATGATTGCGGGCTAGGATAACTAGGTTGTACAGAATATCTAGTAGGGTAATAATTTGCGGCTATGTAGCCATCTATCCATGTGACTGGTACTGTGTCCTCTGGCGTCGCGCGGAGATAATAATATGGACCAGAATGATAACCAAATTGTACAGTATAGCGCGCCGGAAAATTTTTACTTGGATCATATATCCATCGGCCGTAATGAAGGAAGTACGTACTATAAGCTGGTTGTTGAATATATCTTGCAGGATAATAAACATATCCATCAAAACTAGGAAATGAATTAAAATAGTCTACTACTGGGCCGTATCCAGCTTGATAATAGCCTCTCGACGGATGCGAGGTCCAATACCCGCGTGCTGGATAATAGGTATATTCATGATAACCAGCTTGATAATAATGGTTTGTGCCTTCATAAAAAGCAGATGTTGAATATGCTGGCGAATAATACGATGCGCCTTCATAAAAGCTAGATGTTTCATATCCTGGCGAAAAATACGATGTGCCTTCATAAAAGCGAGATGTTTCATATGCTGGTTGAAGAGTATATCTAGCTGGTTTAGCAGACGCGGTTAGATACGCAGGCTGAGATGTATATCTTTCAGGATGATTTGTATATGTAGTATATGCTGGTTGAAGAGTAAAACGAGCAGGTTTTGCAGCCGAAGTTTCATAAGCAGGTTGAGTTGTATATCTTTCAGGATGATCTACGTAACGTGTATATGCAGGCTGAAGAGTATATCTAGCAGGATAATTAGTTTGCACATAATAAGCTGGTTGACTAGTCTGATAAGCAGCTTGTTGATAATCCCGCGCGGGATATAAAGTTTGTACTTGATATGCTGGTTGTATTACATTTGGTTGACCACGTCCGCCACGCCCTTCAATTTCTAGAACATGTTTTCCGTATGGTAAATCAATAGGAGTATTTCGAGTGGCGACGTCACGCGATTCGTTAAACGTCTCAGCCCATGTTCTCGAAAAAAATCCTTTACCTCCAGCTGGCATATTTAACTCCTGTTACTGCGCCCATCCAGCTTTTCGTAATGCTAATCCAGCATACATTGTACCGCCTGTTCCAGCTGAATTTCTAACATAATAAAAAGTGTATATATCTACACCGCTAGAAGAAGGAGGCTCTACACCTTCAGCCCAATACATTGCGTCATCTTCGGTACTTCCGGGCCATGTAATTTCATGAGTTCCGCCACTATTCGTGACTATCAATGTAAAAGTAGCTGCAGTGCTAGCTGGGAGAGCTGACATACCTGAAAAATCTACATGAAAATCAGCGACCGCAGTAATAGTTTGAACCGATCCCAATTGCATATTAAAAATATATCTATCGGGATTTGCTGAAGTATCTATCGTGCCTTCATATACATTTTCAAGGAAAAAATCATCAACCTTTAGCTTAGGGGTGCTGATGATAGTAGAATTGGCAGATAAGACTGTTGAACCACCAGCAGTCAATGCGATTTGATTATTATTAAATTTAATATGTGTATCAGTATCAGTTGTAGAGTGTACTAAATAGCCGGCATGATATGTGTTAGAGCTAATTTGTACTCCGCTATTGGTACCTCTCAACGTATTAGCGCCTAAATGGAAATAGTCGCCATTCACCATATGCACATTTGCTGCAAAGAATGCATCGCCATCTGCCTGAAGAGTTAATGCAGTAGATGTTGATGCGCCTGCTGCAATGACTAAGCTACCACCATTTTCACTCAAACGACCATATTCAGTAGAACCTTTTTCTAATCTAACAGCACCCGCGCCGCTATCTAGATCAATAGCATTAGTAGATCCAGATTTTAATATTAGCAAAGATGAAGATTCAACTGTATTGCCTGAAAAAGTTAAATTATCAATATTAATAGAAGAAATAGAAACGTAGTTAAAGTTGTTTGCGGTCAGCGTATCGATAAATGCATTTCCGGGGATATCCAAATTATACTGCGGGTTTGTCTTGCCGATACCTACACGATTAGTAGAAGCATCGACAAACAATGTACCCGAATCGACATTTAAATTGGCTCCAACCGACATGTCTCCTGTGACGACTAATCCATCGAGAGTATCAAATTGTTGTGATGTAGATGCCATTTTTTTCTCTTCTTATAATTTGAATATTCCTGATGTGCTCCATGAAATATCTACATTCGAGCCATCAGGTGTAATTGGTAGTCCGTTGATATTTGTATCCATAAATGCAACTAGTCTGCTCGTTGCTGTGTTTCCTGTGTCGATATAAAACAATAAAGCTTCGCATTCTGTTGTATCTGTGACCGAGACAAATCTCACATCGTCGGCATCTAATACACCGTTTGTCAGAGTGACATTTGTCAATGTAGCATTAGCTACTGCAGTATTGGCTAGCGCACTCACGTCAGAATAAAACTGATCTGTCGCAGTATAACTCTCATTGTCAGTATTGATCAGCGCAACCTTCAGATTGCCATTATTTAAAGCAGAATCACTGCTACCACTGAGAATAGCCTCTTTAAATTTATCGTATATAGCGTTTGCCATTAATCTCTCGTCTCGATCTTCATTACATTAAATCTATGTATATTTGTACCTGACGCTGAACCACATGTTGCTTTTAATACGACATGTGTAGTATTCGCAGCTAATTCAGGAATGAGAGATACATCACTCATATTTGTTTCTACTTCACCATAACGTGTATAATAAATGTCATCATTATCTGTTATGACAACATTTATCTCGACTGCATAACCTGAATCTGAATCATTCAAATCTTTGCCGTGAACGAAATATTTAAATCCTTGTGTCTTATTCAAAGATTGCAAATCAATACTATCAATTTCTGTGGCTGAAGTCGTAGTAACATCTCCGCCAGTGCCTGTTAATGCAACACCATTTGCTTCCAACGTTGTGACTTCGAGGTTAAGAATTGTCGCAGTATTCGCTACGTTGATATCGTTGAAGTAACCCCAATCCCATGGCAATGCCATTGAACCAACATTAGATTGATTACTAGAAATTAAATTAGTATCTAGTCTACCATTTACACTGACACTATGTGTACTGAGAGATCCAAGATCAACATTTCCATCGATCTGTAATCCATCACCTACAACATTTCCGATTACATTGATACCAGTTGCTGTTGTAGCGAGCTTGGCAATATTATCATGATAAAGAGTGACAACACCATCGGCAACGCCAGTTATCATATTTTCGCCAGTATATTTTTGAAGTTTTATATGACTTGATCTAATAAGAAGATTACCGGTGCCGGCGTCGTCGATAAAACTATTAGTACCATTATGATATATTCGCAAATCATCGTCATCACCAAATGTCGCTTGAACTCCATCATTGAATTGCAACACGTCGGCTGATGCATCCCAATGGAGTTGATCAGCGGCAGTACCATCGAAATATACATCAGCTTCGAAGTTAGCGTATGATGTAACAAGCAAGGTATCTGTATCAAATAATCCGTTTGCTTCTACACCGTCATTACGAGTAATTAATTTTTGGTCACCATTGAAGTGCATCGATGCACCTTGGCCAGCAGTACCACAGAAATATGCTTGTCCGCTTGTATCTTCAAGCTGCATATTATTTGCTTGAAGCACTAAATCACCGCTAGCATTTAATTCTTTAATATATGTGTTAGCACCTTCGTGGTACATAATGAAATCACCACCAGTACCCATAGTGAGATAGTTATTATCATCGAAGTTCAGTGTATTTGCTGATTTATCCCAAGTAATAGTATTAGCGCTAGTTGAACCTTCAATGCCAATATCGTCTTGGAACCGAGAAGTGCTTCGAACTGTGAGTGTATCAGTATTTGCTTCATTAGCAATTAATACACCAACATTGTCAATCGTAACTTCTAATGTGTCAGATTGAGGAGAATACAAACGAGTAGCAACACCATCGTCACCTTCAAAATAGCGAGAACCCGCAGTTCCACGTATTATTAAATCAGTAGCTTCGATATAGAGGTTACTACTAACGCCAGCTTCCCTAATATAACTATTAGTGCCATCATGCTTGATAGTTAAATCATTATCGTCGCCCCAAACGACTGGTGTGTCATCTCTGACGTATAATGTATTAGCTGATGCATCCCACGAGATGTTATTAGAATCAAGACCGGTAGATCCATCGAAGTTGGCATCAGTCAGAACACGTAGAGTGACAGTATTTGATTCACCATATACTTCAATGCCGGCAGTATTAGTTTGAAGTTTTTGGACATTATTCCAGTAAAGTGTAACTTCACCAGCTGTGTTAGCAACGATAAGGCTAGTAGTACCACTATCGTCAGTGACGCGGAAGTTATCCTCAACGCGAACTGACAAATCGTTAGAGGTTTCTGTTATGGTTGTATCTGTACCATCAGTGACGATGGTGAAGTTGTGGGCTGCTGCATAGTTTGCTCCACCCATTTCGATAGGTTGGCCATTATAGGTGACAAATCCGTTATCAGCAATGACTTGACCGTATACTTCAACACCGTGTGTGTTAGACGATACTTTCTTAATATTGTTATGATATAGCTCGACACCATTATTGACATTTGCTGTCATTAACAATTCATTACCAGTGTCTGACCGCATTTCAAAATCATCTGTAAAGATGTTTGTATTAGTCGAACCTCGAACATCGAGAATATCGGTGTTTACATTTCCTCGAGTTCCAGTATAATAGACCTCAAGGTCATCACTATCACCCCATGTAGCTTTGACATTATCTCTATAATTCCAAACCTCGAGACTAGCATCCCAATGTACACTATTAGAATTAAGTGTATCATTATCAAAGTTAGCATCAGATCGAACGCGTAGTGTGGTGGTGTTCGCTTCACCGAAGATTTCAACACCATCTACCGAGTTATTGCCTTGACTGCCATCTACAACTTCTAGTCTCTTAGTTCCATTTGCATATAAGATAACTTCATCTTGACCATATGCATTAGCTGTCATATAATGAGTGCCGCGACCAATATTGGTTAGCTCGAAGCCTTCGTTAACTTCTATATAAAGGTCGCGATCATCTGCAACGATGTATGAATCGCTGCCATCAGTAAACATCTGGAACTTATAAGTGGTTAGATCTTCTGTACCATCGTAAGTAGTATTACCACCCATCAAGATTTTATTGCCGTCGAAGATTACGAGATCATCTTCGAGGATAGCATCACCATGTACAGTAATACCATAGGTATTAGTGGTCATCTTAGCAATATCATTCCAGAATAAAACTACTTCGCCATTTAGATTGGCGGTAATCATTTCCTCGCCGCCAGTCTCTGATCTTAGCTCAAAGCGATCTGTAATAAGATTTAGATTAGCAGTTGAACGAACGTCTTGAACGTCAGTGTTCGAATACATTCTACCACTTGAGTAGAACATTTCCATTTGACTAGTTCCACCCCATGGCTCTGCATTAGAGGAACCACCGAACGTTGCACGAATATCATTATTAAAGCTAAGTACTGTATTAGCATCATCCCAATTTAAATTAGGATTAGTGTTTGAACCTGAACCAACAAATCGGACATCATGTCGTGCTTCAATAAAACGTTCAACGATCAGTCCGTATGTTGAATCAACATATACTTCTACTGATTCATCTGTAAATGTAGTATTAGAAACAACGTAGAGAGTGTCAGCTGATAAAGTATTAGTAGACGGATCCCAATTACCACCTCTTAAACCACCAAAATCACCATTCGCAAATACACTATCATCGGTACCATCATTTCCGCCTTGATTGAGGACCATCATAGTGTTAGCAGTAAATTGGCCAAAGAGAGTTGCATTACCAAATGTCATTGAACCGCCTGGTAACGAATTGGCTGTCATAACCGATGTAGCACCAGAAACCGTATCGCCTCGGATTAAATCGATAATGTTATTTGTTTTAAGTAACCAGTCTGCAAACGTATTATTAGATACGTCGAGCTGATCAAATCCGGACAATAATGCCATTTTTTATCCTACTATATGTTTTAAAAGAATTTGTTTGATTTGCCTCACTTCGGCTTCTAAGGAATCAACTCTCTCTTGTAATTGTTTTTCTCTCGTTGCTCGCTCTCGTGCCATCTGATATGATTTTAAATCTTCAGTACTTGTATTTATAAAGGCTCCTTCACCTACACGCTCATATTTTAGATTTTCTTTCATTATGCTGTAACACCGATTACTCTGAGATCGTCAACTTTTGGTACATATCGCCGTGACTCAGCACGGAATACTAATTTTATTGCAACCGCATTGTAAGTATCAAAAACAGTACCGGCAGAATTAAAATATCGAATAATACCATAATTATCTGGATTCTTAAATGCAGCTTGATCAGCGATCATTGTATCTACTTTAAAACCAGTTCCTTCGATATTTACATTAGCAATAGGTGTATTTAAAGTAATTGTTCCTGTAGTATTATTAGCTGAATCGACAGTATATAATTGATAATTAGAATCAAAAAGTGGACTATAAAGTTTAATAGTATCACCTGAATTTAAATTAGAAATTTCAGTTGAATCAAAATTTACACCGCTAATAACTGTATTTTGGAATTGAGTAACGAATGTACCTTGTAATGTAGACGCAGCTTCAGTAAAGTTTGAAAAAGTATATTCATACTCACGATAATCATACAAACTTTCTTTACTACTAAACACTGAATCATTTTCTTGAGACACATAATCGAGTTTAGTCCATTGTTTATCGTCAAATGCTTCTGGATCTTTTTCATTAATAATTTTTGCGTATACATCAATATTAGTACCTTCGGGTCTATACGCATTGAGTATTACCCGTATATCTTCAGCAGAATTACCTTGACCCATTTTTAATACTTTTGTAATGTGTCTCGTATTTGCACTACCAAAATTTAAATGCTCGTTAGTATTACTGTTATTGATACTCCAACGATGGCAAATCATATTTAAATTTTCTAGATCGAGTGTTGGCGATTTATATGAACGTCCATTATCACCTAAATATTGATAAGTTATATTAATCTGCGCAGATCGATATTCATTATTAGCCATATACGTATCAGTCTGTTGTGCTTCAACAGATGCAGATAGAATAGTACCTTCGTATTCGCGAACAAAGTTCGGATAATTCAAATAAAATACATTATTAGTTGTTCCTAAATAATAATCTCCTGGTACATTCTCATATGATACATTATAAGATGTAAGAGGTTTGAATTGAGGCTGAATTTCTGCTTTCCAATCGGTTTTAAATACTGATACTGGCAACTCATCAACAGAATTGACATAACCTTGAGTACCAGTTTCTATACCGGTAATAGTATCACCTACAGCGAAGATCATTGTATTATCTAAAGCGTACTCATCTTGCGTGACTGATGATTCTCTTAGTCGTACTCGACGATTATAATAATCATAGTATTCGAGCTCTCCAACAACAGTTAATTTAATGCTGCCACCTGAAATTGGCGATCTAGATTTTTCGTTGACATAAAGAACGGTTTGAGATGTATTAGAACCAATAGAACGATCGATTGTAAAAACTTGCATATCAGTCAAATCAGTTTGATGTGTAACTACAACTTTTTGACCGTGCCGCAATGTAGTAAAGTCAGTACCACTACCCACAATTTTTGTGGCGCCGGCTGCTATTGTAACATTGCCAGTAAGATTAGTAGTATCTTTAAATACTAATTCTCCTGCTGCCCATCCAGCTGATGTGTTTGAAATAGTTAAAAATTCATATGGCTTATTCACAAGAGAAATATCTACACTATTAACGTCGTATTCTGCAATGTGCACATCAAATTTAATATCAATATCAGATACTTCTGTCCATCCAGTTTTTCCTGGATAAGCTAATCTTTTGGCTTGACTACTATTAAAACGGTAAACAGATCCACGATGACCTTTTGAACTACCTTGAGAAATTAATTCTGTTTTATTACTATCAATCATGAGATAATCACCTTTCAAATTATCCCATAATATAGTATCTTTATCTTCTACTGCAATACCAATAGCATAATAATTATTTGTTTCAACAGTAATTGGTGTAGTAAAGGTAGCACGTGTTTCAGCAGAAGCATTGGGACTTGGATTAATACTTGCCCATGAAATGTGTGTAAATGAAGAAGTAATGGCTTCTTCTACAATTGGTGTCCCATCTTTTTCGCATTTAGCAATAAAAATATTAACGCCCGGGCGAGCTCGCCCAGACTTATTATTTAAAGCTTCTGATTTTTTTCTAAAATATAAAGATATATCAGTGATATCTATTGTTTCACTATTATCAAATTTTTCAGCTGAAACCCAAAAAGTTTGATACATGTCGCATGTATATCTGCCAGTTGGAGGTCTAATAATTCCTGGAACTGGAAAAATACAGCCAATAACTTCTCCTCTATCTAAAGCTAATTCAGGCGGAAGACTCGGCCTTTTACCTCCAGATGTAAGAGTTGTTGATGATGAAATATCTTCCTTTAAAGTTTTAATTTTTACATCAGTATCTGGAGCTAGAAACTTATTGTATGCGATAAGTTTGACTTTATCACGAGCTCTATCATTAGCTTGAGTTCTAACATTCCAATATTTCCACGTATCAGTCCAATCGATTCCATTCGAGTCTGTAATATTTGCTTCATCATTTCCTATATTTCTTACTCTAAGAGTTAATTTACCCGACGGATCAGATTTAAAATATGTCCAACGACCTCGATTCGACGCTTTATGTGTATTATATTCGATTGAATCTCCGACAGGATCACAAAAATCTGTGATATCTTCGAAATCATTACCAGGTTGATTATCAATGACAACTTTATATCGAGTATTAGGTTTTAAACTTGTCATTTCTAATGTTTTAGGCAATGGTTTTTGAAATCCCCTTAATACATTAGGAATTCCAAATATATTTTCGCCTGGACCTCTGAGTTTATCAAAAGGTATAATATTATTTTTTCTAGCCATTGTTAAATCCTATCGGGCTTTAAATGCAGGCCCGTTACCTTTGTTTATTAAACTACTTACATTAAATCCACCAGCTGCTGCAATATTGTTATTTAAATTAATATTGGGTGTTGGTATATTAGTCGTTGGTATTGTTGCAGTATATGCTTCGCCTGCTACAACACCAGCACCAACAGTAATATTTTGACTAATAAAATCATTCGCAGAACCACCTGATCCAGCTGTATGAGGATTGCCAATTACGATAGCCTTATTTCCCGGGAATGATGGGATAGTCGTCCAAGTATCAATAATTTTAATATCTCTAACATCATCATTTATTGTAATAATTGGAGGAGGAGCAACAAATGCTGTATTAAAAATAATACCTCTGGCTGTACCACCACCGCCGCCAGCAATATGACAATCTGCAGCATTTGATAAAACTACATTAAATAATTCATTTTTTTCATTTACAGTATCAGTCAAAATAGGAACTGTAATTATTTTCTCAGTTTCGCCCGCTGCAAAAGTCAATGTGCCACTAGTCGCGGTGTAATCTTGACCAGCAGTAGCTGAATCAAACCATCTTGGATTACGTGTAGTTGCAGTTGCAGTTGCATAATCAACAGAACACGCTATATTAGATTCTTCAGATAACGTGACAGTAAAAGACATACTTCCCGATCTTTCATTAGCACGCGAATCACTAATTGAAACAACAGGCACAGTGACATTAGTAATTGTTAATGTGCCGCGCGAAACTTCAAATGATGCATACTCGTAATCAACATCAAGCAAATCTACATGCATAGTCTCATCGCCTTCAGAAACCAAATCTTGTCGCGCGCGTACGTAAATTTGTTCTTCGACACTGCCTTTTGGTATTTTTAATGTGCCTGCTCTCGGAATATAATCTTGATTTGCTTCAGTGGCAGTTCCATCGGTTGTCTTAAAGTTTATATTAAGGTCGCGATCCATCGGTCTATCAAGACGAACTTTCAAATATGCAGTGCTATTTTCTCTTGCTGTTGTGTCAAATATACTGATTGATACTTTTTCGGGTTCAGGCTCAGGTGTAGTAGTTGTTACACATACATTAGTATCACCACCGCCTCCGCAGTCAGTATGTCCACCATTATCAGTATTTTCACCAGGACAATAAGGAGTAACAAAATTACTTAGTAAATTATTAAAGACTATTTCAGGAGTAACAGTAGTAGGAACGTAACCGCAATCTGTTGAATTAACTTCGGTAGATTTAATTTCTACTTGACATTCGCCTATAAATTGATTGCTTGGACTAGAAGCATTACCATAACCGCCTAAGCTTTCTATGCTCTCACCAGTGTATACCCAAATTCTTTTTGTAGTTCCACTACATTGACCATCCGGACGTGTAACCGTGCCAGCTGCAGGACATACAGTGGTATTATCTGGCGGAGTTGTGTCAGGTCCGCCGCCAGATGGACCAGTATCTGTTGTAAAGCCACAATCAGGAGAGTTTGGTGTTCTAGTTCCCACCATTTCTCCACGATTACCATCACAAACTATTGCAATCTTCGTAGTTCCTTCGCACTTGCTATATAAAAATTCTCCGCGGGGGCAAGGTGGTTCATAATTTTGGCTAGTAGAACCTTGATCGTAGATATCGTCCGCTTGCGTTTCAGCATAATAACACACTTGCATATTAAATACTGGTTTTGATTTATGAACTCTAACAGTAATATACTTTCCTTTTGTATGATCATAATCAAATTTAATTTGGCCAGCTCCAGCTCGCGAGCTGTATGCTGTTCCACCAACTGTAAATGAACCAACTAATCCATCTTCTAACCATGGATTAACTCTATTATAAACTTTATTCTCGCCATTTTTAACAGCATAGGCTCTTCTATACAATTCTTGTTTTTCAGAAGATGGTATAGTTGTAGTAACTTGCGTAGGAGCCCATACTACGGTACCAGTTTCTTGACTATTATTAGTAGGCGGTGTATTTGACTGAATTACTTCGTATGCAATGCCACCGTCGGGATTGAAGAAATCAATTTTTATTTGTCTCGTTAATCCATCTTCAGGTAGTTTACTATATCCTACAAATGTAAATTCTTCCCAAACGCTATCATAAATTGATGTAGCCGTAGCATTTGACCCAATATATTTGTTATTATTATTCGTTACAAAATTGCAAAATTGAGTTATGACAATTTCCGGAATAACTGGCACTGCTGCATATGTAGCATAATCTTGTGATACTAGCTTTCTGCGGGTCCAAGGGAATCTAACCGATTTACCAGTTACATATTTTTTAGATCTCTTAGCAACATCAAATTCTAATGTCAATTCATTTTTATTAGGTTGCAACAAATATTCGTAAATCGATGCTTGATAATTTGGATCAGTAATATTTGACATATTATAATTTTCAAAATTATCAACAAAGAAACCGAATTTATATCTTTCGAGAGTAGAATCTACAGAACTTTGAATTGTTCTATTTCGAGTAGAATTTTCTAAAGCCGAAATATTTTGATTATATTCTAATGCAGCAATTCTCCTTTCGAGGGCAGAAATTTCTTGCATAGTATAACCAGACGTCTGTTTATCGACTCGTGTCATTAAATTACTATAACGACCAATCCTATTACTACCAGCACTAATATTAATAATTCTCTTATTAATGATTTCTTTTAATTGTGAAGAAATATTTTCTGGAATAGAAGGATAGGGCGCAACATCGCAAGTATAAATGACGAGTTTTTGTATGTCATCTTTCTTTCTTGTTTCTGAAGCGCCTACAGTAATATCAAAAGCTCCATCTGCTTTGATAGCAATTTCATCTCTACGTGATTGATAAACATCGTAGTCAAATGTGAAATCACTTTGAGGTTTTGGAAATTTAAAATTAACACCTGTAGGGAATGAAACAGTTTCTGATGGATTGCATGTTAAATTTGGATCTGTATCACTCGTAGTTAAATTTGCAGTATTAGAAGCAAATATTCTAAAATCAGCACATTCTCTCAGATCATAATATTTGCCATTTTGACCATTCATTTCTGGTATTTCTAATGTATGCATCGAACTAGTTAAATTAGCCAATGGCGTTACATCATTTATACTGTAAGAATCAATGATTTTTAAGCCGTGTGTAGCTTCTGATATATGATCGAACTCAATCAAAATTTCTGTTGCTAATGCAGTGGGATTTTCTACTTTTTCATCTTTATACAAATAACCCAAACCATAATAATTGGAATTTTGATTATGATCAATATAAAATTCATCAGTGATATTAGTTGCCGATTTTGTTGTGCCATTGTATACGGCTCTTAATCTAAAAATACCAGAGAAACCTAAACATTTTGGCCAAGTACCAGCAGATGTCACGCGTACGAGTGAACCGCGATTAACCGTTAGATTAGATTTAGTGTCTGTAACTTTTTGGTCATATGTAATTGTAACAGATGAACCAGAATTTACATTGTAACCAAGATCTACGGTCAAATTAAGTTGATTGCTATCTACGCTAGCTGACATATTAGATCTTTTGTCAAGAGGTATAGGTACATCTTTCGGGAAAAATCGAGTAAACGAATGAGTACCGACAGCAAAAGCACTATTATATGTTCTAATGGTCATTTTATTTTGACCGCCAATGCTCAAAATTTGAGCTGCGTTATTGCTAGCATCGCGGATCCAATCACCCACTTCATAAGTAGCTGCAAATGTAGTAACCGGACTTGCGCCGACTGTTATTTCATAAGCATTGACACCAAAACCGAGGTTTACAGATTCTTTACTTGTTACTGAAATTCCAGTAAAATCTGCTGATGACACTACAATATCATTTTCTGGTATAATGATCAGATCATTTTCTTCTACATCACTAAGAGAAGCAATGTATGGGAATATGACATTTCCTGAATCTGCTGATACACTTAATTGACCATTTGTCGCGACTGATACTGACGTGGTAGATTGTCGATATATGTACGAATAGGTAGAAAACGATTTGATAGGAGCATTAATGTTAAAAATCATCGCATTGCGCGCAGCACCTATAATTTCTGCATTTTTAGTATAAACCGCTGCTCTATAATTATCAGCACTCGCTACTGTTTTTATACTGCGCAATACAAATTCATTACCATTCTCAAGAACTACATCAGCAATACCATCAATTGTTGTACCACCATTATTTGGGCTATATAATGCTCTTACACTATCAAATCTTTTGCCTGTATTCATGTTAATATCGTACAGATATACACGATATTTCGCATCAGCAGTACCCTGAATACCAGATTCATATATAACATTTCTTATACGAGCTGTACCAATAGTAGTACCACCTAATAATGCCGGGTCTCCACCGATATTTTCGCTAATAAAATTAGCTGCAGTATCTTTTAAATTTACTAGTTGTGTTTCAGTAAAAATATGTCCGCCGCCTACTTCATTGACAACAATATAGTTTGCATAATCTAAATCAATTCCAGTACCCGTTACTGTCTCAAATTCTGTTGATTTAGGTACAGATTTGGCGAAGTTAGTCTCTGTCTTAACTCTATAACCCTGAATATATGCATGTCCAGGATCGAGAACATATTTAAAATTCGTTGCCGAATCTGTAAAATCTAAAGTAGACTGTGTAGTACCATTAAATTCGTCTAAAACATAGTTACCAGATTCCTCAAACGCTCTCTGAGCAATCATATCACCGATTTTATTGTATTGTGTTTGCTTATTTTGTGAGTATGGTTGACCTTCTGCGAATCTTACAAGAGGAAAATAATCAGAAGAAGCTAATTCTTCTGTTTGATTTTTAACTACGAGAGTTGGAGTAAGCTTTAAACGATCTGCACCCGGAGCGCCTGAGTTGAGGAAACCGCCGGCATTATCATATAATGATGCATCAGTAAATACATTGACAACTGATTCAACGCTATTAAAACCTATAGAGAGATCTGAAGGAGTATTAGAATATTTGGTAACCATTTTAAATTGTGGACCAACATTCAAAAATAAACCTTTCTGATAAATTTTACCTGATGATACTGAAGCGCCATAACCATAACCAACTGGATCAATAAAATCTGCTGTGCCAGCAATTGTAACTTCTTGATAAAAATCTTGTGGTGAAATAACAAGGTTTTGAATTTGTGTAGGAGTAGCACCGAGAGAATATACACTGACATGAGGCAATACACTATAACCAAAACCACCTCTAGTCAATTCTAAATCTGATACTTGACCTGCGCTTGTCGTTACAACTTTACCAGTTGCTCCTTGACCTAAGAATTTTACAATTCTCAATTCATTATTACTGGATGAAGATGTTAAAATTGTACCGACTGCTAAATCTTCCCAAGATTTTACATCTAGTCCGCTACCTGATTGTTTAGTCGGATTTGGCTTAATTCTTAGAATAGAAGTCAAATTTTCTGTATTTGAATAAAAATCAGAATCATTAGTCAATAATACTTCGATCGTACCAGAAGAATTTTCGAGAGATTCTCCTTGAACAAATGGTACAGGCCAATTATTATCAGAATCGGTGACTGTTTCTACTTCAATTGCTGGTAGAATAACGACAACATCACTGTTTGAAAACGCTTGTACTGTACCACCTGAAGATACAGTCAGATCGAATAGTCTATTATCTTTTGCAAATACTCTGAGAATATTGCCTTGCGTAAATGCATCAACAACTTGTGTTACATCTGCATCATCATTATAATCGAGATACAGTGTTTTTAGATTACCATTTGGATCATTTTCAAAACCGTTTTCTACGTGTTCTACACGCGCGATTTTATTTGTAACGTTTTCTTTTACAAATAATCCATTGATGTCAGCCAAATCTACTGCAGCCCCTGATTGCGTAGTATCTAGAATCTTGACATAAGGAAAAGCATTTTTAAATTCAAAGTCACAACCTTCGAGAATCGTACCTGATTTTAAAATATGATCACCGAATTGCTCGACTTGATCTTGCAAAATAGATTGTAATTGATTTACTTCTCGTACTTGAACTGCAGTTGCAGGTTTGAATAATATACGATAGTAATCTTTTGATCTATCGAAATCATCAAAATACGGAGATGAGAGTAAGTTTGTATTTAGGGGCATTACTTAAAACTCCAATATTACACGAATTTCTTCTGTTTGATTTTCTTCTCTATCGACAGGAATATCATTTTGTATATAAATCACACTACCTGAGTTTGGATCTAGATCTCCATACACAATATCTAGCTCATTACCGACAATACCAGACATAATAGCACCGCTACTTGAACCAACTATGTCTCCAATTGTACTAAAGTCTCCTACAATATTAGTAAGATAAATGTTATTTCCTTGGATAGAATGAACTTGTGCTGTAGCAGATCCTTGAGTCACTGTTTCATCTTCTTCAAATGGACCATTAGAAATAGCAGAGCCGATTATTTTTATAGTTTGCCTAAAATTATTAAAAATAAAATCAGCATTGCCATCATTAATCCTATTATTTATATCAATTCCTTTAATGGTTGCTATATTTTTAGATTGTAACCCATATATTGTACTCCCTTTTCTAAATTCTGGAGTACAATCATCAACTAACATGCCTGTAGCAGGAGTATTTGTTAATGGAAATGGCGGGTTCACATTACGAACAGTGGCTTCAGCTTGTTTATGAACATAATATACAGTGCATAATGTACCGTCAGTAAAATTGGTCGCTTCAGATAAATGAATAGCAGTAGAATTAGATGCATTACCTACCGTTGTTAATAGATGAGTAGGATTAACTCCATCATTGGTCACTATGTACACATAATCGCCCGATTTAAAATGTCTACCGTATTCGTTACTGGATAAACCAGATTGATCTAACATAAAATTACCGACGACGCTATTAGCCATCCATGATGCTTGATCACCTAATTGCAATTTAGTAAATTGGCAAATAGTTTCTCCTTCAATGAAACCTCCTGAAACATTTTCGGTATAAATTGCAACGTTCGCAAATTGTGGATTTCTGATAATTCCAAATTGTCCGAAAGTATTTACAGGTTCAACTAATCCAGATTCCCCTCGATTAAATCGAGTACTAAATGAAATTCTTTTAGCTCCGAATTCAACTACAGTATTTGCACCATGACCACCTTGAGGTGATGCGATTGGTCTGATTTCTGCTGGAGTTACAACAACAGACAAACCATTTACTTGTCTTGGACTACCCGTCAAAACTCTTGCTGTACTATAAGAATAATTCGCTCCGACATCTAACATTTCTATTTTGTGTACGCTATCAGAGGCTGTTGCGTTAATAATAGCGCGCGCTACTGCATTTGTAGTCTGCGTACCATCTCCTATAATCTCAACTGCGGGCGAAAGTTCATAAGTTGTTGTTTCATCCGGTATGGTCAAAAAGTTATCTTCTAATTCTACAAAAACACCACCAATATCTGGTATTTCTATTGATCTTATAACCTTGCGATATTGACCTGAACCTACACCGCTTGTCAAATACATCATAGTATTTTTATAGAAATTTTCAGTTTGATCAGCACCAACTTCTAAACGATAACATCGATTTGCATTTGTTAAATTATAAATGGCTGCTATCGATGCTGAAATTCTATTCAAATCCGCTACTTCAAATTTACCACTCAAATGATTTTGATAATTTTTACCGTGTGTAATCACTTTAATTACATCAATTGAGCCTTCGATAGCATTATCTTGTACAGCAGTATTCGCTGTAACTGGCATAAATTTTTCAGTAGCAAATTTAGTAAATTCTGTAGATGTAATAGAATACATGTATTTCCATTGATAACCATCAGATGTTTCATAATAGTCATCACCGGGTACATATAGATTTGCATCATATTTTGCATCTTCAAAAAGAGGTTTGATAGTGCTGGGAGAATTATTTGCATTATAAAGACACTTATATACATGTTTGTATGAATCTTCATCGACTGCAATATAAAAGTTTTTATCTTGAAGTTCTATAGTTTCATCATCATACATTTCGTATGTAGTACCTTCAACCCAATCGTTTCTATTCACTACGAATTTAATATCGGTATTAGATAAACGTTTTCCAAAAATCATATTTCGGAAAACATCTGAATTTAATTTTTTTATTGTTTCGAGAGGAGGATTTACTTCTTCGAGTGTCGAGGCAACAGATTCATGATCTCCCACAAAAGCATAGTAAGATGTGTTAGCTCTTTCTGTGATTGATTCTATTAGCTGATCTATAATATGTGTTTTAAATTCAGCTGGTACAAGTGTCTTTGCCATTTTATTCTCTAAAAATAATAGTTATTTATGTACTAACTGTAGTGTTAGTATAGAAAGTATTTTCATTAACAAATAAACCATATTGTTTAATATTCCATGTTGTCGATGATTGAGTTGCATCAATTCCGACAGGTGATTCTGAAGTACCGACAAAACCACCAAATGGTTTACTTCCTGACAAATGCAATACATCTATGAGTGTTTGCTTATATTTGCTAAATGGCAGAGAAGTTAAAACTTGATATGAATATTCTTGATAAAAATCATTGTCATGAAGATATTTATCCGAACTCAAAAATGATTTTCTATTGGGATGTACACCGGGCGCTATACCATTTTGACCTAAATAACCATACACAGATATTGATTTATTAGAATCAGTTACAGATCTTAAAACGAGAGGTTCTCCTCTGACGTAAGTATCTGTGACCGGATCGAGCTGCCGGCCAAAATATCCGATACCCGAATCAATAACTCTCAATGAAGTTGCAAAACCATCACCTGATAGAGTTTCGGTATTAATCACAGCATTTAAACCTACTCTTGGATGCATTCTTAATTCATCTACTACTTCAATAGTCACTGCGACACCCGATGTTTGTCCTTCAAGTGTATCACCTATTCTAAAGTCTTCATCTACGCTCCACTGAGTATCTGAATTAGCAGTTACATCTTGAGAAGCAAAAAGTCGTGTGACCTTCATTTCTCTTTTAGTAATATCAAAGCTCATAATTCTGCCGAATGCATTGTCTTTGCCAGCAGATTTTACTATCTCTCCCAGTCTAAAAGCTTTTCTAATATTATCAGCACCTTCATCATAGTATTTAATATAGAAATCATATCTCTCAGTATGGAACGCAAGTGGATCAAATACAATATAAGATGGAGCGATACCGTATCCTTCACCCGGGTTAGTCACTACAATTTGTTCTAATGACCCTACTGATATAGCTGTATTAGTATAATTTAAAGCATCAGATAAAACCGTATTAGATAATTGTATTTGGTTACCAGATGCAATCCATTCAAAAACAGAATTAGGATTGCCGGTATCGTAATTTAATATATCGCCTATATTAGTTGAAGCGATATCTAATAGATTAATATAGAACGGACCACCTTCTCTTGTTGTCGTTTCATAATAGAAATAATCTTGTGTATCAGAAAGAGATGATTCAGGTCCTTTGAACGATGCCTTATTGGTAAAAGAAAAGCTATTATTATTCGACGAACCACTTGCATACGAACCTAATTCGGTATTTGATGTGTAAGTATTTGCTAATTTTTTAAATGGTATGCCGCCCTGTAATTCGGTTCCATTATTAATAATACCAATTTGTACATTTGATAATTTCGTAATATTGCATTCTAAATCTTTTTCACCAACACGATTTCGATAAAATGGTTTATTTGTTCTAAAAAAACCTTTTTCTCTGATAACATTAGCGTACAGCTGACCTGAAGTAGTATTTGCAAATGTGTTTGCTACAACGGCATGTACGTATCTTACACCCGCTGTTTCTTCTTTTTGATATAGAATATCTCCGCCTATCAGTGGTTGTCCTGTTGTTGTATATTCAAGTGTAAGAGTATTGCTCGTTGCAATAACATTGCCTGATATAGATGCATCAACAATGTTTGCTGTTGTGTCGACAACTAACTCGGCGCCGTCTGATGTATAAAAAGAGCTAATTACATTTGAATGAAATAAATTACCATCATCTAATTGTATTTCATTATTTGAATTTACATAATTGGATTTTATATAGTTTACAATTATATAGTCTTGATTTGTATTAACTTCAACAATAGTACAATTAAAAACAACATTTGATGCAGTATTACCATTATGATAGACTAATAAGTCTGTGCCTAAAGTATATGCAGCCGCGTTACTATTATCTTGATCAAAAGTAATTAATGATAAATCTTGATGTACAGATTTAAATCGTTGAAACGGATCAACATGATAAAAATAATCTGTATTTTCAACAGTTATATCATCTAATAATAATTCTCTATCGGCACCAATTACAAGAGAATCCGCGCTATATCCCCAACCTGATTCATGATCGAGAATATCAAAACTTACTACACCCACCTCTGATTCTATACTAGTAACGATTGCCCGGGCCTTTTTACCTTTTCCGCCCTCGACGACAACCTCTTCACCTACCACAAAATTTGGATCAGTAGCATTAATTTCTAAAGAGGTCAAAGAACCAATCACTTCGTTTTGATATACTATATCTGATCCTATTTCTGGTCTAGTTCTTATTTGTTCGTTTGTCTGAAATACACCATTCAATGCGCTTAGGTATATTACTTCTACAAACAAAGATCCCTTTTTAACTCTTACTAATCTTTCAGCAAAAGCTGTAGCTTTCGATGTATCACCATAAATTTGTCTACCTATAAATCCTACATTAATAGGACTAGGTACCATTTCTAAATATCTTTTATTTTCCCATTCATTATCAGATAGTTTAAAAAGATCGCGAGCTGGCTCGTATACTCGCGCTTCTAATCCATATACTAATTTAAAAAAGAGATCAACTGCTCGTTCTGTACCCTTCGCTCTATAAAATTCTAAAGCATTTTTAATAAACAGTTTCTTATTTGTTGCAATATTAAATTGAATATTCGGTAGATATTTGTTTTTAAAGTCTAGAATAAACTCGTCGAGAGTATTATCAATATCTCTATAATTTGTTAAATTCCTGCTGTGATGTAACGTTGCTGATGGATTATCGACGACTGTCCATGGATCGCTATCTTTTGCATCGCGAGGTTTATATTCAAATTGTTTGCTTTCTAACCATTCATAATATGCTTTTACAAAAGCAATGAACTGCGGCCCTTCTTCACGATAAAAATCTGGCAGTTGCGTACTGACGAATTTAGAAATATTTTTTTCTATTTCAATTGACATTAAAGTCTAACCTGCTGGATTTTTACAGAAATATCTTCGTCTAAGACTCTGATAATAGAGCGCCGTTGTGAAAAAATATCTTTAGCTCGAGGCGTAACAGTCAATTTAAACGTGGTCTTTAAACTACCTGTCGAAAAGTTTTCTAGTTTAATTACCCCAGTATCATAATTAACAACTCCAATCGGAGTAATAATTTCGTGCTCATCTCCATTTTCTCTAACAACGTTAATTGTGCCTAAGCCGTCATCCTCGAGAAAAGATGTCATACCGTCATAGGTAAATGGTTCAGATTTAACAACAGACAATTGATTTTTCGAATGATTTCCTAACTTTTGACCTATATCATTTTTTAATTGCATTGCAAAATCAAGAGTGTAATTTCTTTTTGTCTGTTCTGGTATTGCAATAAACTTTGTAGCAGATACTGTCGTATCGTTACTGATAATAGAATCTTGAGCGGCGTCGATAGCAGCGATTAATTTACTATAATGTAGCGTTTTATTAAATCCTTCCAAATTATTTGCATTAAATGATTGTATAGCAGAAATTACAATTGCTCGTATATCATCTACACCGAGAGATGTCTGAGTAATATTATATTTCACATTTGAATTAACACTCAGATACATGTAATCAGGTTTTACGAAAACTGGATCGATAGATAACGGGCTTCTAGGTTTGACAAATTGTCTATACTTGTCTCTAAAGCTTTTTGGCAATTCATCTGTATTTTTTAAATCAACTGCGACGATAACTTTACCAAACATAGGCGGTTCGAACTCTTCTCCGCCATATGCAGCAACATCATTGATTTCTGAAAAATTTGCTTTTAATAATGTAGCATAATCGTTAGCAGTCACAACTCTTTCCTGTGTAGTAAAAGCACGAGGAGCATTGAGTTTAATTGATTCTAAACTTTCGGGTACAGAGCCTGCTGCTGCTCGTTCGATAGTCTCGATATCAGTAACAGATGCTGTGCCGATAGGACCATCAGCAGCAAATTTTGAAATACCATTTGGTAATTCGCCATTGCACGCACGATATTCTATAAGAACGATAGAATTATTTTTTGGCGGTCGACCTATTACTCCGTCGCCGAATTGTATTTCGTAAGTATCACCTTCTGCGGCTTGAAGAAAATAAACTTGATCAGCAACACCGAGACCAAGTAAACTATCTGTCCTTTCATATGACAAAACTGTAGCACCATTATCCTCAATTATTGTAACTTTAATACTATTAGTATCAATTGTTTTATTTGTTACGATATAGCGAGCTGTTTGACCAACAACAAAAGAGTCTTTTACATAATCTCCTTCATATAGAATAACATCTTCAGCCGTGTATTGGTTTGTGTCCGTCTGTAGAGCTTGTATATTTTCTGAAGTAGTAAACGTAAAGTTTTTATTTCCTGAAGTGCCAGTAAAAGTAGTGCCGCGCGGAATCAAAACCGTAGCATTCGTAGTATTATCTGTTAGCACAATATTTACACGTGCATATGCAGATCTAAATGATCGAGGAATATAATTTAATTCTTTTACATGAGAAATAATTGAATCACGTAATAAAGCAGAATCTAAAAACATTTCACTTGCTATCATATTAATATAAAAATTATTTAGATTCGTATTATATGCTAAAACATCAAGAAGAGCATTGATATTCGAAGCTTCGAAATCATAATCTTTAAAGATATGACCGTATTCTTTTGAACCGGATAGATATTCTTTTAGATTTTGTTTTATGCTATCGAAATCGAGAGTTGTAAGATTTTTGCTTGCGGCCATTTTAACGTACTCTATAAAGTGTGATGTCTAGCGTTTCGTCCGTTTGAGATGTAATGATACTAAAAACTATATGTACATTCATTTCGTTGTATTCTTCGTTTGAAGTTACTTCAACGCTGTTTAATCGAACTCGCGGCTCATAATTTTTTACGAGCTCTTTAATATGTCTTTCAATTTCTTGAGGTATCCGCTGATCATCGAATGGCTCGAATAAATGTCTTCTAATATTACCACCAAAATCGGGATTTCTCAGCTTCTCATATTTATTAGTGAGAATAAGATTGCGCAATGCCATTTTAACAGCATCAGCATTAGTTTTACGGCTAATTTGTTGAGTATGAGGATGAGCTAAAAAAGTATGATTAAAATCGCTATAAAAATCACGTCTTTTATCTGATAGCTTATATTCGTCATTCTTCTTGGCTGTTTTTACACCCATGGTTTTCTCTTTTAATTTCTATTTATGATCCAATACCAGTGCTACCACTAATTGCGCCAGTGTTAATATCTGCTGCTAATGTTCCGGGTGTATGAGTATGATTTAGAGTAGCAATAGCAGAACCATCAACTGTCGTACCGGCCGGCAAATCTAAAGTGCCCCCGCTTATCGATATACTGCCACCAGAAACTGTAATAGTAACTCCTTGACTAACAATTTTAAAATTGTCGCAATTTATAATAACTTCGGGATCATTCCCTCCGTTATGTTCAATTGTAAATGTTGAATTACAATTGATTACAAAATTATTAGCTTTAACATCAAAATCATCATTAGCATTTACATTAAATTCATTACTGTAAAATTGTACATCAGAATTGATTACAAAATTATTGGCTTCAACATTAAAATCATTGCTATAAAATTGTACATCAGGTAATATACCATCACATTGATCTACAACCATAGCATTACAATTTATAATAAAGTTATTAGCCTGAATATCAAAATCTACTTCACATGTATTTCCAACATCATCTCTCACATTTGCAGCTTCTGTATTTTTAGTATTAGCTAATGCTGCTAAATCATTTGCTAACTGATAAGCATTTGTTTCTAATTGATTACAAAACTCGACAAATCCAATTGTATCATTCGAAAAATTTAATGTATTTGCAACATTAATAACATTATATGGAAATATTGGTAGATGGTATGCAGATCCATTTACGGCTACACCATTAACTGTCGAATAAGAAGGAACTAAATTGCCTTCAGTAGTATGACTGCGAGTTCCATCGGGATTCAAATCAACATGACATGTACTCATTATTAAACTCCCGCGGGTATTTCTATATTATTTAAAGTATCGGCACTTTGATTAATGCTATCAACAGCAGTTTCTATTTCTCCTACTGTATCCATCAATGTAGTGACCTGGCCTAGTACATCTTCTCTGAGATCAAGTAATTCATTAAAGCCCAATTGCTCTAAGGCCTGATCTTTCAGACTTTCATAAATCCCGGTTGCTTGATTATATAAACCAATTGCATTTTCGAGTAAAGTATTTTTGAGAGTGCTGAGTGTATCAAAAACTAAATCGGTAATACAATTAGCTAATCTCGTAGCGGCCTGTGCTGCAGCCGCTGCTAATCCAGCCAATGCTCCAGCCAATTGAGCTATCTGTATAGCCAGTTTAATTGCCGCCTCGATTGCTGGACCTGCCATTCCAGTCACTACCTTTTTAGCCCATTTAATTATTTTTAACGGATCAGATGGTAATGATAATATCGGTGCATAATTAGACATTAACTCGCTAATCTCTTGTGCTTTTCCTTTAATCATATCAACAACAGTTTTTACGTGTTCTTCAACTAGCATTTCTAATCTTTCACAACTAAACTCTCCTGCGACCATTGCAGTTTGGCCTTCAGGAGGACCAGGTATTTCTACCTCAGTCATGCCTGTAGCGGCTTCAAGTTCCGCTTTCATTTCATTGAGTCGATCTATTGTTTTTTCAACTGACATTATTTTTACCTTATTCTATACCAGTTATTACACCATTAGTCACTGTTACTACTTTACCATTCAATGCTGTAAATGTATCCGAAACACCGATTTTTGTTCCCATACCATCTCGTACAAATAATGGTCCGAGAATAGATACACTGGGAGTATCGAATGTCACACCCACCTCAGATTTTACAGTGAATTCATTGCGAGAATTAAATGTAGCTGCTCCATGCATATCCCAAAATGTATTGCCAATAGTATTTAGCGTTTGATTACCTCTAACGTCGAGCGCCATGTCAGTACCTACGCGCGTCACCCATTCATTTGATACATCAATATATAAACCTCTTTCCTCATTCCCTCTTTTTCTTTCATCTGCTGGTAAATTACCTACACTGAGATAAAAGTTATTTTGAGTTGTATGAGAAGCATTATTTTTAACATCAACATAATAATTAAATGCATCATCATCGCTAGCTTGCCTCGCATCACTCCCTGCGGGATCATAACCAACATTTAAATACGTATTATTTTTAACGTCAGTAATATGATTCGCAGTTCCATATTCTGTTCTGCTTTCACTAGCTGGTTTCCAACCAACGAGAGACAATTGATTATTTTTGATATCTAAATAGCTATTAGTAACATCATTGTCTGTAACTTGTCTAGCTTCATCAACTGGTTTCCAACCTACAGTTGTAAAACTATTATTTCTAATATCTTCATATCTATTTGCTACATCAGTTTTTGTGATATTTCTAGCATCGTCAAGAGGTTTCCAACCAATATTCAGTAGACTATTATTTTTAACATCAATATATTGACTGACAACTTCGATATCACTTAACTGTCTAGATTCACCATCACCTCTTTCATTATTTCTCGGTATCCAACCAATAGTTGTGACTTGATTATTTGCTAGCTCTATATAATAATTTTTCTTTGAATGCTCGTCAAGTTCTCGTGCATACGTATATGACCAACCGATATGTAGTTGTACGTTGTTTGCTACATCAGTAATAAAGTTTGCCTGTTGTTTTTCGGGCAAAACTTTTTTGTCCATAATTTGTAATAATTTATTCTCAGCATTATTCCAAATAAATTCATCATTTTGATAACGAGCTATTTTTGATTTTATTACTCTCTCGCCATCAGTTGTTGTTCGCGGTGCAAATCCAACGGCAATAAACATATTATTGCCTGTCGTATGAAACTCGTTATTACTAATACCTGACGTAGTATTATTAGCAACTTCTATCTTTAAACTTTCTTGAACAAGTGTTTCTTTATTTCCTACAACAATATTATATTCATTTTCTGTAGTCTTTCTAACTCGTCTTCCTTCCCACTTTTCTTTTACTGATGTATGGGAATAATCTGGTTCTTCCCATGCATTAGGCCCCATATTTTGTGGATATGCTCCCTTTAATCCATCTCTATTTTGTTCTGGCGGACCATTAGAAATTTCTTCATAGCTTCCTGAACGATGCCAAATATGAACTCTTTCATGGCCTGGAGTATCGTCAATTTCTATCGCATGTCCAGATTTTGTAGTATGAACTAAATTATATGGATATTTTGTATCATAATCTGATGGCGGTTGTTTTACTAGACCTAACTTACCAGAATTATACGGATGTTTAGGTAATAATTGTCCACCTATTTCAGGTGCAATTTCAGCTTCATAATCTTGACCGAGAGGATGATTAGCCACTCTTTGTTTATCAGACCACCAACCTTTCGCTAAGGCTGATACATCCATATATTCATATTCTTCAGTTGGTACATCTACCTGTAGCATTTCACCTGTAGCTTTATCAGTAGGCGGCTCAGGATATAATGAATTTTTATGATACGTACCAAAAATAATTGGAATATTTGCTTCATGACCGTCGAGATAAAATCCAAATACATATGTGCCAATTGCAATACCGGTCGGAGATGTACCAACAGCATCAATCCAAAATGGTGTCTCAAATTTTTCTAATTCAACTATCTTACGATAACTTAAACTCGAAGATTGAATAGAAGAAAGCGGCCACGCCCACAATAGATCTTCATCATTAATACCATATGTACCTTCTACTTTTCCTAATTCACCAGTTTGATCATGTAATACTCTTACCTTTACACGGCCAAGATAACGTTGAGTTTGTTTTTCTTCTTCAGGATCAAGCTTGACAACTCTGCCTACAAACCAATTAAAAGATTCACCTAAATTATAATATGCCATCTCATTATCCCAAAGGCTGATTAAACTGATTTGGTTTAGCAGCTTCCATTACCAAAAAATGATTAAATCTGCCGTCATGTTGTTTTTCTAAACGATGCTTTAAATTAGTTACGATATAATTAGATACAAAGATTTTACCTCGTGGTCTACTTTCAGTCGTACCAGCTATAATTGGTAAATCAAGATTAACAATATCACCAACTCTCATATTTGTATCACCATATGTTCTAAATCGTATAGAATATTGAAACATTCTTTCACGAAAAGCCCGTTGAAAATGTATATTTTTATTATGTTCCATTTCTTCTCGTGTACCATCTTTTACAGACATTCGTGTCAGGCCCGGACGCACGGTAGTAAAATTATTATAATCTGAACTATTAAAATCATTTGGATCATCTGTTTTGGCAAATTTTGTATGATCAACAGGATTATTGTATTCTTCTTTTAAATAATATGTGCCACGATGTATATCAAATTGACGAATTTGATTTCTCATAGCTCCTTTCATTACTTTGCCTATCGATGAACCTTGTGATATTGTTTCATACGATAAAATATTTCTAAAGTTTATATCAGTTCCATAATCGGCTACTCTATTCACTGTATCTAAAACAAAGTTTTTTTCTGAAGCTTGAGGTTTTCTGTCTTTAATTAGTTTTTCTATTGTTTGAAAATGATAGCCTTCATTGTCTTGATAAAAAACAAAGAGCGATGATTTATTTTGTTCAGCTGATACTGCTCTTTCTTTAATAATATCTACTACTTGAAATGGTCTGACATTATTGACAACGTAATCAAATTTGCCTTTTGTATTCTCTATAGTTTTTAAATCTACTTCTGCATTTAAATCGTTCTTAATACAATTAAATAAAGCATCATGATACAACATATCTTTGTATCTTTTCGTATAAACTTTAAAACTATTTTTTAGAAAGTCTTTTGTAGTACAGCGCAAAATATAATATCGCATATTCGATTGATCATTGGCTCGCATCGCGACTACACTTTCTATAAAAAAATCGTATGAAATAGTTTTTCTATTAGGTGTTTGCAATTTTACTGATATCAGTTCTTCACCACCGAGCGGATACTCGTTGACTAAATCAATGCCTTCACCGATATAAAAATCAGCAGTCACTGTATGATTATCTAAAGATTCAAAAATATCAAACCTCTGAACAATATTATGAATGTTCATTGGTTTTGATCCATTAAATTTTGTCAGCTCAATCTTATCACCTACAATGATAATGTCGCCGGCATCATTTGCTTGTCTAGCCATATTATTTCATCAAATTATCGAGTTGATCGTTAAGAGTAACTGTATATGAATCATCAACTAAGTATATATTTCTCTTTAATTCGTTTTTTTCTAATTCTAAATCAAAATAACTATATGGAGAAAAATATACTTGTTCATCAGCTGGGATTACATTTTGTAAAAGAGTATATGTACTATGATCAAAATTTATTGTTTGTTTTGAATCATCACCAGTCACATCAAAATTGGTTGTCATTGTACTCCAATCACCTGAAACATGTTTTAATATAACTGCAGAAGTATTTGCAGCTGAAACAGTCGCTACACTATCTGAAAATCTGACTAGCTCATCAATATCAAAAGTATTTGCAACTTCTGAACTAAATGAATAAGAAATATTCATATTTGTAGAAGCATACATTTCTTCTTTTTTGCGCTGATAACCTCTTACGCCTGACACATTGCTGACTGGATCATAATATTTTTTGTGATTTGTAGGCAAAGCATTATATCCATCATACGATAATACAGAAATATCACCGCGGTAATTATTACGATATACAAAAGTTTTTGCTTGGGCTTTTTCTATAGATCCATACTTATTTTTAATGTGTTGTAGAAAAACTGAATCTTCGAGCGGAACATCATGATATGGATCTATGATATCATTTGTATGATATATTAACCAATCTAAATCAACATCATCATAATAATCATAAGCTATTGTTTCTATTCTTTCGCCATCTTTTATTTCGGTCTCATAGAAAGCCGTGTAAAAATCTTTTACTTTATTATTAAAATCTACTCGTCTTAAAATATTGACAGCTGGTTCACCATTATATGCAATCAACGGAAATTTTCTAAAATATTGATGACGAATACTCATGATCCACCCTCAGTTCTAGATACAAACATTTCTACTTCTTGTATTCTCATATTACATCTAATAGAAACGGGTTTCCCATTTTGAAAAAATGCAGAAGTACCTTCGTCGGAAAAGTTTATACTAAAGTTTTTTACTGCACATTTTTTAAATTTACCCCATAGTCCGTCTTCTGGCATTACTACAGGCTGTACTAAATGTGGATAATCAATAAATGTATTGGCATTTACTGGCAATATTTTTTCTTTGATATATCTTAAAACTTTATCTAATACAGCGGCTTCTTCGGCAGATCTCGGTACAAATTTCCAGCTCCAATCAAATTCTCGTAAATCTAAACCTTTAAAAAATACAGAAGGATGAGGATTTGGTATAGTACCAGCCATTTGACCAGCAATACCGCCCAAAACTGGTTCTGAATCAACTAATTTTAAAAATGCTGCGCTTTTTAATACATTAGCTGCATCTTCTTTGAAATTTTCCCCCATACTCGATATCAATTGTCCTGCATCTACTTCTTTACCATCTCTCATCGATCTCATGCCAGCTGCAAGACTTTGACCAGCGGTTGTCTGAGCCATTTCACCCAACACACCGGTATCTCTTTCTTCATATCTAATGCCGTGTGATACATTAAAAGCTTCAGGTATCGGTAATCTAACAGTCTCATCGAGTGCTGTTTTTCCGGATTCTGTGGGTGAAGGGCGCTCATAACGATGGAACTGAAGTTCGAGATGCGCTGCTGCATTTTGTTTTAAATCTGGCGGATAATCTAAACCATCATAACGGTAATCTTCTCTACCTAATAATCGTTCTTTCTTTTTCTTTATTCTTTCTTGCGGACTTGTCTTATATGGATCAGGTACTCGGTTGCTAGCAATATTCATATCAACCGGGTTTTTAGGAAACAAACCAGGTAATTTAGTTTTTTCTTGAACAGAATTGACAACAGCTGGTATCAATGCATCGCTCGATGTTTTTGGTATAGCGCCGGCACCATTTAATTTGGCGGCTAATGTAGTACCTAACTCTAACATCGATTTTTGACTATTTGTGGCGCGTGAAATAGTCCCGCTAACATCTCCATTGATAACGCCAGGATTTGACGTCAGAGATGAACCGATATTTTTTACAGCGGCCATTTGAGTTTTTTCTATAGAAGAAAGATTGCTTTTTAATTGACCAGCTAATGGTCCAATAGAATTTAGTGAAGTTTTGTCAATTGCCATGTGGTTTCCTATATATAAATGTATGGCTAAAACTTATAAAGGAACTTTTAAACCAAAAAATCCTCGAAAGTATCGCGGTGATCCTACCAATATTATTTATAGAAGTCGCTGGGAATTAGTCTTCATGAAGTATCTTGATGATCATCCGAGTGTAAAAGAATGGGCTAGTGAAGAGTTAATCATTCCTTATAGATCACCAATAGATGGTAGAATGCACAGATATTTTCCAGACTTCTGGTTAAAGAAAGTCAATCGCGAAGGCAAACTTGATACGGTCGTAGTGGAAATAAAACCAAGACACGAAACCGTAGAGCCAACTCCGCAAAAGAAGCTCACTAAGAAGTATTTATATGAAGTGCGGACATGGGGAATAAATAAATCTAAATGGGTCGCAGCTGAAAAGTTTTGTAAGAAACAAGGCTGGGAATTCATGATACTCACCGAAAAAGAACTAGGCATTAAATTCTAATGGCCACATATATCTTTCAGAAAATTGCAAATGATGGGAAAGCCGAAGGCTTTGAACCAGGTTCAGAAGAGGCAAGAGATTGGTACAGAGATACTGCTTCTGCTGTACGCAATGTAAATACTCGTCGCGAGCTAAGAAACAGAGCTAGAACTTATAATAAAATGGTGGCACTCGATGTTGGTCGAATGTATATGTTTTTCTATGATCCTAAACATAAAGAAAAACTACCGTATTATGATATGTTTCCTCTGATTTTTGTTTTAGAGAAATATACTGATGGATTTCTCGGCATGAATTTGCATTATTTGCCACCCATTTTCAGAGCTCGTTTAATGGATAGATTATACAGTATTGAAAGACAAGATAATATACGTGAATCAAAAAAATTACGATTAAACTATAGTTTATTAAATAATGCAGCAAAATATAAATACTTTAGGCCTACTGTCAAACGTTATCTTAATTCACAAGTAAGATCACGGTTTCTTTGGATTCCATACGAGGAATGGGATATAGCATTAATGCTACCCACACAAAGATTTAAAAAATCAAAACAGAATGTCGTATGGAAAGACTCTAAGCAATTAATTCAGAGAAGATAAAATGTCATTCAATGTAGATTCTTGGCGCAGCACAGTCAAAGATAGTTTGCCCGCCACTTTGTATCAAGTTGTTTTAACTGGCACTCCGCTAAATGGGAGAGAAGTTGTTTTGCGAGCTGAATCAGTCACAACACCAGGTTTAGCGTGGCTTTCAGTTGATAATTTCTCGCCGTATGGTAATGGTAAAATGTACAATATACCATATCGATATAATCCTCAAGAAATACAAGTCGTGCATACTGTTGATGATCAAGGTGAATTACTTAAACAATTTAAAGATTGGGGCGATAAGATAATCGATTTCGGCGCACCCGGTCAAGCTAATGCAAAAATGGGCGCTTTATTCTATAAAGATTATGTATTTGATATGATGATTATGATTCATAATAGAAACAGTCAAGCGCCTGTCAAAACATATCATCTCGAAGAGGTGTTTCCTACTTCTGTCGAACCCATCAATTTTTCTTGGGGTTCATATGACGAATTAGCTAAAGTCAATGTTAGCTATCGTTATACCAAATTTTCAATTAATTGATAAACAAAAGGTTATAATATGGCACTACCTAAAATTCAAACTCCATCCTTTGAAATTTCTTTACCTTCGACCGGAGAGAAACTGTTTTATCGTCCCTTTCTTGTCAAAGAAGAAAAAATTCTTTTAGTATCGAAAGAAACAGGAGAAACAAACGAAGTCTACAACGCAATCAAACAAGTAATTAATAATTGTGTTGTGTCAGAAGACTTCGATATCGATAAATGTTCTACATTTGATTTAGAATATTTGTTTATTAAAATACGGGCTGTCTCAGTTGGTAATATTGTCAAATTTAAAGTAGTTGATAGCGATGATGGCATCGAGTATGATTTAGAAGTTGATCTAAACGAAGTAGAAATTAAATATCCAGATGGAGAAATATCTAAAACTGTGATGTTGGATGATGTAACAGGTTTGGTAATGAAATATCCAACTCCTAAAATTTCTGAGAGAATCAATAATCTGTCTTCGTTAAGCGATATTACATACGAGTTAGTAAAACATTGCATCGAATATGTTTTTGATGAAGAAGAAACATATGCTTGGGATTTAGAAGATCAAAGAACAAAAGACGAATTTCTCGAAGCATTGCCTGTAGAATCATATGCTAAAATTGCAAAATTCTTCCAACAATTGCCGAAGATCGAGCATACAGTATACTATACTAATAGTAACGGTAAAGACAAGAAAACAGTTTTTAGGAATTTAAACGATTTTTTTATGTTGGACTGAGTTATATAGATTTGTATTCGCACTACAAACTGACTTTTAATATAACTCAGTATCATAATTATTCAACAACTGAAGTCGAAAACATGATTCCATTTGAAAGAGATTTACATTTAGATTTTATAAAAGAAAAAATACAAAAGATGAAAAATAAAAATGAATTATCAGATCAGGTGTAATAATGGGTAAAGCAAGTTTAATTACTGGCGGCGCCAAAAAACTTATTCAATTAGCTAGAAAATTGAAAAAGAAAAAACCTGCTAAAAAGCCAAAACCGAAGAAAGATGCGGCAGCTAAACCTGCAGATCGCAAAAACAATCGTACTAAAAAAGAACAAGCTGATAGAGATAAGCGCGCAGCTGAACTCCGAGCGGCCAGAAAAGAAAAAGCAGCCGCCAAAAAACAACAAATACAGACAAAAGCATCAGGTTTTAAATCTAAAATTGCAAAGACACTGGGCGGTGTTAGTATATTAGGCGGCTTAGGGTCTATGTTAGGCGGTGGTCAAGGTTCTGAATCATCTCCCGATGGAGCTAGCGGTACTATTGTTGGAGCTCCAATCCCTCAAGAATCTGTTAGTCATAAAGAAGATCCTACTATTAATATTACTCAATTTGCTGCAGCATTAAATGCTTTAATGACTTCTGCTTCACAAATAAAATTAGAAGATAATGAAGAAAAAGCAAGTACCCTTGCTACAATAGAAATTATTGAAGATATTCAGATTGACGAAGAAGGAGGCTATCCGTTCATCGCTGCAGGTACAATGATACCAACAAAAATTGCAGAAATTGGAATATTGTTTGATATTGTAGATACAATGCGCAATGATATGAATGCTATTAGTTTGCGACTCGATTTACAAAATAAAAATTTAGTAGCAATCAAAGATGCATTGAAAGAAGCGATAGGTCTGAACATTCAGACAAAAAGAGATAATGAAAGAAGACGCGATGAAGAAGATGTAGAAAATAAAAATAAACCAACTAAAGCAGGATTTTTGAAAACATCTGCGCAAGCTGGTGCTGCCATGGTGGGTGTTGGCATGTTAGCAACTGCAACAAGAGCTTTAAAAGCCGCAACTCTAGGCGGATTAGCTATGTTTGCTGATGACATCGTAGATATGGTCACACCAGATCCGACAGTCGAAGAAGCGGCCGAACCTGTATATGATGAAGAAATGGGTGATATGATCGAAGCACAAATGGATAATATCGATCAAATGGATGCCGCTGAAGCTGAAGAAGAAACAGAAATTAAAGAAGAATCAGATCTATTAGACACATTAGAAGCTGGTATAGAAGGATATGAAAAATATTTTGAAGATGATTTGATCGCCGGATCATTAGGAACAGCGGGATTAATTGCTACTGCGGGCGCTGTAGTAGCAACCACTGCGGGTGCCGCGGCCATGGCGCCTGTACTTGCTATAGCCGGCGCAGGTCTTGGCGCCGCGGCGCTGGGTGTAGGTGTTGGTAATATGATTGCTGATAATACACAAATAGATGAAAAAATTGGTGAAGCCGTAGAATATATGATGGGTAATGAATCAATAGAAGACGTTGCTTCAGATCAAGAAATGAATGAGAAATTTGGTAACAAGAGAGGAGCAGCGTTGCTCGGTGATTTGTTGGGCGAAGGGATGTTTGATTTAGCCGAAGAACCTAAAGAAATAATCGCAGCATTTAAAGATATCGATACACAACAAGCTTTATGGAAATTAGAAGATGATTATGAGACGATGTATGGCAGAACACTCGATGAAGCTTTACTTGACGTTGTAGGTGATAAGGGTTTAGAAAGCATCGATAACTTTGTTACAACTAATATTATTAATAGAAAGAAAAAAGAAAAAGAAACAGGTGCAGTCGAAGAAATAAAATCATTTGCAACGAGTTTGATGAGCGCTCAAGAAGGCCAATTTTTAACACCTGATATGATGCAACAACTAGTTGCAGGTGATGTGCCTTCAGAAATTATTGACATATTGCCTGAAGAAGTTGAAGGTGTACCTATAGAAACTATTGTAAAAAATATGCCTGCAATACTTGAGGGAGATATCGAATCAATATTGACAAGTGAAATTACTCCGCCTATTCTCGATGCCGTAGGCAATATAGAAACAAAAATTACTGATATAGTTCAAGATTCTGTTGGTGATGAAGCGGCCAAAATTATACCTATTGTAATGAATAGAATTAAAAAGGATCCATTAGTTTCTACACCTACCGGCTCGAGTGGTAGATCTCAATTAGATTCAGCTACACCAACATTTAGATCTATTGATCCATTTTTAGGCAAAGAATCTAGGACATAAAAAAGGGGTCGTAGACCCGCGCGCTACATCATGACTCGCGCTTTTGAAGATCTACGACCCTAAGCTTCCCAAGCTTATTCGTTAGCAAGCTTCCTAAAGAAATCCAGTGACTCATCATCGTCATCAAATGACGTAGTTGTAGTTGTCTCTGGTTCTGCTGTTG
>Ga0255777_10000096_pt1 | contig 77547 bp, 57 predicted proteins | sample 101ome_15_FD_179975 | JGI IMG/M metagenome (GOLD analysis project Ga0255777, IMG submission 179975) | Coastal salt marsh microbial communities from the Groves Creek Marsh, Skidaway Island, Georgia - 101402AT metaG (version 2) | ecosystem: Environmental > Aquatic > Marine > Intertidal zone >... | reverse complement strand
TACTACTCGTCGTCGTCGTCGTCGTCGTCGTCGTCGTCGTCGTCGTCGTCGTCGGTGGCGGCGTCGGCGGCGGCGTCGAAGTCGTGCTTGGAGCTGTCACGATCGTCCCTCTTCAAGGTACTTCTACCACCCTCGGGGTCTTTCATGCCTTCTCGGTTGGCTTCGTGACTTCGAGCGTCATCATCGCGCGCGTACGCCGGTAAAGTGCGCCAGAAAAAGTGCTGATGCCCATCTCCTCCCCAAAAGTTTCCACCTGCATCGAAGCCGCCGCCGCCACCTCCGCCATCACCGAAACCAAGCTCCGGGCTCAGAGATCTTGTGACGAATGCGACGGCACCTACCCCAGCGTAAGCTAGCGCACAGCGGCGAACTAGTTTAAATGATATCGAGGAATTTGTTGATTTTCTGTCTCTGTTTTCTTCATTCGCACTGTTTCGAGTAGGTTTCTGGCGAAGCACATTACCGCGACTTCGGCGCTTCGCGGTGAGCACCCTCGTTTGTGCAACTCCACGTGTCCCTTCACAAAATGGTGAAAGGGCACTCGAGCACGCCAACACACAATTTTGATTCAACATTGGAAGCGCGGGAGGGGTCGTCGAGTCGCTGTGCCCACCCTGTGGCGCTGTCCTGCGCTTCGAGCAAACCTAAGCACGTGCCAACTCTTCGGCTCAAGGCGGTATGATATATATGATGTATTGGAAGAACATGCTTTTCATCAGAGTTTAATATGTGGATGGAGTCGGTGTGAAGAGTTAAATATTTACTCTCGTACTTACAGGAAACGGTCGATTCGTCAATAGGATACTATGCGAATTGCCAGAGCAGATGTCTCACAAATCGGCGCAAAATATAAAATGTTTCATAAAATACATTTGTCAAAGAATATGAACATAGCGACGCGTTTACCATCGACATAAAAGCGGTGCCGCCGCCAAGGGTTGCAAAAGAGAAGTTTCGAGAAGATGCCGAGCGCCGCCCTGCAGTTCGTACCCCGCGTCGACGGAACGCGATGATGTCAACACTTGCTTCGAAAAATATTCCACGCGCGTATGAAAAACGTAGCAACCGTGCGCCATCGCTGCACGCGAGGGCCTTCGTTGGTGGACAACGTCTTGTTGCCAAGCAGCCCTTCGCGAAGCAGCGAGCGGCACGTTTGTGTGTGCGCGCTGAAAAGGTCGTCGGAATTGATCTAGGCACCACAAACTCAGCGGTAAGTGCAATTATTCGTCTTCGTTTTTTACGAACTAGAGGATCCAATTCTTCGTTGAACGCGACTTCCTGACTGATACACGGATCTCTTCTCTTTCCGACGGCAGGTGGCAGCTATGGAGGGTGGTAATCCCACAATCGTGACTAATTCCGAAGGTGGGCGGACAACTCCTTCAGTTGTTGCCTACACTAAAAATGGCGAGCGCCTTGTTGGACAAATTGCAAAGCGCCAAGGTGTCGTGAATCCATCCAACACGTTCTCTTCTGTCAAACGCTTCATTGGGAGGAAGTTCGCCGAAGTGGATAATGAGGCCAAGGAAATTTCTTACTCTGTTATAAATACGGCGGGATCCGTGAAGATCGATTGTCCCGCGCTTGGTAAACAGTTTGCCGCAGAAGAGATATCAGCACAAGTCTTGCGCAAGCTATGTGATGATGCAACGACCTTTCTTGGTGACAGTGTGACGAAGGCAGTGATCACCGTCCCAGCTTACTTCAATGATAGCCAACGTCAAGCAACGAAGGATGCTGGTCAAATTGCTGGAGTTGAGGTTTTGAGAATTATCAACGAGCCTACCGCGGCATCTCTGGCTTACGGATTCGATCGAAAATCAAACGAAACCATTCTGATTTTCGACCTTGGTGGTGGCACCTTCGACGTTTCGATTCTGGAAGTAGGTGATGGAGTTTTTGAAGTACTTTCGACGTCAGGTGACACTCATCTCGGAGGTGATGATTTCGACAAACGAATCGTGGACTGGCTTGCCGACGATTTCAAGTCGTCGGAAGGAATTGATCTACTTGCAGACAAACAAGCGCTTCAACGCTTGACCGAGGCAGCTGAAAAAGCAAAAATGGATCTTTCTTCCACGACGTCAGCGAACATTTCTCTTCCTTTCATCACGGCCACCTCTGACGGACCAAAGCATATCGACACAACACTGAGTCGCGCCAAATTTGAGCAGCTTTGCGAGGATCTGATATCTCGCTGCCGTTTGCCGGTAGAACAGTCACTAAAAGATGCAAAGCTCAGCCTCGCCGAAGTTGATGAGGTAATTTTAGTTGGAGGTTCCACCAGGATACCTGCAGTACGCGAGTTAGTGAGAAGTCTCACAAATAAAGAGCCGAATATGAGCGTCAATCCGGACGAGGTTGTCGCACTAGGCGCTGCTGTTCAAGCTGGTGTGCTTGCAGGTGAAGTGTCCGATATTGTTCTCCTCGATGTTACGCCGCTCTCACTTGGTCTCGAAACACTGGGTGGTGTCATGACGAAGCTCATTCCACGCAACACTACCCTACCAACCTCAAAGTCTGAGGTTTTTTCGACCGCAGCAGATGGCCAGACAAGCGTAGAAATCAATGTGCTACAAGGTGAGAGAGAGTTCGTGAAAGATAACAAGAGCCTTGGTACGTTCCGTCTCGATGGTATCCCATCAGCACCTCGCGGCGTTCCTCAGATTGAGGTCAAGTTCGACATCGATGCAAATGGCATCCTTTCAGTTGAAGCATGCGACAAGGGCACTGGTACGAAGCAAGATATCAAAATCACAGGAGCATCCACTCTTTCTTCAGACGAGGTTGACAGAATGGTTGCTGAGGCTGAGTCTTTCGCAGCAGAAGATACTAAACGACGCGAGGCAGTTGAGGTCAAGAATAGTGCGGACTCTATGGTTTATCAAACGGAGAAGCAACTCAAGGAACTTGGTGACAAGGTTCCAGCCGATGTCGCAGACAAGGTAAAGGAAAAAGTCGAAGAACTCAAAGCTGCCCTTGCTGCTGATGACGTCGAAAAAATGAAAGCAGCTCAAGAATCCCTGCAGCAAGAAGTGATGGCCTTTGGCCAGGCGATGTATCAAGGAAGCGAATCTACGCAAAACCCGTCAAACACCACAAGCTCATCCGATGACGTCATTGATGCCGAATTCAGCAGCGACAAGTGAGTCAGAAGTACCGAAGCACATGTTTGAACTACACATTAGGGTTCATTGACCTTTCACTAGTAAGAGAACATTTTCAGGTGATATATGCTCACCAATATATGTAACCATCTTTGCTTTAAACCCCTTGCTTGCACACCACTGGAGCCTTCCTGAGTCTAAAATACGTTTTGCCAATCGACCCAGGGCTATCTTTTCTTGCTTGCTACCGCGCGCACGGACTTCTTCACTCGCGCGCGCGTTTTTGTCGAGTGTTGCCCAGCTAGAAATCCTAGTAAGATGGGGGAATTCAGTTCGACCGAAGCCTAAGTCGGATAAAAATGTTTGGTTAACGTATGTCTCCCACGTGCAGCGGTGATGACAGCACGTTGCAACTGCGAACCCGCACACTTTCAAACTACTTCGAATGCAGGGTTCAAAACATGCGCGCAGCGCCATGTCGGTCGCTGACCCGCACAAGTGTTTCCCAAACCCTATAACATTTCTATTCTGTAACTCTGGTACTTGGTACAGCACGATGTCTTTGATATCTATCGTGAGTCGGTTCACAGAGCAGTTCAAACGCCCTTTCAATGATCGTTCAGCCTTAAATCGATAGGCTGTATGATCTATGAGAACTAAATCAGCACTAGGACACATTTCCGCGATAAAATGAGAAAGATAGCCACGACCAGCGCCAAATTCGACGTAGACAAAGCTACTACCACTGCCAGTACTCTCACCTTCACCAAGAAGTCCGAAACATTCCATTGCGGTGACTATCGATGCATACTGGAACTCATGACGAGACTTGTTTGGTAACTTCTCTGACCTTGAGTGTCTTCGGTATTCTGACAGCTTCACGTTGTCTGTTACCAGAGCCTGAAAACTCATACAGGTCGCCAACTGTTCTAAACTTAGCAACCGTGAATCGTGAGAGACTCCCCCCATGGTTTGTAAAACATTCTGAGCATCAATAACTTTTACATGCGCATCCATTTGTTGTTTTGAAACCCCAGCGGCATACGAATTGACGTCGCGACAAAAATACGGCTTGGACTCCAGCTCGTGTCGGCGGAGAAGCACGGGGCATTTACTCTCGTGACGATCAGCCGAACGAACGGATGTCTTGCAATGTGGGCACCACTCCTTCATATTTGTTGAAGAATCACTGATCTCTTCGCGCTGGTTAGGTCATCGGCACGAAAGTAAATGCTGTGTGGTACGGGGCGTTTTTATCGTTTTCAGTGAAGTGAGCTGAACTATTGCAAACTGATGTTCCTAGCGAAATGGAACACGACTACGCTGCTGCCCTCCGCGCAGGGAAAGAATGCATTGATGTTAATTACAACGTTAAGTGTTCTCAGTGTGAAAGACACTTGCGTGAAAGTAAACTTTGGTCCACACTCTGCCCAACACACGGCTGAGACAACTTTTTTTCTTTATTTAAGCTATGGACCTCTGCACAAGTCCAGCTGCAGAGTCCCATTCATTCGTGCTGAGAACACTATCGATAGTTTCACTTGGCTTGTCGATGACTTTGTCTGCAATTCCATAAGCAATGGCATCCTTTGCCGTCATGTATAGCGGTCTTTGTATGTCCTAAGTGCGTGGTCAGCTCTACTCAAAATCACCACACCAACTTGAGCGCACCTTTTCAATCTTTTCGGCAGGGTTACCAGTCGTTGTTGTTAGTATATTTATCATTGCTTGCTTCTGCGCCTTGACTTCTTTCCACTTTATTTGGAGCTCTGTCGCTTGTCGCTCGCCCGTACTTGGAATTTTTGGCTGGTGAAGCATCGCAGTCGCGTGGGGAGTCATAAAGCGCTTACCACGATCTCCCGCGGAAAGTATCATACACGCCTGACCTATTGCAACCCCAGTTCCAACGGTGTAGATCTATTTGATAGTTTGAACAATACTGACGATGCAGTGTGGATAGCACCTACCTCATTCCCGATATATTTCATTGTGTCATAAATCGCAGTTGCCTCAGTATCGAAACCCACCACTTCACCGTCTGCTCTTGTGCAGCCCGATGAGTTAATATAGATGTAGCATGGTTTTGATGAGTCCGTGTATTGTAAATACAGAAGCTCTGAGACGATTAGCTCTGTCACTGCTGGTACAAGCTACACGGTGTTCAGACAAAGTTAGGCAGTTTCATACTAACTTACCGGCATGCCGATGTACACTATACGACTGTCGAGTAAAAGAGATGGTAGGTCGGGAGGAGGTGTCTTCGGCTTGTGCTCGTTGTAAGAAGTTCCTGGAGTAGCACTAGCAGGCGAGTGTGATGCTGTCAGCACATTCCGAGATTCACTCCTCCAAGGAGACGTGAAGCTCCCTCGGTGGAGTCCTGCGATTTTCAAAATTCAGTACATGCAGAATCTAGTCACGATATGTGCAGAGTTTTACACAGTGATGCATCGATTTAGCAGGTTGAAACACCACTAACTCCTCAAAAGACACTTACCAGACCTCTCCACTCGTACACGTCTCGATGGCGATGCGCCAGTTGCGAAGGGTAGAAAGCTACACAGCATGTTGGCGAGATATCGCAACTTTGCTACGCTGAGTCGGATTCGCGATGGTGCTGCGACGGAACGCTCTGTGCGCGGCGATGCCTCTTGTGCTGCGCCCTACTCACCTAGGGTAGCCATCTTTCTTTTTTTCTTCTCAAACATATTGCTCTGTTTGATAATGGTAATTCGTGTTGGAATACTGTCTTTTTAGTTGCTTTTTAGTTACTTTTATTAACAGGGCAAGAAACGACCCCCGGCAACCCTGACAACCCAGCTGCGGCGTAGCGTTGCAGCTGCACTCTACGTCGAAATATGGTAGACTCATCTTGGAGTTGTACAATTCTACGCAGCTGACCATTTCACATAGGTCGCAGAATGTCGCATGTACGAGCAACGTTTTCCGGAGATCGATGAAGTGGTGATGGTCCAGGTAAGGGAGTGAAGTGACCTTGTCACTTTCAAGTTTGACATAAACGCAAAGGTTAAAAGCATAGCGGAAATGGGAGCTTACGTCCAGCTGTTGGAATACGATAACATTGAGGGTATGATATTACTATCTGAACTCACTAGGAGACGCATTCGTTCTGTGTCCAAACTCGTCAAGGTAAGTCACAGCGAAGTTGTGTTTTGTTGAAGCGCTCAATATAGTTTTCACCGCAGGTCGGGCGAATAGAGCCTGTGATGGTCCTCAGAGTGGACAAAGAGAAAGGATACATCGATTTATCGAAGAGGTTTGTATCTGCGTTCAGCGAGTTACAGAATAATAACAGTTTGTAGGCGAGTTAGCCCAGAAGATATACAAGTGTGTGAAGAGAAGTACAACAAAAGTAAAATGGTACACTCCATACTGAGACATGTTGCGGAAACCACAGTGTCTTGTGATTTGACTGAGTTATATGAGGTAGTTACTTTTTATCTGATATTGACCGAGATTTAACGTTGTGATAGCGCCTTGGTTGGCCACTTTACCGAATATATGGACACGCCTTTGAAGCTTTCAGACTCATGGTAACCCAACCGGAGACTGTTTTCCAAAACGTACAGTCAAATAGTGAACACGAAGAGGTGATTGGAGATCATATCAAAATGGCACTTTTAAAAGACATTCGCCGCCGTATGACTCCGCAACCATTGAAGATTCGAGCAGAAGTTGAAATAACATGTTTTGAATATGACGGCATAGAACATATCAAGACAGCTTTGAAAGCGGCTGAAACAGTTTCGGGAACGAAGTGTGACGTCAAAGTCTCATTGGTTGCGTCTCCGCTCTATGTGTTCACGACACAGACTGCGGACAAGGACTTAGGGATCCTTGCTGTGAGTCAGGCGATATCTGCGGCTTCTGTAAGTGCATTTTCTTTTCTTCGGTTTCTTTTCATGTTCTTACTATTCACAGGATTCTATAACGCTCGTAAACGGTAATGTGAACGTCAAAGAACCACCACGCGCAGTCAGTGAACGAGATGAGCGACTTTTGGCCGAAAAAATTGAAAAAATCACTGAAGAAGCGACCGATTCTGATAGCGACGACGAGACGATGGGAAGTGTTGACGTATGACTCCCAGCTACTAGATTTTATTTAATACGAATCACTCAGATCGGCGACTTGTTAATTACAGACTTTTTGGTTTAATCGACAATCACAATGCCGGTTGGAACTCCTCAGCAAAACAGGTAAACCGTAAACTACTGGGGCGGCACCCGTTAAAAACTGTAGTTGACACTCGGTTCGGGCCAGTGAAACTGATGAGGAAAGTGTTGAATGAACTTGTAGATCAGCATGTTTAAACCACGCACCGACGAGCGCTAATGAAAATCGATCAATATCTTTGTCCGTAACATCCCACAAATTCGCGACGAGAGAAGGTGCTCCTGCCAAGAGATAAGAAAATACTATCCCATCCAGTCCCATGTCTTCCTGTGAGACTAAGGCGCCACTTGAGCATCCCATAAGAATCATTACAGCCCTCCATCCTATCCATACACTAGACGGTGGAAGATACTCTTGAGCATTGCCATGACCGAAGAATAGAAGTACATCATACAAGGTCATCGCTGTGCACATATCATGTGGTGGAGTCCCACGAACAATGGCGCAAGTCTTGTTCCTCTGTAGTAGTGGAAGAAGCGTTTCCTCAGTTCTTAATAAATCTCCTGATGGGTTTAGGATTGCAAGAGCATGTGAAACATCAATACACGATTTGACATCGAGTCCCTGAGCCGAATCTTTCAGCGCAAAGCTTCTGGATGGAATACGATAAAATTGTTGTTGAGCGAGGATCGGCAACGACTCCCACGGTATCTCGTGTAGATCTCCGTCAAAAAGCAACAAGGCTGGACCCTTGCTCGCGTCATTGAAACAGGCATCCGCAATATTTTGTGACAGCTCGTGACAATGTACTGCAAGTTGATGTATCGCGCGCTGATAGACAATGTCATCAGTCCGATTTTTCTTGCTCCTTTCGGAGGGAAACTTATCACTGACACACATACCATCAATTACGGATTCAATTTGTTCTAACGATAGTTTCATAGCGTTCTGTAGAAGTAGTCTAAACATATGTCGCGCAAAACTTGGTACAGCAATGTTGTATGCTTCAGATATCTCACATAGTTGCTCCAGCAGCTCGCCAGAGGCGCAGGAGTAGACATGTGAAGCTTCATCTGGTGGGTCACCCATAAGAAGAAACCACCAGCAGCCCAGCACCTCACGTTGTAAAGAACGAACTAACTCTTCAAGTTGAGCATCCTGCGCGATACGATGCTCCCACCAAGCAATTTTCTCCTCGCGCGATGTGTTACCTGAATGCAAAATTTTGCCTGGATGTGTTCCCAAAATACCCCGTAGAACTTCTACTGGACAGGATTTACTACGATAATTCGAAAGTGCCCACGGTAATTTTATCATAATGGCCGGTTCATCGACGAGAGTGGAAGAACGTATGAGAATGATCTCTCTCACAGTCTCATCTTTCAAACTTAAGTGGGCAGTAAGAGGAGATGGACATAGGGTGACCATCGGGTACCTTGTCGGTGCTGGCCAAATCTCGGATTCAGAAGGGAACCCTGACTGTAAATCAGTAATAACAGAATCAAACAATGTCATGCGGCTAGCGATCTTGTCCTCTCCATCAGATCTTCTCGACTTGCAAAGAAGCGCGACCATCTCTTTTCGTTTGTAGTTGGCACCAGACGCCACATGTATCGCAGAAACTGTTAAACTTATTTTTTCAGGGCCACTCAGCAAAGCAAGTGAAGCAAATAACAAAGCAATAGTTCTATCATACATCGGTGACTGTACACCGACATCAAGTCCTGTTCTGAGCAGTCTATGTACCTCATCACAAGTCGCAGTGAACTCTTGTGAAGAAGTTGAAGCCTGTTGTGAATACAAGCGGCGGATGTTCACAACACTGCGTACTCTTAGTACAAGAATGTCATCGAGTACTGATTGATTGGTAATTTTTTTCCGCCACCGATCACCTTGCGCGATGAGATCATTTGCTTGACTGACAGGGACGAAAAGTGAGTGGCGCAAAGTCAACCTGCTTAAAACACCGTAACACCAGTCAAACCACGCTGTATTGTTCACTTCTTTGCAACCCCGCAGCCTATTCATTAGGCTCAGTGTAGCAGTGAGCGACTTTTCATACAGTTCATCTGAATACGCAGAATCTTCACCATAGTAAATTGCGAGTTGTACAGTGTAGACAGAAATTCGTGTTGCCTCTTCCAGCAGGTGAGCATGGACACCTTGGTCATGTTTTAGAGTTTTATCGCCCAACACCACATGAGTAGCTTTAAATGCATCCATTGTTAAGTCCGCAATGTGACAGTTATACTGCAAACGCATAACGACCAAAAGATTTGACAATCTCAAGCGTTTGCATAGAAGAATAGCCTCATCTATGGTACTACGAGATAGCTTGGTAAGGCCCAGTGATGAAGACATCAACGCCCTGAAGTATAATCCTTGAATGTACATGGCCATCAAACACCAAATATTAGTTTCGTAAATTGTTTTTTCATCCTCGTACTGCAGAAAGTAATTCGAATCAACGGTCTCTGATAGAGCAGATTCATGTTGTGCAAAATATATATGTCTACTTTTCAACGCAAGCTTGAGTTGAAGTATCAACGTCTCCATAACTGTGAAGCCCTCAAACAACTTACCTCTCCTGTAACAGAGACGAGCATAGTCAAGCTGCTCTCTAAAGGATCGACTCAGAACACTTTCAGAACGTCGCCAGGAGCTATGTGAGGAATCATGATCTACAACATCTGTTGATTGAGTTAACATATTTTTTGTCAGTAGTGTCGCACAACAAAGCGAATTAGTATGCAACTTGATACCAACTAATGAATACACCGTATCAGCAAGGGACGCTGCGACCACGACCTGATCAAGTAAACAAAACTTCATGTGAGCTGTCTCAAGGAAAAACAAAGTATCAGTGAAACCACATTTTATTTCATTTAGAAGGGATGGACACACTACGTGTCGCGATGAAATTTCATCAAACTTGGCCACATTTTCTTTGAACATCTCCGAAAATATCTCGAGTTCATGATTTAACTTCAGCACTGGAAGCGAGTTAATATCGTCACCGTTCGCAAATGATAGCAACACATGACTAGCAATTTCAGCTTGTCTCACTCTCAAGAACAAGTTCATGTGTTCATCTTTTGTAGAAACGCGACCTATCAAGGTATTGCATGCGCGTTGCAGCATCTCCAGTGTTGAGCGCGACCAAGTTCCGCGCCTGCAGACACTGACTTGAAATTGCTGCCTCAAATTAGAAGACAGACTACTGAAAAGTTCAACAAGAACTCGATCGTTTGAGGTATTTCCGGTGTCAGGTAATAGGTTGATATCTGCTAAAAATGTAGATAAACAAGAAGAGATGGTTTCATATTCATGTCGTGCGTTCGCAAAACTATTCACTTCAGACCAGACGCTGTAATGCTCAGCGTATAGTTCAGACCAGTCAACGCCCAACTCTGTGTCGAATTTGCCATCCATCAATAGTCTTGTTAGACAAAGATCTTGTCTGCCAGATAATGATACAGTGCATAAACATCTCACTATTTCAGTATTGTATACACCTCGAATGCGACGAAAAGACCTGTAACTTACTAATCCTTCTACCAAATGTAGGAAAACGGCTGTCTCTTGACCATGCTGAAGATTGAAGTCACTGAAAGCCATAAGGCGAACCGATAGCCTATCGATATGTATATCGTCGTCACAAAAGACAGCAAGAGACGAAGAGAAGACCACGGTCGCATGGAGTGCGGTCGTCGTTAGTAGTCGATTACCTTCACGTGCAAATTCATTTGCCAACTTTCCCAAAGAGTGTTCAAGTCTTAAGAATTCTTCACGATCGTACAACTCATAATATGTTTTTATCAGACAAGAAAATCCATTTTTTGTGGTATCCTGAAGTAGTGATGAACTGACTTGATGCGGTAGCAACAAGATGTATCCACGTACAAGTTTTGATATTGCTGCATGCACAATTTTCGTTGATTCTTTGTCTTCAAATAGAGAATGCGTTAATAGTGTTTGCGTGAGCTCCATCAACCAACATACAATTCTACAAAGGGTGTAGTTGATCCCTTGCGATCTTACGTCCTTTTCCGTGACTGCAAAACTTCGAGCATAATCAAAAATCTCAGAAGCTAGCATCCTAACACAACGCCAGTACTGAGTTTTTTCCAACGGTTCTTTCACTTCGATAAAAGTACGTGTTGAAATCCGTTCAAGACACTGATTGAGAAGTGGTGTTCGCACATCATACACGTCTGTTGCACCACTTGCACTGCTTGCACCACCCGCACTGTTTGTACTGTTCATACCATGCAATACCAAGCGTATAAATATCATTTGGAGAAGAGCAAATTCATCTTTCGTCGGCTCAAGCGTATCTATCATTAGTGAAATAATACGAACCATGGTGAAGTTATGTTTTCTCTCGCAACCAAAGCATGCTAGCTTGTCGATCGCATCAATCCACTGTGACATTCCAAAAGACGACACTTTTTCACGAACTGAATACCACATGGTTTTGAAAGTTTCAAAAGTAGTGAGCTGCGCAATAGTGTGAACTAAGCTAGGTAATTGGTCGGCGCGGTTGGATTTGATGTACGATTTCACGACAAAAACGCATAGACTGTCTGCATGCAAGTCGTGCGGTGACGCACGTGCACTCATATCCTCAGCTTGTATATCTGTCACCTGTTTCAGAAGGTGCAGTGCGTAGCGGAAAACTGTTGCGTTGTACTTCTCTGCTTGGTTACTGTTCTCTATCCAGTAGTGGATATCATCAAGAGAATCAATAATTAGTAATTTCGACTGCAAATACTCATCACTGCTCATATCCAACTCAGAAACAGTGATGAACATGCTGAGCCAGCAACCAACTGCAAGTGAAATATATCTTGCTGATATCTCGCTGTTTATTTCACTTCCCAATGATATTTGAGAAGGACGATATTTTCTGGGCAGTAGTTTCATGTGAGCTAAGATGGAAAACAAATGAGTATGTGCGATCGCAAAGTGCTTCAGGGACAGCAATTTCTTCACTACCTGAAGGTGTCTAGACTCGACTTCAAGTTTCCTCGACAGGACTCGACCCTTGCGGTACAGCAAGTTGAAGATGGCTGATACGGTAGCCACAGTAGCGGCAAAGTGCACGTGTCCTTTGTCTTGACTCATTTGCAGCAAAATACTATCGAGCAAAGCATAAAGGGTTCGACAAGTCTCCAAGGTCCACGTTTCGTTGTCGCCAACACAGCAAAAATCGCACAAAATGCGTTCAACTTGTGTACCATACAGTCTAGAAACTTGGTTAATGTTTGAGTTTGAGTTTGTGTGCTGACAGAGCATTTTGACTTCTTTCAATACTTGGTGCCCTAGAAATTCGGACATGTCTAGGTGACAGCCCACGTACTTCGGGAAGGTCTACAAAGACCGTCAGCTTGCGTGGAATGCGTGGAAATAGTGATCCGCCGTTCCTTGGGGGAGGTACTAAAGTATGCAAGAGGTCCCCGTACGAAACGATAACCAAGCAAGTATTTCCGTCAACCGTAACATGTGCGACGTCGCAGAGTTAGCGCAAATATGTCATACCGCGTTTGTTTAAAAGACGCGGGCAAGCTGACTATGTCGCTGGCGACAGCCGCTGTGGCACCTCAAACAGCTCAAACGGTACGGTTTAAACGGCACACGACATACCACGCCCATTTGACTTTTTTATCTTACAACATGCCGTATCTATGTGGTACTCGTACAGAACAATATACGTAAGTTTGTACGACGGTGTACTATATAAGTATATTATTCCCATGAATATGGCAGACAACTTGTATCTCAAAATAAATGAAAGCGCAGTGATACGATAGACATACAACGCTGGACTTCCACGCGAGCTCTACAGTACTGGACCGGTCAGGACACACGGTGAAGTAGAACTAGGCAGATACAACCTATACGTGAGAGTCGTCACGTGTTCGACACGCACCTGTTCCATCACAGGCATCACAGGACGTTGCGATCAACACTCCCTGTAAATCCGTGGTGAACACAACGACGCACTTTGGGTTGGGAGAAAGAGCATGTCGAAGAAGAAAATTGCATATTTTTACGATGCAGACGTTGGCAACTATTACTATGGCCAGGTGAGTCATTATTTTTCGAGTTGTACCCGTTCTGCCGTTTTTCAGTACTCGAAAGCTTCGCAACTACAAGCTCTTCCTACACATCTCACAACTTTGTCCAGGGCCATCCTATGAAACCGCATCGAATGCGAATGACTCACAACCTATTGTTACATTATGACCTGCACAGCAAAATGGAGGTGTGGCTAGTCGGCACGACATTCGTACACTATGATATGACCCATTACCAATAGGTTTTTCAGCCTGCTCTAGCGAGTGCAGAGGATATGACACTTTTCCACAGTGACGAGTATGTGGAATTCCTTCGACTAGTGACCCCAGAAAATCAGCATGAACATATTCGACAACTGAAACGATTCAACGTAGCGGAAGATTGCCCCGTGTTTGATGGTCTCTTCAAGTTTTGCCAAGTTTACACAGGAGGTTCAGTAGGAGGTGCTGTGCGTCTCAACCATGGTCTGTCTGACACTGTCATCAACTGGTCAGGAGGATTGCACCACGCAAAAAAGGCAGAAGCGAGTGGCTTTTGTTACATTAACGATATCGTCCTTTGTATTCTAGAGTTACTCAAGGTGCATCAGCGCGTCTTGTACATTGACATTGATATACATCATGGTGACGGAGTTGAGGAAGCATTTTACACCACTGATCGCGTTATGACGGTGTCTTTCCACAAGTTTGGTGAATATTTTCCAGGAACGGGACATTTACAAGACGTTGGCCAACATGCTGGTAAGTATTACAGCGTAAACGTCCCCCTAAAGGATGGGATAGACGATAGTAGTTATGAACAACTATACAAACCAATTATGGCAAAAGTAATGCAAGTATTTCAACCAGAAGCTATAGTATTCCAATCTGGTGCTGACTCTTTATCGGGTGACCGCCTGGGATGCTTTAATTTATCCATTCGGGGCCACGCAGAGTGTTTGAAATACATGCAAACGTTTAATGTACCCATGATCGTGCTTGGTGGTGGTGGGTATACTATACGGAATGTTGCAAGATGTTGGGCTTACGAGACTGGTTGTTTGTTGAACGCTGATATGGAAGACGCGTTACCGATAAATGATTACTCGGAATACTTCGGCCCAATGCATCAACTGCACATACAAACCAGTAACATGGAAAATCAAAACACAGCGGAGTATTTGCAAGGCGTTCGAAATCGCATCCTCGAACACCTCGGTCAGTTGCAAGCAGTACCTAGTGTACCGTTCCATCATGTTCCGCCAGTAAATACGCAGTCGGATACATCGCAGAGAGTACAACCAGAGCTAGCTGCAGATCAATCACAGAAGCGAATGACTCCTGAGGCCGAGTCTTACCCCGAGCAGGCCCCTGACGAGAGATCCCCCCAAAATTTTGACGAACCAATGGATAGCGGTAACAAATTACCATCCAGTACTAGTTTGGCCTACACCAGGGATGACAAACACGTCATGGAATCTTTCACATTACCTGGGCACGCAAGAATGAGTGAAGAGCTACCAAACAGCGCTCGCCAGTAAGAAACAGTTTTCATCTTTCACAACCATGGTTTAGCCGAAGGTGCAAAGTGATTGCAAACTAATCAAACATGCTATCAATATTAAAATACTACCTGACCTAGATCCTAAACGTCATCAGTGTCGGCGACGTGCTGCAGTTGTATGTTAAGCCTATTGTACAACTGTGTGAAGGAGTCTCTCTGAAGCCACATGACGTCTGAAGTTGTTTCATCTCGTGCTAAAATTAAATGATCGTAACCGGATGCGATCACTCTCTCGTCGTGGCCAAAATACATCAGCTGTAGACTCCGAAAAAAGAGTTTGAGAGTTTCTAGTGGAAGAGACGATGAAGCTGAAGAACCACTTGAATACAGGTTTGAGGAGACACCACGAGATGTCAACGTTGATAATGAAGCCTTCGCGAGCTCTTTACTCGTGTCGTTTGCAATTATCTCTGCGGACAGGCTCTCAACTCTTGCACTTAAAAGAGACAGGACCTGCGTCAGTTCGCTAACTTCACGTTCCGCAATTCGTATCGAGTATACGTGCTTATCATTCGAGGAGTTCGTTCGAAGTAAGACCCTATTTGACTCGGTTTGCTGCACAACACTATCCAAATACAAGAAGAGCTCATCCATGGCGCTGCCTGTTGACTTCACGGTGTTACAAAGTGCTCCACTTGAACTCTGTGTGAGCTCACCAGTCTGCCCAATTTTTAGTATGGGTCGATATTCCATGTTGATTTTATAGTACTAACAAGTGTACAAGTACAAGTATTGTACTTGTTGATCCGGGTAGCGAGCGATTTTCAGCTATCAATCTTCAGAACATGCCATGTTCTGAGTCTATCTATGTTCAACATGGACTCCTCAAAACGATAAATGCGTGTACGATAGTTAATAAAATCGACGTCGGCAGCGCCGAAGATGGCGCTCTCGACGGCTGTGGTTACCATGTGCAGTACAAGATACGGACAATGCGCGACTATCGCTGTAACATGATCTTCACCCACAAATACACGTGAGACAGTTACCTGAATGTCTATACAGGCGAGGTCCGCAGTGAGTTTTGCACACCTGTGTCGACTTTCAAAACGTGCACGTAATCCGCCAGGCACGTTTCGACACCAGTCGAAGAAGCGCAAAGGAGAGTACGAGTCCTGCACTCGTCAGTCCCACGTGGACCATGCTAAGACACGCGCCATGTCGAACGACTCTTCCTATCAAGGTGGAAGTGAGCAGAAACATACAAAACTAAGCCCAACTAAGTTACTAAACCCATTCGAGAGATGGAAAACACTCGGCACTGATTGGATGGGTGTCATTTGTGAGCTTGAAGGCGTTGTTCTTTCTGATTTGAGCCCATCGCATCGAGCTGCCTGGAGGAACCTTGCGTACGAAGAGAATCTTCAGTGCCCATGTGAGTACGACATACGTCATTACCAAAATTTAAAAGCAGAACAACTCATTTGCCAAGTGTTCAACTGGACACAAAACAAAGACGAGGTCGCGCGTTTATTATCTAGAAAGCAGGAATTGTTTTACGAGCAAATTCAGCGCGAAGGGGCGGCACCGAGGGTACAGAAAGGGGCGTTGGAGCTACTAGACTTCCTACAAGCCCACCACATCCCGTGCGTCCTCACTTCGCCCAGCACACGACTAGAAGTCGATCATATGCTCGCAGATTCACGATTAAGCAAGCTCATACTAAGGGCTGACTTGTTGGATGCAGAACAGGATGCCTTCCTCTCACTGATTACTGCAGAAAATGTCCAGTATAGCTTACCTGATACTGAGAGCATCGTACTTGGGTGTTCCATCTTAGAGCGTCCATTTGAGCGAATCATTGTAGTTGGAAGCAGTTTGCACACACTTGAAGCCGCAAGAGAAATGAACACACGCATCATCATGGTCTCAGGTAGACATAGGCAGTGGGAACTGCGGCGTGCTGACTTAGTTGTAAGTGCTCTTGATGAATTGAGCTTCCAAAATCTTAGAGAGCTTCTACACGATATTTGATAAAGGGAAGCTGTAAGGACTCAAAGATGTGAGGATTATAGTCCATTTGTGGTGTGTAAAAAGAAGCGTAGCCATACTATTATGTTCCACGTTTTGCCTGTTTCCAGCTGAAGCTGAGTCCAGTTCCTGCACTCACCTTTTGGATGTCATTCTCCAAGCGACTGATTAAACCGTGACCACTCCTCGTATCGCTCCAGTATGCCTTTTCTGCGCAGTAATTGTAGTGAGACGGACCACTCACCGGTGATGCAAGCCATAGTTCACGCGCTGCGGTCTGTCTGTTGAGGACAAAAGTATTTTTTGATCCAAAAGAGAAAGTTACCACGCCCGCTTCAAGAACTATATCAAAATCAGATAACTTGACAATGTCAGCCCAGTTGTCAAGGACATCGTAAACGTGTTCGAGAGTCTCGTCCGCGAGATCGTTGAAAGCACTTGGGCTAGTCCGAATCAAGTCTAGAGTCAGTTCTGTACCAGGCAGGTGAGCATGTCTATGGCCTTTTGAAGATACTAGATTCGAATTTGATGCGCGGCGAACAAAAGGGTGGGCGTAACGCGCGAGCACTACGCCCAAGTTGAGAAAACTTCGACTCAAGGCCATAAGGCTGTATGTGCTTTGTGGGTCAGAGTTTGTGCAAACGACACGAAGAGAGCGACAACTGCACATCATACTTACTTAAGCGTTACCCGATCGAAAAATACAAAACCTTAGTATGGCGGTAATCCGTCCCTTTATGTAAGTTCGCTCAATAAATTTCGAGCTTTTCTTGATCAGTTGATATCCTGGATGGGACCGGCGGCTACACACCTGAAAGAGACTGCCTGTGGGAGAGGCGCCCGGCCTCGCAAGAAACCGCGCCCGCGAGATGCTGAAACAAAGCGAAGTCGACGATGCAACGATGAGAATCGAGGTAAGTCTATGTTGTATAGGAATTCTAGCCAACTCACAACCAAAGGATCCTTCACGCATCGTCGGATCAGGTTTTATCCAGTTTCCGCCTCAAAGGCCCTTTCAGCAAAGTGTTGTTGTACAGCCCCCAACCGTAGTGGTGAGTTCAAAACAAGAATCAACAATTATGTACTTAAATTGCGATCAGCAGTTATATGGAAAACCACATGGTAGCGCGACGGCGAGCGGATCTCGGGTAAGACACGAAGAAATAATGTTGTTTCCTCTTGCTGACACTATAGCAGGTTTCTCAACAGTCAAAACAAGAGCATCAACCGACCGCACAGTCTACAGGTCAGCCCACCAACAGACCTGCACAAGCCAGTATCGAAAGCTTAGATGCACCCGGATGCAACACACAAGGTCAAGTTGGGGGAACAAACACAAACTCAGCAAAGCTTAGTAGAGGTCAGGCGAAACGCCGCCGGAAAAAGCTACGCGAAGGTGGAGGACAGACTAGGGATATTTAGCATTGTCAATTACATCTTCGTTTAGCCTCGTTTAGCCTGTAGTACCTTGGCTCTCACGTTCAGCAAAGCGCTACCGGAGAACTGTTCAGAAAAGAAATATAAGAAAGTATGCTAAATCACGCACCAGCGCATATTTCTCTACTGGAGTCAGAAGTGAAAAGATCTTGTCAAGATCGACGCTGCTTTGCTTTGTCTATGAAAGTTGGTTAACGAAAGTGAATTTCATAACGAGATACTCACCTCTTGTTGCTGAGCCAGTTCGTCCGTTCGATTCGGATTCTCTTCCCCTGTGTGAATTCTATCACAAAACGTCCATATTTCATTGATACTGATATTACCGTACTGATTGAGTGAAGATAGATTGAACTGGCCCTGTTGAATTGCAAGTTCATCTAACTCACGTTTTTGAAGAGCTTTTTTCAAGATATTTTCTTCGATTGTATCCTCTGATATAAGGCGATAAATATTGACCTCCTTGGTCTGCCCGATTCGGTGGCAGCGATCTTGAGCTTGGGCATCAACAGCCGGGTTCCAGTCCGAGTCATAGAAAATAACGGTATCTGCCCCTGTCAGGTTGATACCAAATCCACCTGAACGGGTAGAAAGGATGAAAGCAAACAGTTTTAAGTCTGCATTGAATCTCTGCATTAATATCTGCCTCTGATCTGGTTTAGTTGTTCCGTCCAAACGGACATAACTGTAGCTATAAAGGTTGAGAAAGCGCTCTAGAATGTCTAGTACCTTCGTCATCTGTGTGAAAATGACAACTTTATGCCCCGCAGATTTGAGGGATCGCAATAAAGATGCGAGCGCCTGCAATTTCCCACAGTCGAACTGAACGAGACGAGCGTCAGGAAAAACAAGATGTCCTCTTATCATAAGTTCACGCCATGGTCGAAGTTTCTTCTGAAGACCTTTACCATCTTGTTCTGAGGAATCAAGTTCATGACGCACTACCGGCGTTCGTGCCCTCACTATTGGAATACGAAACATGAACTTAAGAAGTTCTCTCGCGGGAACACTATGATCCAAGGTAACTCGAGACTGGATGTAAGCATCTTCACGTCGCAACGTGTATGCATCATACGAAGTAACCATCGGCATTAATTCAAGATGGTTTCCTTCAAGCTTTAGTTGCTGCCGATGCACAACCGGCAAAGATCGGCAACTTTTAAGTCGTACTAAGAGAAAAGCATCGATATTCATGAACGTTCCTCGAAGAGATTGCTGCTGCTGCACAGTAACATCACGAACACAGTGTTTAATGGGTTCAGAAGAATGAAGTCGTGTAAACTGTGCCTCGGAGAGAAGCATTCTGGAAACCATCATGGGATAGTTCAACTCCAGTACATTAGGCATATCAAAAGCCGAAACGATATTTCTACCAGCAAAAAGATCGGGATGATTGCAAACTTTTCGTAGTTGCATCAGGCAGTTCATCACACCCATAACGTTTGATGAGTTCAGTGTTTGTACAGTATCATTCGAAGACATGTATTCATCATATAGACGTTTTTGCCTACGTGAAAGGCGACATTTGACGATGTGCTCTACTTTTGATGGTAGGGATCTTTCGACGTCAGCTTTCAGCCTGCGCAATATGAAAGGACGTAAGACAGCGTGTAATCTTGCGGTCAATCTATCATCAATGTCTAATTTGCCCTCAGCCATACCGATAAGTGGATTTGAAAACCAGTTTTTAAACTCAGCATGTGACTGGAACAAGTCTGGCATCAGAAAGTGCATGAGTGCCCACAGTTCCATGACGTCGTTTTGCAACGGTGTACCTGTTATGAGCAGTCTATGACAGCTCTCAAAAGTGAGTAGTGTTTGCCAACGCTGGGAACGCCAGTTCTTAATCATGTGAGCTTCATCGAGAATTAGATAGTTCCATCGTTTTCTACGAAAAATGGTTTGATCTTGTACCGCGATTCTATAAGTTGTAATACAGATATTGAAAGTGTTTGGTTTGCTCCATCCTGCACGCTTCAATTTACGTTCTTTCTGGGTTCCAAAGTAAGTCAAAATCTTAAAGGCCGGGCACCATTTCTTGAATTCAACTTCCCAGTTCACCATGACAGATGTCGGGACGATGACGAGATGAGGCCCCCACACACTATGCTCGCAAGCAAGATGTGCCAGCAAGCTTATCGTTTGTATAGTTTTCCCGAGACCCATTTCGTCTGCGAGTATGGCATTGACACCCGTATTATAGCAGCTTGCCAACCATTTCAAACCAAACTTTTGGTAATCTCGCAGTTCAAACTTGAGGAGAAACGGAGGGTCCACTTCAATTTTACTATTTCTTTCTGGTGATGACTCTGTATATGCGGGATGAGCACTTGAGTCTTCGTCAATGACGGACGCGGCAGTTTGCTTGTATCGTTTCAAAAGTTCCTCTAGGGGTAGGTCCGCTTCTTCTTGCAACCTTGAGAGCTCGCTCCGGACATCAACATTGGTTTCTTTTTCAAGACGCATCTGTTCATCAAAAGACTCCATGTCATCCCATTCCTCATCATTAGCAGGTTTGTAATCGACTTGCCCCGCAACCTGTGTCGATGTATCGTATGAATTTGACAGGTGGTAAGGCTCTTCGAAATATTTGCTGTGAGCTTTTCCACCATCTGATTCATCTTTGTACTGTTTTCGGCGCAGGACGTATTTTTGCTCACTTGAGCTAAACGAACCAGTACAAACCGCCGGCTTTAAGGACAGATTTCTGGCCATATCACTGGAGAATTTTTCTGTTTTTGCCAATAAGATTGCTAGATTCGGCCATGGTTAATTCGACCTCAGCTTGCATCGACAAACTTACCGAGCTGTCTCTCCATATCTGCTTTTTGTTGTTGTTCGCTATCAGTTATCTTCCTGTGTGAAACAAGCTTCCGTGGGTTGAGCACGCGAACTTAAATGACGGAACTATATATACCTTGTCTATTTTTCGCCAGAAACCACAAGCTTCACGGGCAATTTGTGAGGATAATTTGACGCTTAGCAGTTGACTTGACGTCTCTCGTCTTTCCCTTGCGCACTGCTTTGCTTGATGCTGGCGGATCGCGCTAGCTGCGTATTTACGACCAGACATTTGTCTAGCCGAACTGTGAAAGTTGATATCGACTAATACCAGTGTCGCTTACCTCCATTTTCGCTCGCGCAAGAAATCCTTAGACAGCCAAGACATCTCCTCCAACAAGTGCTCCCAGTGAACCTTGTTCGTACAAGGCTCCGGAAAGCGGGGGAGTGGTCGCCTCGCAGATGATACGCAATTGAAAAACGACTCTGCATCGATGAGATCACGCTCATCCTTTGCAGATGCATATGCTACATGTGCGAGACTCGACATTTCTCAGCGCCGGTTGTGCCCAGTCGCGCGAGACGGTTGTGGTTGGAGGATGATATATGATGGCAGCAGCCACTGCAAAACTGTAGGGGTGTTTAGGGAACTTTCTAGAAAAACGTTTCGTCATTATTTCTTTATTATTCGCAAATTAGACGTCATGACTTGGATCACATCGTACCTTGAGTATGGGCTTTACATACCATAGTCATATCAAAGGAGATTACTGTGTTAAATACAAGGTTTTATAAGATATCTACAAGTAGTCTCTCAAGTCTCTCATCCAGCTCGTGACAAAGTGGTCTGAAAGTTGGCTTGTTCTATTCTTGAGGCCGCGTTCTGAAGACTTCGGGCCTGTTTCGAGCGTGCGTCCACCTGGCCCCTTCGCACTGATACCAGAGAAGAAACGACACCATCTGTGATGATACTTCTCATTGCGTGTTCTTTTCGTTAGTCGCTCGTAACCAGCGCCAGCGCTGGTGAAGTAGAGCCCGCAACTTACATTTATGAAGATGTTCCAGGAGTTGAACGCCTACGAAGAGCAAGTGCGCTTATTAAAGAGACTGAAATTACAAGGGGCAGATAAGTCAGTGCTTCATGCGGCCGCTCTGAAACTCCGCAGCTTGAAGAGGGCAGGTAAAGCTGCTAGAAAAGCACAACTTATTCGGCCGCTGCCCCAGCAGCAGTGTTCGTCACAAAGTGGAGCACTTTTATATCAGCCATATTTTCTCAAAATACCGGAGGATAATGAAGGTTTCACTGTTGCTTTCGATCTTGCGGCTGGCAAAACTACAAAAGCTAAGGCTATCGAGTTCTTTGAACACTATGGTTTTGTCGTCTTCAACGACGTTGTTGAATCTTCGAGCTGTGAGCAAGCCCGTGTAGAAATATGGGACTACTTGGAAAATCACGTAACTGGATTCAAGCATTCCAATTCAGACACTTTCCATCACTTATCTTCTCAGACTCACGGACTCGCAGCAGAGCCGGCAATTTTCAGTGAGCAAATTTTTCGAAACCGATGCTGCAGGAAAGTTCTCGAAGCTTTTCGAGCCGTTCTTCACGACGAAAATATTCTTGTCTCGCACGATAGATGGTGTGTTTTTCGCCCAACGCGTGGCATCCGGTTTCGGCATGGAGTTCAGGACATGCAAAGCTGGAAGACGAAAGAAAATCTCCATTTGGATCTGAACCCTTGGAATTTTTACACAGGGGTTACAACTCTTGATCAGCTCACTTACGATAATCTAAGGGATTTCAGTAAGGAAGTTAATGGTGTGATTCACGCTACAGGTCCTCATGTGCAAGGTGTACTGGCACTCAATGACAATCGTGCAGAAGATGGTGGCACTGTACTTGTTGCTGGCTTTCAGAAATGCTTCCAACAGTGGCAAAAGTCCCTTGGACCAATGTCAGAGTACTTGCACTCCACTGATGATAGTTCTGGGCGTCTCGTATGGCGAGGCAAGGGCGCAGGAAGCTACATATTTGCAAAGAATGATAAGTTACATGAGTACAAGCAACGGGTAACCATGCGTGCTGGGAGCTTGCTTATTTGGGACCAGCGGGTTGTTCATGGATCCGCACACAACAATAGCGGGAATTTTCGCGTTGCCCAATTCATCAAAGCTTTTCGTAGAAGTTTTGCAGGAGACGAGCGTCTTCGCTACAGAACAATTCGCGTTAGGTCAGAATTGAGAAAGAAAGGGGTCTCCTTTGGCAAAGAAGCTGACGACATACAACGTGCTGCTGGTTTGATTTGATGCATGCAAACAAGCAAGATTGAAAAATTAATACAAGTGTGAGACTTTTCGTGGCAGCAACATTTAGTGTTGAGAGATCAAGTGTCCGAAATACACTGTTAATGCCTTGAGTTTTCCATTTAAGAAATTCTTTTCCACCTGCAGAAGCCAAGATGAGGATTTAGAGAGACATTTCTCTCAGGAAGATACATACCTGAAAAGGAATCCCCAGCGACATCAAGTCATCTAAATTCAGATTTCTTGGTAGATAGTATACTACATTATGTGTGATTTGGAGTGCTTTTTGAAGAAGCTGTAGACCATTTATGTTTGATACGCACAGAGAGTGTAAGTGAGACACTTGATTCTGATAAGATGGCCCACCCCATGGAGGTGATAAGTAGATTATATCGGCAGAAACCGAGTTGATACATTGTACTGCATCACCAACCACGAAATCGATGCGGTCGGCAACACCATATATTCTAGCATTTTCTTTCGCCTGTTTTGAGCTTGCTTCAGAAAGTCAAGTGTTAGGAAAAACAAACTTACCATGTCAACACTTCGGCGCATAATGTCGAAAGTGACTACTTGCAATGAATGTAGCGCAAATTGTATTGCATTGCCACCCGCTCCACAGAACAAATCCAATACAGTTAACTGTCTGTCACTGTGTTGAGGTAGTGATGAGCAACGTGTGGCGTGGTGCTGGGCTATTCCCTCTGGTGTGACCGAGTACCACGCTGTTTCGTCAAGAATCACTCCGCATGCCCACTTGTTAAAAAGTTGATAACGTTGGGACCAATACTTGTAATCTATAGGACTGTCTTGTCGTAGTTTAGCGCGTAGTGGTACTGAAGCGGTTGAACGACTTCTGTCGACAGTTGCCGGCTCTGTGTTATCATCTTTGCGCGCGCCAGTGTAGTCCTTAGTACTAGCGTGCGAAAATACAACTGTACTATAGTGCATCACTACGATCGACCGATGTAACACGCAGGCAGGTTGTACCGCGCTACAGTCAGAATCCCCACTCGGTGCTCGAACTTCGAAAGCTGCTTCAAGGTCTGAGGTCGACTAATAACCATGCTAAAACCCTAAGGCCTTGTAATTTTATCTCCAACCCCTGACCTCCGAATTGGGCGTAGAATGTCATATGCAAAACAGAGGTAATTTCAGCCTAAATCTAAATTACGGGCAGGAAAGCGGGCGAAAAAATATGGAAGCGTCTGTCGCTGTAAAGTTGACGACACAAGCGTACGTGCGTCTGTTGTGGTTCGGTCATGCGCACAAAGTACGCGGGATAGGTTCAGAATAGCTACAACGACACATACTTTTCGTTTACCTGTTGTGAACTGTAGCTTGATAGTGCACCTTCGGGGTTGAGAACTTTTGAGAACTTGTTGAAACTTCCTGTTGCTTTGGATTGAGTGTCTGCATAATGTCCGCTGGTAGAACTGAGCGACAGATTTTCAGATTGCATTTGGGTGGGTTGTCACCGACAATATCGATGGATGATATTGAAATTCGTTTTCGACGTTTTGGAGAAGTTCAAGACGTCAATATTTTGCTGGATAAATTTCCCATGGAAGGACGGCAGCCACACTGTCGCGGTTTCGCATATGTATCGTTGTACGCTACACCTAACGCTATCGAACAATGTCGGACTACATTCAATGGTTGTAACTGGAAAGGTAGGAAACTTCGTGTAAACTATGCAAAGCCAGATTATGAGACACTCCGCAAGCAGGAGCTCAACAAAGACTGTGTCAAAGGAAGTCATTCGGATTAGCGACTCGCGACATAGGTATCCGTCATTTCGTCTTTTAAATTTCAATATGGAGTTCCAATCTATCGATTCGTTCTCACTCCACGGAGCTGAATGGTTGTTCTCAAGAAGTGTCTGATGCGATGAGCCTGTAGTTCAAGCTGAATATAATTTGCTAGTCTAGAAATTTACCGACAACTTTTTACACCTAACTCCTTCAGTGCGTGGTGCCGTCTAATCACTGCGCTTTCATCATCCTCGCAACTCCCCCATATTCGCTTCTGTGTCACTCTGCCAAGAGCCGCACTTGTCACCTCAGTCAATAGACTTACGTTCAGATGGTGACATCAACTGTTTGTCCACACAGCATCTGCGAGTGTAAAATGGGCCACACGGCCGAAATTGTGGCTGTGCGAATATCGAACGATGGACAGTGGTAAGTGCAACCAATAGCTTGAAACGCCTCTGCTGAAGTTTCTGACCAGGGTCGCTACGGCATCGGTCGATAGTACGTGTAAAATTTGGCAATGTCCGGCATTGTGCCTACATAAGACACTTCGAGGTCACATGAAGTCACTTTGCGATTGCGTATGGGCGCATGATGTTGCGCTTCTAGCCACAGCTTCAGATGATCAAACCGTCCAAATTTGGGATGCTGAGAGTGGTCGCTCTCTTCTTTGCTTACGTGGCCACAAGGGTCCAGTGACAAGCTGCGACTTCAACTCAACTGACACACTTATTGCGAGTGCTTCATACGATGAATCAATCCGTCTATGGGATACTAAGAGTGGTGTGTGTGTGGCTAGACTGCCAGCACACTCTGATCCAGTTACGTCAGTTCGCTTTAGCAGAGATAGTACAGTCTTAATATCTTGCGGCTACGACGGTGTTTGTCGACTGTGGGATGTCCACACTACTTCGTGCTTACAAAGTATGAACTTCGATGTGCCCCTCGCACGTGTGTATGCTGTAGAGAGTCCAAGCAGTGTACTCGTAACAACGCAGCAGGAGGATATTTTTATGTGGAATATAGAAACAGGGGTTTTATCAAACTTGCATGTAAAATCCGATTCAAGAGCCTTACGACTTCTCCTTACCACAGATGACGATGAAATAGTATTCGTCGATTCACGAGGCGCTTTCTGGCTTTGGAATATCTCTATTTACAACCTGACTTGTGTAGCCGAACCTTCAACTTTCAGAACATTGCTGGAATCTTCAACAGTTGTACTTCTTTCTTATCGGAAAAATATACTGGTTACGTCCTGTTTCAGTCACGATAGAATAAACGTTTGGACGGTTTAGAAAATTTAGTGAGTAGGATAGAAGCAATCTTGTACAAGAAGAACACGAGTTACGGTTACGATGTGGGTTCGTATTTTCTTACACAATATTTGTAAAAGAAAACGTTAGATAACACTCGTCGCATCAAAATCATTCAAAATTGTGTGAAAAAGTACTTCTGATACAACAGTCGTCCAAAGTATTTGGACAATTATTTGTCTGACTTGTGTTTCTTTTTGTCATGCTTGTCCTTTTTGTCTTTTTTGTCTTTTTTTTCCTTTTTATTACGTTCTGGTGCCTGTTGTACATCGCCTTGCACTTGTTTGATACTATTCGCCTTGGAAGTACTCGTGTGTTTATCCTTCTTAGCCTGAGCAGTTGGACCAAGTCCCCAGCGGCGCGGGTAAGTATCACGCTCCATTACAACTCGTTTCACCTTTGCAACTACACCGTGGTCACATGTAGCAATAACTGCGGTACTCATTTGACAAATGCCGATAGCAATCGCTTCTCCTTTCGTTGTCATGAGTACGCATTCATCATCGACATCAATATCAGCATCATAGCGAAGAACTCCAGGAAGCATGAGCTTTGCTCCATAGCAGATGGCATTTACAGCAGAATCTTTTACAACAACTCGCTTATAATTTGTCAGTAAAACTTCGAGAGGTAAGACCACACGTCGTAGGTAACTTTCTTCCTTCAGATTGTCAAGAACCCACATAGCATCAAGTACATCGTGCATTGTTGCCAAACCTTCGTCTTCACTGCAGATACCCGAACGTACTCGTCTCAGCTCCTGCATGTGACCTCCAACACCCAAAATAAGACCCATATGGACGCAGAGGGTACGAATATAAGTCCCTGCTTCGCACGATACCCAAAAAACGGCTAAATTACGTTCAGCATCATATTCATAGAGCCTGCTGGAGTAAACAGTTCGTATTCTAAGCTGACGTTTAACTGCTGATATCAGAGGTGGTCTCTGGAATAAAGCGCCAGTCAGAGCTTCCAACGCTTGCTCTACACTTTTTCGACCACCAGCAATGGAATTATGTAGGCGACAGACGCACACATACTCCTTGCCGGCACCTTGTTGTGCTTTCACCAAACGTGTGGCACGGTCAATACATACTATAAGAGAACCAGTAACTTTTGGATCTAGTGTACCACTGTGACCTGTTTTTTCAACACGAAGAATCCTCTTCAACCACGCAACAACTTCATGAGAGGAAGGATTGGCAGGCTTATCAAGATTGATGACGCCATATCTCAGGTACTCTCCAAGTGGCCGTCTCAAGGGGGAGCAACCACTTGGAATCGGTGTGTAGTGCCCTGTTCTTACCTATGCGGATCAGTTAGATGGAATCAATTATGATTATGGTTACACTTACCATCATCTTATCATAGTTCTTCAGCAATAGAGGCCACTTTGAGGCATCCAACACAGTTTTGTTGGCCTCAGGTATGAGAATAAAGTCCGTCATCTAACAATTAGGTCAAGCTCCGAAAGAACTTCACCAATTCGAGATATGTATACAGATGTATCTACGTAAGACTGTTCTTGTTTTTCCAAGATGCCACGGGACACAAGTCTATACGACTTATGACGGTGTTCCGTAAGGTGTTGGCCGGTTAGCGCCGCCGCGAAACGAATTTCTTGATCCCTTGGAGGTGGTTTACGAGAGTACTTGGGCGTTTAGCTCACCAAATTACATTCATCCACACATGTAAATACTAGTATTTTGCTTTAAGAGTGATCGGATTCCCAAAATCGGACTCAAGTAGGGAGGTGCTGGGCTGCCTAGATTTAACCTTGGGCTGCTCGTCCCTCCGCTCCTTTTATATTGCCCGACTCGCGGTACCGCGCGGGTCGCCGTCGGTCGTTTCGGAAATGCGACGTTTTATACAGCCTCTGATTATATATTGTGATGAATAATAAGGTATTCGATCCTCTTACGAAACTAGGTTGGCAAATACTGCGTAATCGGTGCCAGTAGACAATATATACTGCGTGAAGTTGTAGTCGACGCAGTATATATTGTCTACATACTTAATGACATGAAGTTGGACTCTAGTTACGTTTTCCATGTAATGGAGGATAGTAAAATGGGCCGCAAAACTGCCCCATATATTGATAAAATATCCTATTTATGATAAGAATTTGGAATGTATCAATAAATAGCGGATCGAAAGCTCACCGCGCCGCGAGGCGGCCGTGAAGCGCTCTGCCGAACAGCAGATTACGGTAGACGTCGCGTACAACGCGTGTTGACGAAGCGACCGACTGATTGACACTTTGTGTAACACTTTCATAATGGTCTCACTGAAGTTGCAGAAACGACTGGCAGCCTCTGTGCTGAACTGCGGTGCCAGAAAGATCTGGATGGACCCTAATGAGGTGAGTCGGCGGTAGTGTTGTAATAGCCTTGGTTTCGAGCAGCTTCGACGCTGTGACTACCAAACTACGCAACGGACCCATGTACCTTCTATTATTGTGACTGTATTTCTAACCTATTACAATAGATAAACGAAATCTCTAGTGCCAACTCCAGGCAGAACATTCGCAAGCTCGTGAAGGATGGTTTCGTCATCCGCAAACCCACTAAGGTGCGTCTTGTGTTGTCAAGTTACATTTACGAAGCTGACAAAGTATGTTCATAGATTCACTCGCGCGCTCGCACTTGTCGAGAACAAGCGGCCAAGCGTCTTGGAAGGCACACGGGCTACGGTAAGCGCCGTGGTACCCGCGAAGCTAGGTTACCCACCAAAGTTCTGTGGTTGCGACGTCACCGTGTGCTTCGTCGACTCCTGAAGAAGTACAGAGACGCGAAAAAAATTGACAAACACATGTACCACGCCATGTATCTCAAGTGCAAAGGGAACGTGTTCAAAAACAAGAGAGTCTTGATGGAGGCTATCCATAGGGCTAAGGCAGAGAAGGCGAGAGAAAAGTCCCTGGCCGATCAATTTGAAGCTCGAAGAGCGAAGAACAAGGCGACCAGAACACGCAAAATTGCGCGTCGTGAAGATCGTATCGCTGCCGGCATCGCCGGACTGACGCAAGGAAAGTGAGCATCTTTCACGTCGGCACCTGTCTAGCCCACTTAGGCAATCTTCTAGTAGTTGTCAATACAAGGGAACAACAAGTCTTGTCACTTTCATCTTGCTCTTATATAGTCAGTTTATTCTGTGTACAGACAAACATGTTGGCTGTTCGTGCAGAAAATCCAAGGTTGCGTCGGATGAAATTCGCAAGTAGGTGTCGCTAGAACTGCTTGAACATGTGCATCCAGCAACTTGAGTGGGAAGACACTCAGAGTTGCCATCAAGTCACTGCTTACTGTGAAATGAAATAATTGAGTGGCGCCCGTTGATATCGTAACCGCAAAAAGTGGTAATTCACGATGAAAACTTATCGCTAATCCAGTACCAGATTGTAGTTTGATAACTTTGATTGGTGTGGTCAAGCTTGCGAAATTGTAAAAATGTATCCGTGAATCTGTACAACAAACAATAATGTTCTGGCCCGAATGATCCACAGTAAATGTTGTAATTGAACTGTTCCCTACTTTCAATCGTTGTACCATCTTCTGTTCTCGGACGTGAAAAACTCTAATATGTGTTCTCGTCGCGGTAAAAATGATCGGGCTTTTTGGATGAAAAGAAGCTTGGATAGCACGATGTTGGGCGGACGAAAAAACGACTTGACTATTTCGTGTTGACAGCTGATGAACGCAAAGAGTGCCACTTTCACGTTCAATAGATGCAAAATAATCACCTTTTCTGTGCCAGTTGATAGAGCTGGGTGTGCCTGGCATTCGAACAACTGAGCCAAGACTAGTTCGCGACCATGACAGCGGTGCACGCACAACTTCACATCGCTCGGTCTTTATGGAATCATTCATCGATATTATGAATATATCTTGGCCACTGGAAACGGCAACCTGTTGTTGAGATCCAGGGCGCCAAGATGCATAGGTGACAGGCTTACTGAAACGAATAATGTGCAAGCAGTGGCCACTGTTGACTTCCCAAAACCGTAGCTCGCCAGTTGACCCCCCAGAACACAACAGTTCACCGGTGTCATCAACCGATAAGCATAACACTTCTTTTCCATGGCTATATTGCAATAATGATACCGACGGAAAAGGCTTCAATGTGGCTACTTGCGGGATTTCGGGCAGAATACTATCTGGGCTGGTGTGGACAACCTGTCTCTCTACTCTAGGGCACAAGTATAGATCCAAGCACCGGTTAAATCGCTCTTTTATAAAGTGTACATTTGCCATGAGTTGGCGTAATGATTTCACGCCTGAAGGGCCACTCAAACTCGTTGAAACCAAATCATACTCTGCCGGAGCGTTGTAAGAGAGCTCATTTCCAGCCCGCTTTGGCTTTGGTGCACGCTTGATGGCGTTCTCAGATATTTCATTTCCATCCCAAATATCAAAATAATGATATACTCGTCTGTCTTTTGCCGCTGTGGAAGCGTCTAATCTTCTTCTCAGACGTCGCACCATGGATACAACTTTGCGTGCCTCGTGTCTAGAAGGTAAGAACCTGCGTTTTGGTTCTTGGGTCAGAGCAAGATCGTCACCGGCTACGACTCTCGTTGCTAAACTACTGCGTTCCACCGAAGTTGGTAGACGGCCGAAATTGATACGCTTCATCATTTTTATCTCTCTTGAAGAAAGCTGTAAGCTATAGCCACTCTGCGCGTCATATTGTCTTCTCCAAGAGCTGCTGTCGTCTATTGAACGCAGGAGTTGGTCTAAACGATCGCTTTCCTGGCCACGAATCAACTGATACCCATCTTGTGAGTATCCAACGTGTCGCTGATCGCGATACCACGCCCGGGGAACATCGCCAATATTATTTAGACTGTCAAGTGTAGTTTCTTGTTTGGCAGAGGCTTCCATGAGTGGTTGTCACGAGGACAATCGTTCGTCTTCCCAGGCGAACGCAGTTCTTCGGTATATCACGCAGCAAGGGGTGAAATGTGCTCGATGTGCTCACGTGTCGACTCTTCTAGTTTGGTCTTGAACGGCTGTTCCTCGAGACTGGCGGCGCTAACGACGACGAGCTTTGTCGGGTTTAAGGGCTTACTGGCTCAGATCATCCAGTCATAGGGAAAATCCAGAGGCGAATATTCCGTTCTTCATCTCTTCAGGCATTAAAATGTCAACTGCTATGGTCAAAGTACGTGTTAACTATGTAAATGACTAAATTACTGATCTGTGTAAAACGGTTTCAAAAGACACGCACGGTTCGCCCGTCGGTTGCGGGACACATCGCTATTATCCCCCGTCACTCGTAAAAAGTATTAGATATGTCGCTCCGATTGGTTGGCACGACAACTTGTTCTTGCGCGAGAAACCGACGAAATCTCAAAGTTACCTCTAACTCAACTAGAAAACCAGAGTTTGGTCAACCGTGCAACACTAGGCCTACGTCAAGAAAGATCCTTTCGTCGAGGGAAGGTCGTCGGGTCAAATTACTGCCACGCGTAAGTATTTCTGAGAATTAGTGTATTTTTTAACGATCCAGCGACAGTCTCATTTACAGAATATTACCATACGAGAAGACTATGATCCAGTCATTTTACTCCTGTGTGTGAACTCCATTTTCATTTGTATGTACTCCTCCGCCCCTCTTGAGAATTTGGTTCTGACTGACAATTCCTGACAGCTGTTTTAGTCATATTTCTTCAGCGTAGGATGAACGCCGGGGGAAGATAGGTTTAGCTTTAGTTGATCTATTCGTGAACGTGACAGCTTCCTGTGAGACGTCACTATTTACTGGCTTGCTTGATAATTCTTTCTTCGCATAGATTACCACGGGACCTTACTAAAGCTATGCATATCGTGGATACCACCTTCTTGTTGGGCCGCACCTGACCGGACCTCCATTGTCATCGTACCGGCAGACAAGGCAACGTGGGCCTTCCCGACAGAGTCTGTACCAAGATCTTGGAATCCCTGCTTCACACCGTGGATTAGATATGGAATCATCGTGCGCACGGATCCCTTATCACGCACAGTGCCGGAAACACCTTGTGCGATCTTCAAATGGCCCGATTCGCTCAAGTATCTCGAATCACTTCCCTTCTTCATCGCATCAAGGCTTCCCATACCTCGATACTTCTTAACACGTACGCCATCCTGGTAGAAGTAATGACCAGGAGCCTCAGTACTGCCAGAAAACATAGAACCACACATGACAACGCTACCTCCCAGGGCCAGTGCTTTTACAATGTGCCCACTGTTTTGAATGCCTCCATCTGCAATGATCGGAACGTCAAACTGCTTTGCTACTTGGCCAACCTTGTATACTGCTGTTGCTTGTCCCCGACCAACTGCACAGACTTCTTGCGTCGTGCAGATACTACCGGAGCCCATACCAACGCGAAGGCCGTCAGCACCTGCTTCTAGTAAACGCTTCGCCTGGTGTTGTGTCACGACGTTTCCAGCAATGATATCAACATTGGGAACGTTGTTTTTCAGGAACTTGATCATTTCCAACTGATATATGGAGTCACCCTGAGATGAATCTAGGACGATTGCATTCACACCAGTATCCGCCAGTCTTTGTGCGCGGATTCTATCAGTGTCACGGGTTCCAATGGCTGCACCACATAGTAACTTGCCGTTTGCGTCAAGAGACGGCAACCCAGATGGTGGTCTAGCCAGGCGCTCTTTTATATTAACGCGTGTTAACAATCCAATTAGACATCCGTTTTCATCAACAATCGGAAGTTTGCCGCGTTTAGACTCGATAAGAATGTTTTCATTCTCCTTAAGACTCTTTGTTGAGAATCCCAAGACAAGATCACTTGTAGCAGTCATCACTTCAGAAAGCGGTGTGCTTCTATCTCTGATGAGATCAATATCGCGAGTAGTCACAAGACCAAGTAAAGGGGCACGAATGAAGCCAGTCTCAGTGATACAAGCTGAAGTGAAACCTCTTGAGGAGCGCATTTCGTCAATGTCACTTATTGTTGAGTTTGGACTCAAGATAGCTGGATTTGAGACATAACCTGCATTATGCGACTTGACCGTTTTCGCATGATTGATTTGTTCCTCCATCTATGGTGAAAAGATGAATGTCACGTGATTGTGGTGAAATAAGTGGGAATAACGTACCGACATGTTGTAATGTAAAAAACCCATTCCACCAACCTCAGCCATGGCGATGGCCATATCGGATTCTGTCACTGCATAAAATGTTTTAAAGACGACATTCGATGCAAGGGATATGTAGCTCACCTGTATCCATCGGCGAACTCACCAAAGGTGTGCGAATTGAGATGTTTTTGCTCACCCTCGTGGAGAGATCAACCTGTAGGTGTCTTAGTCAACTTCTTACGTGTCATCTCTGGTACGAACCTGATCGGCTGCAAAGTCGATGAACCCGGGATGAAAGATGACATCGTCGTACGTATAACAAAATCCTAAACACGTGCGTTCAGTCATACATAACACAACGTGGCAAAGTTGAGAGGGAGGACCTACCTTGGCTGAAAAGTGCTTCACCAGTGAAACCATCGCGGGCGGACATCGTGCTAGGCGGCTGGAAATGTTCGTGGTACGTGTTGCGAGAAAATATGAAGCTATTTTGAAGTGAACCCGCGACAATTGAGGCCACACTGCGTGTCACGCCGCCGTCACGTAGCTGGCTGGGCCTTGCCGGAACATAAAACTTATGTTTTTTATTCAAGAAGCAAGTCGTTGTCGATAACAAAATATAAGTGTCAATACATATATGGTCTACGTATTTAATGACATGAACGCATATCTAATACGGCATATGTGTTCATGATAGTACTACGGTGCCTAATATACATACTAGTTCCAAACTGGCTCAGAAATTCGCTCTGAATATAAACGGTTAGGGTTCTACCAGAAAGCCCATGCCACCCTCTGAAATTGTGAAGGGCACATTTAAAACGAGTGTGTGCATGCATGACATCTACAGAGACGATTTGCGACGCATTCCAGGTGAAAAATGCGCGATCAAATGCGAGGACGCGCGCGTGGGACGTACACGACATACTTAACGCTTAATATACGTAACAATCACATTCCGCGGATCTGGAGCCTCGACGTCTTTGGCCCACACTGCGTCCGAGGCGCCAGTAGACAATATATACTGCGTAGTATATTACTACTTGTAGTAGTATCTGTACCTTGTAGTGCCGTTGGCCAACCTAGAATAGTGTCAATAAATATCAATACGCCATGTGGTCTTTATTTACGATTTTACGATTAATACTTGTACGCTCGAAAGAGAGTCCCACTGGTACTGGTACCAGTGAAAGTGTTACCAGAAACACAGTTCCTTTACGTGAAAACACAAGAAATCATCTAAAAATAAATTTTGTCCACCTCTTTTCTTTTCCTTTCTTTTCTCCCACCTTTTCCGACTTTTCCAACACGAGAGAACCGCGACTCGCCGTAAAATCTCTGTGGCGCTGTACTTCTGCACCATATCACAATCACTGTATCAATCAAATCCAGCGTAGTCGTCATCGACGCACGGTATGCTTGTCCGAAGTTGCGGAAAAGCTAACACTTCTGGACACGGGTTGAACAGAACAACCGCCCGTTCCCAGTCTCGATCGTTGACAGTCACCTGCGCGCGATCTTTCAACGCATCAGACTTCGTGAGACCGCACATCTTAGATTTGGCCCCGTACAAGCCTATATTCCCTCTTGAAGTCCTCTCAGGTGAGTCTCAAGTCTTCTTCACTAAGAAACAACACGTATTACCGTGAGCACATAGAGCAGCTTGGAATTCCGGTCCAGAGCATAATCAAACTCGACGCCAATGAAAATCCGTACGGGCCGCCTCCAGGTTCGCTCAAATCAACCGGCAAAGACTGAAACTCTAGTAAACATTTCCACAGAGGTACTCGAAGCTCTCGCTAACGTAGAGTTCCCACAAATTTACCCTGACCCGGAATCCCGATTTCTTCGGGCGAAACTGGTGAAATATAATGCTACTGTGTGTTTCGTTCCAGCTCATGTAGTTTCATAGGCCGCGGAATGTGGAATACCATCAGAGAACATATTAGTGGGGTGTGGTGCAGACGAGGTGAGTTCAACACATCGATGTGTCATTCAACGCTTAATTCTGACTTCTTCTAGCTCATTGATTTGATCTTGCGCGTGGTACTCGAGCCAGATGACGTTGTCGTGAATACACCACCTACTTTTGGCATGTATTCGTTCGACTGTCTGGTGAACGGTACATATTTTTTGTAGTGCTTTCTGGACTGTTACTAATATAGACCACGTGTAGGTGGAAAGTTGGTCGATGTCCCAAGAACCGATGGACCAGGCTTTGATATAGATGTAGCTGCAATCAAAACTGCGGTTTTGGCACATCGTGCAAAGGTTTTATTTTTGACTTCACCGAACAACCCTGATGGCACAGTGATAAAGCCTGCGGACCTTGCTGAGCTTCTTGAACTCCCTGTGTTGGTAGTCCTTGATGAAGCGTACATAGAGTTCTGCGAGATTCAAGAAAGTAGAATGCAAGATGTTTTAAAGCGCGAAAATCTGATAGTCCTCAGAACGTTTAGCAAGCGAGCGGCCCTTGCAGGTACCGCTGGAAGTCAAATAATCTCTTCTCTGTCACAACTTTTGTACGCAGGTCTACGAGTAGGGTACTGTGCGGCACCTCTCTGGCTCATGGATTATCTCTGGAGAGTCAAGCAACCCTATAACGTATCCGTTGTCGCCGAGCTAGCGGCTTGTGCAGCGCTAGATAATCCAAAATATCTTCAGGTGTGTGATTTTAAAACATTATTTTCTAACGCAGAAGTTTCATTATCGAACGGCAGGATGTAAAAGATATGCTCATACAAGAACGTCAGCGCCTACTCTCGAAACTCGAAGAGTTTGATTTCCTTAACCCATATCCATCTCATTCCAACTTCCTTCTTGTCAAGTACGTCACCTGGCTATCTTTTGCGCATTGTCTCATGTACTCTTTTAGGGTTGACGGAGACGCTGAAAAATTGAAAAACTATCTTGCTCTTAAAGGAATAATGGTTAGGTACTATTCGGGACCTCCACAACTCGCTAGTTGTATCAGAGTATCAGTCGGGAAACCAGAACATACGGATGCACTAGTGCTCGCCCTTAGCGCATATAGTGCATAATTTCATACTTGGAACTCACAATCTAATAGACAACTCAGACTATTTCTGGTCTTTCATCAAACGTGAACTTGTTTCTAACGAGTCCAACCACTCGATACTCAAGCCCCTTCGCCTGAACTTGAAGAAGCAGGAAAGGCTTCAGCAAACTATGTTTTCTCCCTTCAGAGTGAAGTTAAAGGAATTACCTTGTTTCATCTGAAACATATACCTTTTACGATATGTCGTCCAAGCTCTAATCTTATGTCGTTTCCCTATTTCGCGTATCATGAAAAATTACCCCGTGCACTTACGCTGCTTACCGTGCGTTTTACTCGCTCACAAGCAAGCTCACCGCTGAGGTCACCCGAGTACAACTGCCCCTTGTGCCGAACGTCACTTGCACCGAGCTAGTTTCAGTAAGGTAATCTTACCTGCACCTCAAATTCGCAGTATTTCACCGTTCGCCGTTCGTCGTTTTCATCCATGCCAAAAAAATTTGCTCTCGACGCCCTCGGCAGGCAACTGCCTCGTTTCGAAATTGGGTCACGGCTGTCAGGAAATTCTCAGTTAACTTAGGGTGACTAAGAGTACCGCGCTTTCAGGGCGACTAACAGCAAGCCATTTTCGTAACTTTAAGTCCGAGTTATGAGAAAAATGGGGGTAACAGCAAGCTTTTTTCACTAAAGTTATGAAAATGACGTGAAAATCCTCCTAACTCGGGCCCGAGTTATGAAGAATTTTCACGTTTCTTCATTACTATGTAATTGTATTAAAGTACATTTTATATCATTCAGATATGTATTTAATAGATACTAAATACGCACATGTAAGATGCTAAAAAGTTACCTCCCCGTGAGATTTAGACACGCCCCCCTCACTGGACTAAGGATGTCATATTTACTACTCGTACTACTCCTAGTGTGGTACAAGTATCTACATGTATAATTTAGGCGTTCCTTATCCAACAGTGATGTGTGGGTTTTCAAAAAAATGACGTCATAGACTCAGTCTAAATTAGCTAACTCGACATCTACCAAACCCAGTGAAGCAAAGTGAAAGTATGATGGGAGGACATGGCGGCGGTGCGCCGTTGGACCGCGCTGAACTCCCTCTTACCCTCACTACTCGAAGCCAAAATCCGATGCGCGCACCAATTGGGGGAAGAGCTCGAGCTGGCGGTCGACTCGGTGGTCGATATTCAAACCGTGGTGGTGGTCGCGGTCGAGGGAGCTTCGGCGACACCGCACCAGACACCGTTGAAGGTGCGACTTGAGAGTTTTCACAAGCAGCCTGTTCAAGCTTCCGCTACAGAAATCGGCGAGATGATCCATGAATGCGAAGGGGAGCTTGTTCTCACACTGACGAACAAAAAGGTACGTCAAGACGTAATTCCTAGAGAGTTATTTTACCTTACAAGTCTATAGGTTCCATACTTCAATAGTTCCATTTTTCTGGAAAGCAAGGCAGTCGTAGGGAAAGTAGAAGAAATCTTCGGGAGTATCAACGATGCGGTATGGTTATTTATGACAAATTATTATGCAATATTTGAAGTGAAAACGATGCGCAGAAGTTTACCGTCAAGCTATCAGATGGTGTCCTCGCAAGTTCTTACAAGCGTGGTAAGTATGAAGTAATGTGAGTTAATGATTAACTTAACTTAAAACGTACTGAAGGAGACAAATTTTTCATCAGTCCAGATAAACTTTTGCCGATGGAACGGTTTACTCAGCCAAATTCAAGCAGGTATGATTGTCAAGCTTTACACGCTGGAACCTCAGCTAAGACAACGTGAAGGAAAATTTCTGGACAAGGAACTGCAAGGGGAGGCGGACGAGGAGGTGGACGAGGAGGACGGGGTGCCAGAGGACGTACTGCAGGACGGGGAAGAGGTAGAGGTGGACGTTTTTCAGGGCGCACTTCTCGTTGACCAACTCCACCCATGCGCCGGTGTTCTCGAAGTTGAAAATAACAGTGTAAAAACAACGAACCAAATTTTGAAGAACATCACGCCAGCTATTATGCGTTTTCATCAAATTATTTGCAAGGTGAATTCGATGAAAGACTCGGTACATCGCTCGAAATGACTCAGAGGATTTTATTACAGCAGTCAAGTTCTAGATAACTGATACCGAAAATGCCTGACGAGGACTCATAGCTTGAACTACACCCATAGAGCTCTATGGTGTTCACCGGTTACATCAAGACACCAGACACACTTACTCTCCTTTTTTGGAGGATTTATTCATGAGTGACTTGTGAATGTGCGGAATGACACCACCACCCGCAATAGTGGCCTTGATGAGAGTATCCAGTTCTTCATCACCTCGGATGGCAAGTTGAAGGTGTCGGGGAGTAATACGTTTCACCTGAGTATGATCGTGGGGTCATAAATTGGCTGATATTAGCTTACCATACGTACCTTGAGGTCCTTCGAAGCGTTGCCTGCCAATTCCAGCACTTCAGCGGTAAGATACTCTATTTGGCTGTTACGAAGCACTTTAGTTCCAAGTGTGCTTACGCACCTAGAATAGCGGCCGAATACACCGCCGCGGTTGCTCCAACCCTACCACCCGATGCAGCACGATTCTAGAACTTATGATGTTAGTTTTTGCAGTATTCAAGCGCGATTCACGAATAAGTGGCGAGCTGACGCTTTCCGAATTTTGAATTTTTAAACGGTCCTTTCGTAAATTCGGTGGTTGCACAAGTCGAAGTTATGCCAAAGGAGCGAGAACGAATAACCAGGATGCGGGAAATCGCCGTACCTTCAAAAATCGGTGGATACGACCAACTGGAAACTGGAGACCAGCTTTCACCGAACGAGACGTAGGTTTGCGTTTGTCTCCTTTCTTGGAGGACATGGTACCCTTGGCCCCTTTGCCGGAGAGTCCCTTGCCAGAAAGCCCTTTAGCTCCTTTGCCGGACATGTTTTGCGATTATGGTACTCGCGTGGGCAACAACAAGTTTTCTCTACGAAGAGGTGAATCTTCGTCCGAACTGTAAGGTCGCCGTGCCGTGTGAGTTCTGGAATAAATCCGTGGAATTCAACCGCCATAACCTGCGGTTGTCTTTCTCCGGGGTGACCAATCTGAAATCCTCTGAAAAAGAACAAAATATAGCACGTTAACCACGGGGTCACAAAATAACTGAGAGACTATTTGTAGATATCTTATAAAACCTTATATTTAATACCGTAATCTCCTTTGATATGACTATGCTATGTAAAGCCCATACTCAAGGTATGATGTGATCCGAGAGTGAGTCTACTAGGACAAGCTAGGAACAGGTTTTAGCGATTGTAACACATAAGAAACTGACGCATCTAATCTCGGTAGAGACCATCTACGCGTAAGGCGAAACAAGGAAAACCAGGGCCCTGCCCTCAGTAGTATCTGTAGTGCCGTTGGCCAACCTAGACTGGATAGACTCACTAATTGGATCACATCATACCTTGAGTATGGTCTTTACATCGCGCAGTCGTATCACAGTATATTAAGGTGTACAATATTGGAATTTTCAGAACTAATGGTTTCTCGCATTTCGGTAGAAGCAGCCGTGCTTTTGCTTAGGACTCCGAACGCTCCGCGCGCAGCACACTGGCCACGCGTGTCGCGTTCCACTGAAATCTCTGCAATTTGCGCTGCACCGCACAGGACTGTGAAAAGTTGAGCATGAGTACGGTCCAGTGCCCGACTGTACAGCAACTTGCTACGCGGAATCACTGTAAACCTATCGGTAGGGAAGCGTTTCGCCAGGCAACTAGGTACGAAACGAAACCCCATTCGAAACGATGCGCATTGGTTTTCTCCGCTTCCATCATTTCGATGAACTAGTCTTTGACTTAAGCTCTACTAACGCACAGTTAAAACCCTCGCAGATCAACGCGTCTGCTGCGGTCTCGGATTGCTGCCGCTTCCAGAGAATACGACAGCTTGGTTAACTCAAGGTAATTTGAATACTGGTGCATCAACATTCATTCATAAAAAATTCTTCATTAGGACCATTTACGCGCAACAAGGCAAGGGGCCGTCGCCGCTGGTGGTGGAGAGGTTTCAGAGTGTAGCGAGCCAACTCATGAACCAACGCATCATTCGGCTGGGTGGCGCGGTTGATGACGATAGTTGCAATTTAATCGTTGCACAATTGTTATGGTTGGATGCGAATGATCCAGATAAAGACATCACGCTGTACGTCAACTCCCCCGGTGGTTCGGTGACAGCAGGTATGGCAGTGTTTGACACCATGCGACATATACGCCCGGACGTCTCAACTGTCTGCGTTGGTCTTGCAGCCTCCATGGGTGCGTTCCTTCTCGCTTCCGGGAAACAAGGAAAGCGCTTCAGTCTACCAAATAGTCGGATCATGATTCACCAACCACTTGGCGGTGCACAGGGTCAGGCTGCAGACATTGAAATCCAGGCAAACGAGATCATGCACCACAAGTCAACCTTGAATGGATACCTTGCTGAATTCACCAATCAATCATTGGAGAAAGTTATGGAAGATACCGACCGCGACTTTTTCATGTCAGCGGAGGAGGCAGTCAGGTATGGTTTAATAGACTCTGTCATTGAACACCCAACACACCTCGCTGTCAACACTTCGGGAATTCCCATGTACGCAAGCGAGTTCTGAGAGGCGCAACACGTCAAGACAAATATAGGTGATTCCGCATGAATCTTATAGCAACGTCGATGTATTTGAAATCACAGAGCTCAAGCTATACCTTCCCCTCGCTTCTATGCTGCCGAGCATGGAAGTCACGTCACACGTCAAGCCCTAAAAGGTGGTACAAGTGCAGATACTAACGAGCTCTCAGATGCCACAGGACGTTAATCGCCGAGTAAACAATGATTCTTTAGATTGATGTACGCGATGTCTGTTTTGCTTACAAACTTACTTGTCTATTGCAAAGAAAGAAACAAAACTTGCGGCTGTTGATGAGCTTAGTGCCTCCTTATATGAGTTTTATCTTGCTGAGAGCGATGTACTAGTGGAACGTCAAGCTTAGATTGAAGGCTTAGCAGTGATAGATGTCTTACCGCTCCGGCTGCGAAAGTCAAAGAAGACGTAAGAAACCCGAAGTAAAGCAGGGGGGTCGGGACATCCGCAATTTGTGCCACCTAGTGTGTCAGTAAGACCAATTTTCAAAAGTACTAGTTCAAGCAGATGGAGGTGCGAAAACTTACTTGTGCTTCAATTGCTTGAATGGAATCTTGGGCATGAGCCTCGTGAGCGAAAGTTACGAAACCTGCGGGGGGGGCTTTAGAACAGATGCCTCATCAACACACAAGAGAAAAAAGTTCAAGAAAACAAGGTTGCGTGCGAGTGATTCTAGTCAGTATTGATCTCAGCTTCAATCCGCATAAAAGTGCGCATCGTCTGGATTCACGTACTTGTCGCGAGCGTGAGCGGCGCCGCGAGGCTTGCTCTTTGTTGCGGGTGCCCGATAGGTTTCGGGGACTTGGTACGCTTGGCGTGAACCTTCGTCGTCGAGGACACCTTGGAGCTCGCTGCGATAGTGAACATGATTGAACGTATCGGCTAAATTGTACTTTTTTTTTCACGGACTCACCCGATCTGCGGCTGTGGAACCGCTAGTTGTGGCTGCGTAGATCTTGCACTATCCTTGCACTATCCGAAAACGTTTACAGATCAAGATCAGCCCCGGCTTGCCCGCGACGATAAACCCCACTCCTATCGTAGAGCACATAATAGATTTACAACTTGCCATTGTGCGTTGTCGTATATCTTTATCTTATGTTTAGAAAATTTCTAAATTAGAAATAACAGGTGTTCGACTGTATTGTAACGCAAGTACTACTACTGTGGAGTAGATAAAGCAGATAACAGGTGTTCACAAGTTTTGCAGCCGTCGTGAAACCGTAGGTGTGCTTGTGGAGGCGCGGAGCTGCGCGGTATTGCGGCGTGCACGACACGTACCGGTGCTTGAAGCTGTGAAGCTTGAATAGACTTCAAACAATTATGGTGGGTCGACTAATATATCGCCATTCTTGTTGCGGGCGCTCGAAGCGTGCGGCTGACTAACATTTTTCGTGTGTTTGCGGCGCAGGATGCCATCAAGTTGTAAGTACCACACGAGCGCGCCACACGAAAAAAACGCGCGTCCCACAGATGGCTAGTAACGCGTCTCGTTTTTTCCTCTCTTTCACAAGGCGTCCCGCTTCATCTAGCTCATCACAGCGTAACAGTTCAGTCATACTCACGGAAAGTTCACGTAGGGCCATCGTCATGAAAGTCATCGGTCGGACTGGATCGAGGGGACAGGTAGGTTCAAGAGTGCCGTTAGATTATCGTCACGAATAACTCGAATTGCGGAATCTCTATTTCTTTCTCATCACATGCGGGATTCGAGCTAACTACTGTACCGTAGGTGACCCAGGTTAGGGTCAAGTTCTTAGATGATCAGAATCGCCAGATCATGCGAAACGTAAAGGGCCCGGTGCGCGAAGGTGCGTTTCGATGTAAGACTTTCTTTCGTTGCTTAAACTGTGCTATTAGGAGATATTCTGACTCTGATGGAGTCCGAACGCGAGGCGCGCAGACTCAGATAATGTTGTGTGCAAGCGAAGTCTAGTAGCACTTTTAGTGTAATGGAATAGCACACCCCTACCTTCTCTACGATACGACCCTAGTTGTAGTCCTGCAAATACTGAAATATGTACGGCGAATGGGACTAGTCGCAACATTTCCTGGTAGATGATCCGCCTGCACCTGACAGTTCTATAACATCTTGACGGTGTATCACTGAAGGGCTAGCACTCTGCAGAGTTTCCTACGCAATTCATATGAGACTCGTTTCGGGTGTAAATGATAAGATCAAGTAACTTGTTGACCTTACCTTGCACATCACGGTGTACGTCATACTGAGCAAGTCAGTGAAAGCTTGTTCTACATTTGACGAATTCAGGGCTGAGGTTTCTATTGTCGTCAAGCCTAGGAAAAAAGCTTGAAGTAGTATGCGATGAACTTTGGGCTTCGATTTACCTTCTGAATTTGCGAACTCGTGTGCCTGCTCAATCGATACGGCACGTAAGTGGGACAGGTCATTTTTGTTACCCGCCAGGAGAACAACTATGTTCGAATCAGAGTGATCTCGCAACTCAGTTAGCCATTTTCTCGCATTGTTGAAAGATTCTATAACGATGAAGCAGTTTATTATTGCTGCGTGAATGCAAATGACGAATTTACCGAGACTAGTTATATCATACACCAGTAAAGCGCCAACTGCTCCACGATAATAAGCACTAGTTATTGCCCTGTAGCGTTCTTGTCCAGCAGTGTCCCAAATTTGTGCTTTTATTGTCTTTCCGTCTATCTAGAATCAATCGCGAGATTTTAGCAACATTCCAAGTGACACGTTTGGTTATTACCTGCACACTGCGAGTTGCAAACTCTACGCCGATAGTAGACTTGGACTCAAGACAGAATTCGTTTCTTGTGAAACGAGATAGAAGGTTTGACTTGCCGACTCCAGAGTCTCCGATGAGTACGATTTTGAAAAGATAGTCATAACTAGACTAACGACATCAGGAAAGTTGACTTCGGAACGTAACTATGCACGTACTCGTCAGAATCTTTGGAAAGCGACATGTTATGAACTGTTCAAACTGCCCTCTACTTTGCTGTCAACTTGCTGAGTTCAACCAAATGAAACCTACTTACAGCGATGCGATCGATTTCTTGGGACGTGATCCAGAGAGACTGAGCCACAAGACGATCCTTTGTTCGAGCCGCTGTACGGTGCACCTATGACAGCAGACAGTCTTACGGTCCCAGTCACGAGTATCTCGGCGGCAACTGCGAGTGTGTATACCGTGTCATAATTAAACTCGTTTTGTACCCAGTTGTTTGAAAAAATTCTCCTGATGCCCGGTGAATGACGTTGCGGATACCCCACAGTACTCGACGCGAGCTTCAGCATATGGTCGCTAAAGAACGAATTTGCTACTACTATGATGAGGAGGTTGGTAGAAACTATTACGGACCGAACCATCCCATGAAGCCCCATCGCCTCTGCATGACTCACAATCTCGTTCTCGCTTATGACCTTCACAAACACTTGCAAATTTTTCGTCCACGAGCGAGCACCAACGAGGAGTTCACACAATTCCACAGCGAAGACTACGTTTCCTTCTTGTCCAAGATAACTCCTGATAAGCAGCACCAGTATGTAGCGGAGATGCAGAGGTTCAACCTTGGTGAAGACTGTCCGATTTTTGACCACATGTTAGACTTTTGTAGACGTTACACTGGTGGCTCCGTCGACGGTATTCGTAGATTGAATCAAGGCTTGTCAGATATCGCTATCAACTGGTCTGGTGGTCTACATCATGCGAAGAAGTCCGAGGCTTCGGGGTTTTGTTACATAAATGATCTTGTGTTGGCGATACTTGAGCTTCTCAAACAACACGCTAGGGTGGTGTACATAGACATAGATATTCATCATGGTGACGGCGTCGAAGAAGCATTTTACATGACGGATCGGGTGATGACTGTTAGCTTCCACAAGTATGGAGATATGTTTTTCCCCGGCACGGGTAGTCTGAGGGATGTCGGCCTGAACTCTGGCAAATACTATAGCGTGAACGTTCCGTTAAATGATGGCATAGATGATAGAAGTTTTGTCGACCTGTTTAAATTCGTGATGCAAGACGTCATGGATATATATCAGCCCGGTGCGATAGTCTTACAATGTGGTGCAGATTCACTCGCTGGCGATAGAATAGGGTGCTTCAATCTCTCACTCAAAGGTCACGCAGAGTGTGTAGCCTTTATGAAGAGCTTCGGGAAGCCGATTCTTGTGACTGGAGGAGGAGGTTATACCAAAACAAACGTTGCTAGATGCTGGGCAAACGAAACCGCCACGCTATTAGATAAAAATTTGGCCGAAGACATTCCATTTCACGACAACTATTATGAATACTACGCAGATGCGGGATACAAGTTGTGTGCCCACGCGCCGGTTTGGATAGAGAACATGAACCCTAGTTCATATCTAGCCCAGTTGAAGGAACGGGTTCGAGAAAATTTGCATTCATTGACCTTCGCTCCAAGCGTCGAGTTCAGCGAAGTACCTCCAATAGAGCTGTTGCCAGAGTTGGATGAAACAGAACTCAGTCCAGATGAAAGGTACGGAGGCAGAGGAGGTCTAGATGGTGCCTTAGCCGCAGATGTAGTACTTTAGACTAATATGGACGCCTGTTCTCCTAAGTTGCGTCATATTGTATAATGCCTTTAAAACCTGGTTGTAGCGCTCGGGAGTGGAAATTTGTGCTTCTCGGTTGTTGATGTTTCAACAAGTTTTCAGTGTTGCATCAGTCATCAACCTCGTCCCGTCTTCGTCAATTATATGAGTATTTGAATGGATGTCTATTTGCCTGATGCCACCATATCGCACATCCGTATATACCACGTATGTGCACACTACGTGTACATGCAACATGTATGTGCACTATGCATATTCACCCCCACACTGGCAAGTGCACACAATCGCTTGCTACGTGAAGGCGATTTCGACATCCTCTACCCAGGGCGACTAGTGTCAGACACCGTTTAGCAAAAAGAATATTAGTGTATACTGAGCACTCAAGATGCAAACTTCATTTCATCATTTCAACCTGTAGGTTGTTCCTCCAGGTCAGCAACATACTCTGTCAACACTATCGCTTTTCCAGCACTATGACAGGAAGATAAATGAGAAAGATCGAACTTGAAAAATGTATGAGACTTCTGTGCGTACAAATAATGTAATGCGCACCTCGACCAATTTTGTTTGACTAACCAAGCTAGTATCTGAAAGCTCGCTGACAAAGTTTCTCAACAATAAGAACATAAGTACAATTTTCAGTTTGACTCACCAGTCTTGAGCTCTCTTTGCTGTGTGAGGCTTGACGTCGGTTTTTATTTCTGCATCGATAGGGACTACGAAACGTTCAATATCGTTACTTTTTAGTGCGTGTGTGCCATCAAAACTTTTCCAAAGTTCAGTGGCACCGACACCTTCTAGGTGCCACATGTTGTGTACGGCGCCATCTACTAAAAAAGCAAGATCTACAACGGGAAAAACGTCAGTAACAGTGATAAGTCACGTCGTCTCTCGGCAAACCTCTTCGATTGTTTCCAAGCTTACAGCGGGCACCTGAAACATCTAGCTCGAGTGTGACCTGAGCAGCGTCTCCAGCTGCTCTCAATCGTTCTGCGACGGACGAACTCAAAGAGAGGAGGTACGTATCATCCATATCGTGATGACAGTTCCCAGTACGTGACTCCGATCGTCGGACGCAGTTACCTTGTACAGTAACCACGCGACGTCGCAGATCGAGATAGCCGAGCGGTCCAGCTACGTAAATGTTTCTCTTTCAAGAAAAATAGGCGCTCATTATCCGCCTTGTTCAAAATAAATGTGCTCAAGCTCAAAACAATAACTTAAATCCACCCCCTTAGACCACTCGGGCATCCTGGCGGTACAGTGCAAATGGTATATAATGTATGTAGTATCGATAGCCCACGATAGGCCATGTGCCAGGAATGGGGTTCGAACCCATGCGCACATTGTGCAGTGGGTAGTTTCGCAACACAACGTTCGTCTGTACGGTCCACATCTGTTTATAAACCTACGTTGCGGGCATGATAGGACTTGCACGTGAACGTGACGCACACGACAGACGGAAACATGAGAGTTCACGACGACGGACACCTGTTTCTGATAGACAAATTGGAGAAAACTTGTGTTTTTGCACCAATAGAAATTAGACAGTTGGCGAGAAGATTGCGCTATTTCGACGAAAAGTTGCGGCATAGGCGCTCAACCGCCGCCGTGTGGACGGTCTGTGCGTACATCAGGTGTGTGCAATACTTTGATGCCCTGTATCAACGCAGAGCACGTAAAGCGGGAATAAAAGCAAGCAATCTTTTCAAAACAGTAGTATTTAACATTCTCAGGAATGCGATACGTCAGTCCCCCTATGACCTGAAACTTTGGTTGGCTTTTTTCAACTATGCGTCACGACACGGTGCAAGAAAACTTGTTTCTTTTGGTCTAGCGACATCTCTTCGGTTGAACTCCTCTATCGCTGGGCTTTGGGCTTACGCTGCGCGTTGGGAATTCTCAACGGAAGCCAACCCATTCAGCGCGCGCACAGTCATTCAGCGTGGTCTACGAAGCTGTGTTGAGACGCAAGAATTGTGGAGAGAGTATTTTGAGTTAGAACTTAAATATATGTGCTTAATTCAGTCTAGATCGATGGTTCTGGAATTAGGAGCCGCTGACGTATCCAATAATATTCTCCCTCTAGCTGTCGACGAAGGAGCATTCGCCGCAAGTGTATACAACGCAGCCAAGTCCCAGCACAAAAAGGATTTCAATTTCCTTGTGCAGTTTCTCACAAGGATATCAGAGCCAACGCATGTCTCAAAGACGTTGAAGAACTATATTCTGAAAGATCTTTTTACAGAGTTTCCCTCCCGTCGTGCTCATCTCGTTTTTCTGACCAATGACTCGGGTTCGATTGAGCGTGCTTTCAGTGAGACTTGCAGTGATCTGCCAGCCCAACACGACAAGAAATTTTGGGGTGCCGTTGGTAATGTTACAAATTCAAGTTCGGCACCATTCGCTGAATGTCTACGATGCATGTCAATTCTATCGTTTGTGTACTGCTTCTCAACGCAGTACTTGCACCGAAGTACAGCTGAGTTACTCGAAATCTGGCTGGGTCACTCCATGTCGAAGGAAAAGGAACAAAAGAAAACATGTCCATCGAGTAGGCACAATGTTCCCCGATTCTTCGAGGATGTGGAGCGAGATTTTCTTACGACCGCGGCGTACTTTTCTCTTAGAACTCTCCTGATGAGGTAGCGTGTGATAGAAAGAGCATAAAATTTCTAGAAAGTGGTGTGGCACGTGCGGCTGCCAAGATTCAAAATAGGTCAAGTTCGCCCTAAAAATATATTTCAATGGAATGAACGAGTCGTGAATCATTTGTAATACCTTAAGCACGTCGAGCTTTGTTTTCAGAATTTCTAAGCCCTGGTGAACCACTTCTTCTGGTGGTAGGGCACCTGTAGTCTCAATAGTGAAGTTGACTTTGTTCATATTTTGTCGGATGCTGACGAGTCCTGGCTTTCCCAGGTCATCGGCCTGGAAGTTTTCATGGATTAGGATCAGGGCAATTTTCTGCACAAAATAACATACCTTTTTCATGATCTCTCCATCATATGAGTATGCCGCATTCTTCTCAACTTGAACACTATCTGACTCCTCGTCATATCGAAGAAGTCTACCTGGGCAGCTTTCGACAAAACTTCTCTTTTCAGAGACTAGACGAAAAGAAAGAGTAAGTATGCTATATTAAGATAGCGAAGCATATTACCGTTGAGGGTATCCATGAGCGCGTGATTAATATCGATGATCGGCTCGTAACGGAAAACTGCTGTTGCTACCGGAGACCACTTCGCGTGATCTTTCCCTATACCTTTCCGTGCCGTGCAACGCAGCTTGACTTCCTGGTGCTTCCTAAGTTTGACCACCAAAATACCAGCTTTTGACGAGTCGGGGTTACTCTCGTCGAGAGATGCGTGTTTAACGGGGAAAACCCTCTTGTCAAAACTTGTTAGATGACCACTTGTAACATCATAAGTTTGATCAGAGCTTCCTTTGGCGGTCAGCTCAAACTCGATCTCTGTTCTACCGAACTCTTCGTCCAGGCTAGTCTCGTATGGGAAACTCATTTCTTTTGCTACGGTACTCACGATTGGAATCAAACCTAGCCTGTGACTTATGAACTCGTCACATAGAACCGACGAGTTTTCGAGGACTTCGACCAGGTCGATCGCAAGTGTGGGGACCTCAGCGATGCAAACGCGGCGGATTGCATTTGAGAAGCTTGCGTCGACACCCTCGAGTGCGAATTGAATTTGCTGGGTTGCCAGGTATTGCACTGTTAACCGCGGCATACAAGCGGCTCGAGGTGAAGCTCGGGTGGTGGGATCAGTGCCTTTTGTTTGAGTTCGACGGGCTTGTTCCGGGAGATTTCCATCGGGAAAATTTATATCTCACGGGTTCAGAGAGTCCCTACACGCACGACCAGTCATGAACCGTCTATATATACGTATATATACGTATTCTGACCAGGAATTTCTATATTACTCACTCTTACCGTCACAATCGATAAAAGTGCCGAGCTAAGCGCATCAAGGGAAGGTCGCGTCACCACAAGCTGAAACCCCAGACTGGAGCCAAGTCGAAAACGTGTTCAATCGGTACAACTGACGTATGAGTTTCGCCGCGTCAGCTAAAAGCTCGGTACATGGTGTTTCTTACACCTGTGGAGGTGCGCACGAAGCTTGTGTAGGTAGGAGAGTCTGAGACCATTTCTTATTGTACAGACTGTGGTTCGGAAATTCTGCTCCGTCCGGGAGACGTAGTCATATGCCGCGAATGTGGGTACCGAATATTGTATAAAAAGCGTACACGTCAAGGTAATTTATCAGCACTTCGAACCAGATTTCAATTGGTTGATGTTTTAGTCGTAGTGGTGCAGTTTGAGGCAAGGTGAGTTTGAGGTAAGCTAAGCACCTCAAGGAGACGCTTTCAAATTCTTTGGAAATTGTAAATTACAAGTACTACGTTGCATTCTACTGAACCCCATCAACCATTCACGGCGTCTCCCGTGTCCTTCCACTTATGAGCACACAACTTGCACTGGAAAAAGAGTGACATCCCTTCATTCGTCGCCATTGAAAAGAATACTGCTTCATTGTGCTTGCAGCGGTCGCAGCGCACACTCTTCGATATCGGTAGTGTGGGATCAGTGGTAACGTCTGCTAGAATTGTCGTTGTTTCGAGCGCACTGTGTGCGATACGATGTCGATAAACACAACTAAACTCTGCGTCAACCGTGTAGTCACAGTTCCTACAGACGTACACGAGTTTACTGCGTGCGCGATCTTCCTTTGGATACAAAAGATCGTTACTATTCGGACAGAAACGCAGGCGCACGGTTCTATCGGCGATCGACATGTTCACACTTCTTGTGAGTTCGTGAGTTTAATTAATGATCACGAGACTCGACTTTTCGAGAAATGCTTCCACAAGTTTAGCGCAAAGTATCCGTCTAATGCCTTACTGTGTTAGTCCTGGCAAACTGTGTTTTAGCTATGAGCAGGCTATGACAATCGACTTTCAGGCCTTGCCTGAAAGTGCGAGCAAGAAGTGTTGGAGGGCGGCCCTGGGCGCGCCGACGCGGACAATACATTTTATGAAGCGGATACAACTCGGATTCATATTATATAGACCCATTGCATTATCCCATATAATTACTCTTCCGAGCCCAAGTCGACATTTTTTTAAAGCGCTCGCGCTACCGATTATACGGGCTAGTTTCGCGACAAGAAGTAAATACTATCCTCCATTTCTTGGAAAACTTCACGGTCTATCATTTGTGGGGTCATAATTTAGCGAAATTGGCAGCTAGATATGGACGTGAAGGCATCTTAATTATTTTTCAAGTATTTCCATGTCTGTGCTCCGATATGGATCCAGGAGTAAGTCGAAATAAACTTTCAAGAGTATCACCAGCGTCTGCACGCGCCGTATCTGGCACTAAGACTCAAAGCCCAGCCCGCGCATAGCTTCGTGCGTACTTGCTCCGGTGTCCACGCGCGGGATCCGAAATAAAATGTATCACGCATTATCAGCCCAAAATAGCGCGAGGTTCGTATCTATGCCCACGTCACCTCGAAGATGAAGGAACGCTATCTACTTTATCTACTCTGATCGCGATGACTTCGACTGCCAGTACTCTGTTATGACCGCAGTCTTTCCCGGAAAAGCCCGTACATCTAATATGTGGCTACTTACGTTTTTCTTGCTGTTCGTTCAGCGTGCACGAAGAGATTAACCTCGGTCCCCTGCAAAACGTTACGCGCAGCTTCGGAGCCAAGCTCCGTGAACCTAAGCTTTCGCAAACGCGAACGCGCGCACAGTCGCGAGCCACCTCTCGCAATGTCACGATGGCGTCAGGCGCCCCTCTCACCGATCGCAAATTACGCGTCGCTGTTGTCGGCGGGGGTCCAGCCGGTGCGTGCGCCGCCGAAACTCTCGCCAAAGGTGGTTGCGAGACTTATCTGATCGAGCGCAAAATGGATAACTGCAAGCCGTGTGGTGGGGCGATCCCGCTTTGCATGGTTGGTGAGTTCGATCTCCCGGAGGAAATCATCGATCGTAAAGTTACGAAAATGAAGATGATCTCTCCGTCTAACCGCGCTGTCGACGTCGGTCAGACTTTGAACGACAAGGAGTACATTGGTATGTGCCGCCGCGAGGTGATGGATGATTTCCTGCGGAAGCGAGCCAAGAGCCTCGGAGCGAACCTTGTGAACGGCCTCTTCATGAAAATTGAAGATCCCGGACAAGGAAACGGCCCTATTGTCGTCCAGTACAATGATTACGAGGAAGAAAGTAAGACGGGTGTTCCGAAAACTCTTGAAGTTGACGTCGTCATTGGTGCTGACGGTGCCAACTCTCGCGTGGCAAAGTGTATCGATGCCGGTGAGTACGATTATGCGATCGCTTTCCAAGAGCGCATCAAGATTCCGGACGCGAAGATGGATTACTACAAAGATCTAGCTGAAATGTACGTTGGTGACGACGTCTCTCCTGACTTCTACGGTTGGGTCTTCCCAAAGTATGATCACGTTGCTGTTGGTACTGGTACTGTCGTCAACAAGACAGCCATCAAACAATATCAGACTGCGATGCGCAACCGCGCTGAAGAAAAGTGTGAAGGTGGTAAAATCATTCGTGTCGAGGCTCACCCTATTCCTGAGCATCCGAGGCCTAACAGAGTCAAGGGTCGGGTTGCGTTAGTAGGGGACGCCGCAGGTTATGTCACCAAGTGCAGTGGTGAAGGTATTTATTTCGCGGCGAAGTCAGGGCGTATGGCTGCCGAGGCTGTTATTGAGAGATCTGCGAACGGCACGAAGGAAATTGATGAATCTGACCTCAGAGTCTACCTCGACAAATGGGACCGCAAGTACTGGGCCACGTACAAGGTGCTTGACATCCTTCAGAAGGTCTTTTACCGCTCTAATCCTGCTCGCGAAGCTTTCGTCGAAATGTGTGCGGATGAGTATGTGCAGAAGATGACATTCGATTCTTACTTGTACAAGACTGTGGTGCCAGGTAATCCGCTCGACGACGCGAAGCTTCTCGCCAACACTGTGGCGTCGCTCATGCGTTCCAACGCTCTTCGCATCGCTTCGAAGAGTGGCATCGCTGCTTAAACTCGTTTGCCTCATCCAGATTCTTCTACGATTTGACTACGGAATCGGTTTAGAAACTGTTTCAATGTTATAACCACCTTCAGCTTTATTATCTTAGCACCCAAGGAGCTGACTGGCGAGGTCCTTCTGACATGCGTTGAGTTTGTGTGAACAGACAATCGCCGGGGCTACCATATGATTCACTGGTGCCAGCTTTCCATGCACTCTTCTATATGCCTCTCATTCATGCGAGCTGCACTAGAGATGCTTGTCACAGCTGCCTCTTTCTCAGGACAGAAAGAATAGCAATAACCAAACTGTGCAATAAATACAAGCGGCAGAAAGGGCGAAATGACGAAGTCTATGAGGGACTTTATGGGAAGTAACGGGGTCAAGATTTTTATAGCTTCGCTGTTCATCCTTCCTAGTCCCTGTATAGTCGCAGTACGCCATATACGCTGTGCGTAGTACTTGTTGAGTGCACCACAAATGTCATGTGGATGTTTCACTTCACCAAGTAGGTTTGAAAGCACAAAAGCGTCTTCAAAAGCTAGACCAGAACCTTGTCCGATATTTGGCATTGTTGCGTGACATGAGTCTCCCAGGAGAGCTACACGCCCGTTCGACCAACTCCGCAGGCAGGGAGGACGATCCCATAGATCTCGTTGACTAATATCAATGTTTTCTGACTGTGCCAATAATGCACGGACTTCTGGAGTCCACCGTTCGAACTTTTGCAGAAGAAATGATTTTGAATCTTCAACATAGTCGCTTTCTGGAGACGATTTCACAAACGCATACCACTGTATACGACCATGCCGATCTGGGCAAGTCACAAAATAGTTATCTGGGCCAATGTATGCACAGTATCCTATCTCAAAGAAATCGTCTGTTTGGTAAAGCGGCAAGCTGCTAAAAAGTTTGTAACCAGTATATGAAGCAGTACTCTTCGACCCTCTACCATTTTGTTCGTCAAACATCTGAGACCGCACAGTACTCCAGATCCCATCTGCACCGATGAGGACGTCACCCTCAACATGGGTACCATGCTCTAAGTTGGCCCTTACTTTTCCTGTTCTTGAATCTTGATGATAAGAAGTAACAGTAGCGTCCATGATTATTTCTGTTTGGCCGCATGAATCTTCTAGATTCAAAGATCTGATTTCGTTCAAGAGACAGTATTGTAGGTCCGACCTGTCAATGCAAACTGCGAACGGTAATTCCATACGCTTTGGTATCTCCGTTATGGCGTCAAATGTGAACATCCAATCACCAGTGTAGCCGTACTTAATGCCACTTTTCGTACCCCAGAATGGCCTGCTATTCTGTTGCACTGATTCGTAAAGCCGCCGACTAGTTGCTTTGAGGACACTCATGCCATTGCTTGCAAGTTGGATAGGACCACCAAAGTTGCGATATTCTGCAGTGCGTTCGATCACTGTGACATAAAAACCTTTTTTCATCAAGCAAATAGCGAGGTACAAGCCACCTAAGCCACCACCAGCGACGACGATGTGCAGAGTATCTTGACGAAGTGCACTGCTTCCATTTACTCGAGCGTAAGTCGGCAACTGCCTCGTTTTGCAGCGACTTTTCACACTCGAAGACTTGGTGTTTGACATACCAGATCGCCGCAGTACAATGCAGGAAGCGTATTGACAACGTGGTCGAAACATTGATACATTATACATGTGCACCAGAGCACCAGAGCAAAGACCTCGCACTTTCTCGCTCGCAGCGTCGGGAACTCTGGACGAGGGCTGTGGATCATCAGTACACTGACCACACGCACGCGTACACGTCACGATGTTTGTTTGCATGATTTTTACAGGTACTAATTTGTGCAGAATGGAATTGTTTTTGAGAGTACATTCAATTCTCGTTCTAGGCGCTGTAGCTCTCTTAGTTGTGATTGAAGACTATCAAATGTTGAACTAAGCGACGCAGTTGCACTCTGCAAGTGAACGAAGTGAGGCCAATCTCATACTTAATAATAGAAGACGTACCAAGCTCTTCGTTCCTGTAAGAGGGCGCGGAAAGAGCTGGTTGATGCCAAGAAGCTTCGAGCTGATATCTTCACTGAAGCTGAAAAGAAGTTCTCTCTCATTACTCGTGGATACAAAGGTACTGTGTTGACTTAGTAGGCAGAGACTCTAGGGCGGAATCATTTACATACCTCTGTATTCTTTCAAGGTCAGCAATTAGAGACATGAGTGCAGCATTCATCTCCTGTTGGTGGGAGTCTAAGATGTCCAACTGGCGTGAAATACGACATTGTTCTGAGAACGAAGCTACTAACTGCGTCTAGTAAAACATAGCTCAAGAACAGACTGAGGATTTCACTGAATAAACGCACCTGAAGTTGAGCCAATGCAGAGCGATTGTTGACTACTTGACTATCGATACTTTGCAGGCGTTTTGTCTCGTTCGTAAACTCCAACTGCGGTTCACATTTGTGATATCGGGGCTCAAAGAGACGAGACATGGCATACTTTATGTTGCTCGAGAGTTTTAAGCCAACGCGCTCCGCGCAGACTAGTGTGGTGTTCCATGTCTTGACGCGATTGACGTATTGTGAATATTAGGATGGCGCAATGCGCTCGATACTTCGCTGAATTTGCGTGCGTGCGTTGTTGACGATACTCGCGGAGCTTCCGCGCGTGTGCCTCTACGAACTGCGCACCCTTCAAAAAAACCAGGTTGGCATATACTACGTAATCGGTGCTAGTATTGAGAATATACTACATACTTAATGGCATGAACACATATCCAATACAGTACACATGTTCATGATATCACTATAGTGCTTAATATATGTACTAATTCCAAACTGCCTCAGAAATTCGCTCTGAATGTAAACGGTTAGGGTTCTACCAGAAAGCTCATGCCACCCTCTGAAATCGTGAAGGGCACATTTAAAACGAGTGTGTGCATGCATGACATCTACAGAGACGATTTGCGACGCATTCCAGTTGAAAAATGCGCGATCAAATGCGAGGACGCGCGCGTGGTACGTACATCACATACTTAACACTTAATATAGATAACAATGTCATTCCGCGGATCTGGAGCCTCGACGTCTTTGGCCTACACTGCGTCCGAGGCGCCAGCATCCAGTATACTACAATTGTACGTCGTATATACTACCTGTGGTAGTATCTGTCGTGCCGTTGGCCAACCTAGCAAAAAAATACGTTTTTCGTTGATGGTGACAAAATAAATTACGATAGTATGTGGGATAGATTGAGAGACTATTTGTAGATCTCTTCTAAAACCTCGTATTGTACATCGTAATCTCATATGATATGACTATGCTATGTAAAGCCCATACTCAAGGTATGATGTGATCCAAGAGTGAGTCTACTAGGACAAGCTAGGAACAGGTTTTAGCGATTGTAACACATAAGAAACTGACGCATCTAATCTCGATAGAGACCATCTACGCGTAAGGCGAAACAAGGAAAACCAGGGCCCTGCCTCCATAGATACTTGTACTAATATTAGTAAAAAACGGTGAAAACATATGTGAATTTTGGATCGTAAATTTACAGTTACGTGTACAGTACTGTAAATTTAGGCTCATCCCTACTCGAAAATAGTACACTGCTGCATTCAGATTTCTCTTGCCGTTCTCTCACCAGAACTGGAAACTGGGGGAGGGAGAAGAGACCGGAAATGGTCGTCAGGTTGTTTGCAGGGCTTGCTAAATTGGTTGCCTGTTGCTACGGCACATTTGTTGGCGTTATATTCATATTTCAAAGGAAATTGCAGTATTTTCCTCTCGCGAAGCGCCCACCTCATCCTTCACACTTTTCTCCTTTTTTTGCATCAGTGGAAGATATTTCCATAGTGACCGCCGACAATGTGAAGCTCGATGGTTGGTTCTGGCCAGCGGATAAGAATAGAAAACATGCTAATGTTTCGATCTTACACCTCCATGGTAATGCTGGTAATCGACAGCACCGATTAGGCTGGGCGTACGCTGTTAGACAACGGTATGGGTGTGCAGTTACACTTGTAGACTATAGGGGATATGGTGGAAACGAGGGAAGTCCTTCTGAGGCTGGTCTTATCTTAGATGCTATTGCAGCCATAACATGGCATTGCGATACAAATGGAGGTAATGGCGCTAAGTTGGTCTTACACCTCGAGAGTATTGGAAGTGTCGCTGGTATTGGTGCACTCCGCATGTTGGATCCTGTCCGTCGTACCAAAATAGTGGGCATCGTCGTCGAAGGCGGACTGAGTTCTTGCATCGATGTGGTAAAAGATAGATTGCGTTTTCTTCCTTTGTCTGTGCTCATGATGGACAAGTGGAGTGGCGCGTGTGCAGCGGCAAGCAAACTCACGGTTGAAACGAGCTTTTTAAGCTTACACGGCTCGGACGATACGATCGTGCCTCTCTCTCTCGGGCGCAAGCTCTACGAAGCTGTTGCCTGCAAGAACAAAGAGTTTGTGCAGTTCGTTGGAGGGGGTCACAACGATTTATTGGAACAACCTATGTATCTCCAAACTTTAGACAAGTTTTACACAACACTTGTTTCTCTTTCAGCTACGACTTTACCCTGCTCCAGCCCAAGTACTGTACCTGTGCCATTAGAGCGGAATCACCTTTTCGAACTCTCGTGATTTGTAATCGTGTATAGCCGCCTCGTCGCCCATTGTTATGTGCGGTGATATCTGTTTGAAGTCTGCCTGCAAGATCCTTCGAGCGGAGAAAGCTGCCAAGCCGTCGCCGTGCACTAGAAGTGTCCTATCACGATCTGAGCAAAGAGCAAAGAGCTTCAATGAAGTTATTAGACCTGTTTTCCTATCGTCACTAACTTATCTGCGAGAGTTTTTAATTCTTTTGCTCGTGAGACAGTCGTCTCAACTCGTCCGTGAATGACTAATTGACGAGCCAGGTTTCTATTGGGTTATTTAGAGAGCCCTTCGTGATTGTAAACCTCAAGTTCACCTTAGCAGGAAAGAGCAATTATTAATCATGTCGCGCGTCCAAGGCTGACTCGAGAGCGCTAATCACGAGGCTATCGACGTTCAGGGTTTCCATGTCCCCTCCTATTCTGTATTCGTTGCAATTTACGGATCTGTCACGACGTGTTTTCGACGTGTTTTAAAACAAATATGGGTTAGATTTACTTAAACACGGGTCATGCCAAAATGGACACGACAAACCAGATACTTGTGTTGTAGAGATAATATGTCTTGGGACAGTCGAATTGGATGCGACCCCCTGGCTTCCCTTTTCTGACGTTTTTTCACAGCACCTTTCACTCTGGGCAACACGTGAAAACAGAAAATCTCGTTGGGGTCGTATGACGAAGTGGTGTAACGACCTCGGCACGGTAACTTGACGAAAAGCCGGCTTGATTGTCATCTTACAGTTTCGCTGGCTAATAGCTGCTGCGTGTGCAGGGTCAGTGTTTTGGCTCGGAGGTGCTAAAATCACCTCAAAAAAGGAAGAGGCGCAATCTCGATGTATACTACTGTCTTCACCGACCTCCGGCAAGCTTTTCGTCTGAACATTCGCAAAATACCTGTAACGAAAATGTGCCGTCGACGACTTCACTCGACAAGCCAGTCCAAAGAGATATCAGCAGAGCTTACACAGCTCACTGAACGCCCTGGTAGCTGCCTGGAAAAGTGCGTTAATGTTATAAAGTGGAGAGCTTGGGCGAGACGTGAGGCTGAGTTAGAACTAGAAACACAAGCTCGGCATTTGGATAATCCGTCTCTCGAAAATCTTCTGACGGAATTAGATTGGCTACTTGAAGATAACACTGCAGCACATTTTGACGCTGGTACTACTAGCACACTTTCTTCACGTTCCAAGGACAGCTCCGACTACATGGACTCTTCGTGGTTTCGGTATGGTAGAAATATAGATGGATCTCGCCTTGTTTCCTTACGTCTTTCGCTAGAACAGCTGAGTATACTCTGGAAGCGACGGCTTGTTGAGCGTGTTCCACTTCAATACCTAACGTGTACAGCACACTGGCGAGATTTGGTGCTCTTTGTGACCCCAGCGGTACTCATACCGCGTTCTGAAACTGAAATAATTGTAGATCTTGCTATGCAAGCTTATGAAAAGTATCAGAGATCCGATGAAAACGAAGAAATGCGAGCTTTGAAACACGGTCCATGGCTTGAGCTAGGAAGCGGTTCTGGTGCAATATCAGTAGCACTCGCGAAGGATCTGAAGTTTGAAGCGAATCCAAATAGTCCTCGATTATATGCAGTTGAAGTATCTCCCAGCGCTTGTTCGGTTGCGAAGAGGAATTTCACACTGTATGGGCTTGATGATACTGTCAAGCTTGTCCATAGCTCTTGGTTTGATGCTTTCAAAGATTCCGAGAATATGAAACATCTTAGATTTGCCGGTATTATTAGTAATCCACCTTATATTCCAAGTCACGAAATTTCACGTCTGCAGCCTGAAGTACAGCACGAACCAGTGCTTGCTCTTGATGGGGGTGCGGATAGCGGGACTGACTGTTTGAGGGCAATATGTCAAGGAGCTGCGCGACATCTTCTACGTGGAGGTATTTTGATACTCGAAACACACGGTGATGAGCAAACGAATTTTTTATCGAAGGAATTGGCATCTTTTAGACATTTTGAGAAGGTGGAAATACATCGTGACTACGCCAACATACAACGTTTTGTAACAGCTCGGCGTATTTGAGCTTTTCCTTTGCAACCCACTTTCAAGCCCTGTGTGCAAAGTGATGCAAACAGCTGAACGAATGTCATTGTACACAAATGAATCATTTGCCCACCTTTTAGCTATTCGTACAAATTCTTTTTTAGAGTTTGAGTAGCGTACACCTTGAGTTTCTTGTCGGATAACTTATCGTTGTGATGTTCTGATGTGACCAGCTTCGTCGCCTGAACAAGATGAACCTGCTGTGCTAACTCTTTCTTATCGCTACGACGTCGCTCATCTTCTACGCCTTTCATTCTATTCGTGTAAAATCTTTCTCCTCGTCTTGCTCGTATACTTTCTAGCGACTTCATCGCCTCCAGTGTTGTACGGGTTACATCTCTGTTGTACTTCACCGGACGGTTTCGTCGACGCTCGAAGTCAAACGTTGCGTCCGCTTGCAGTTCTTTACCATGTAGCATCCTGTATGCTTTTGTCCACTTTACCTTACGTGGATTTCTCTTCATCTTGAAGTTTTTATGGCACTTAGAGCGACAAAAGCGAAATTGCTTTGAGTCGTTTCGCACGAAGCAGATTCCGTGCCCCGGGTAAATCGTCGAGCTGCAGAACCAGCACTTTTCGAGACGCATCTTTACAAGCTGAGGTGATCACCTTGCGCCCGGTCTCACAACAGGGTCCAGCAACCACCCCCAGGAAAGCTGGCGCCGCCAGGAGGACAGTGCGTCGAAAACACGCACCGCTGACCACGTCATGGTCACGTGGTTTATGTAGGTTTTTGGTTTTTCATAGAGAGGAAAGATAGTATTTATATCATATATTGGTACAAAATCATCGATCAAGTGTATGGTTGACAAAGTATGATGACACTGGATACGGACCGGTCTAGCTGAAGAGAGGGTTGTGGATAACGTATCGGGCAGCCACCGCGTGAGCCTACAAGCGTCATTAAATTCGTTACACGGCAGTCAGCTACCGCTGGATACTTACAGCCCTTACGAACATGACTTTTTCGTCCGTCCTCAATCTTCCGATAGTGGTTTCGCGGGGCAACAGAAGAGGTTAGCCGAGTCCCCACTCACATTCTTACTTGCTCACCTCTCTTCGAATACAGCGTTAGAATGCCACCCCAGAGCCAGAAGTCCGTTGACTTTCTCGCGATTTGTGGACCAGTCGCGTAGAAGACTCTCTGTCTCAAGTGCTGTATCAGAAGGTGCGTAATCTCACGCCCACAAAACTCTCTATCTCACTTATCTCACCAGAGGGCGCTGTGGAAGAAGCCCGACCAGTCTATCCGTTTACGGCTATCATAGGGCAAGAGGAAATGAAATTTGCAGCTCTCATGAACATTATAGATCCTAACATTGGTGGTATTATGGTAATGGGTGATCGAGGTACCGGAAAGTCTACTACTGTTCGATCGTTGGTACACCTTTTTCCTTCCGTCCTTGCTTGTATTTTTACCCACTGTATGCTAGGTCGATCTGTTGCCTTTAATCGACGTTGTCAAGGATGATGCTTTTATGAGTAGTCCTACTGACCCGAATCTGATGTCTCCCGATGTTCTTGCTGCGTACCGCGCAGGGTAAATTTCAGTCTCCTTCACACAGCACTACATTAAGAGTTTTGTTAGGCAACAGCTTGAGACCTGTAAAGTCCCCATCAATATGGTTGATTTACCATTAGGAGCGACTGAAGATCGCGTTTGTGGAACCATCGACATTGAGAAAGCATTGACAGGTCAGCACAATCATATATTTTCTGCGAACAGAGTTGATGGAGTTCAATAACAGAGGGAACGAAGGCGTTCGAGCCTGGTTTGCTGGCGAAGGTAATTTCTCCTAGTCTCTACCAATTCGTTTCTTAGCGTCACATGCCATAGGCAAACAGAGGAATCTTGTATGTGGATGAAGTCAATCTCTTGGACGATCACCTTGTGGACGTACTTCTTGATTCAGCAGTAAGTACCAAATCCTTGCCTGCACCACATCAAGCTCTAAAACATTTTCAGGCCTCTGGTTGGAACACAGTGGAACGTGAAGGCATAAGTATTTGCCACCCGGCCAGGTTTATTTTGATTGGATCTGGAAATCCAGAGGTACGGTGTCGTTGCATCGTGCGAGGTAAAGGCCTGAGTCTCCCAATAATAGGAAGGAGAGTTGCGACCACAGCTTCTGGATCGCTTTGGAATGCACGCACAAATCCGAACTGTCAAGCTTCCTGAGGTGATTTGAAGTCAGACCAATTTAAAGCATTCCATTCAATCAAGAACATATCTAGGAGCGCGTCAAAGTTGTCGAGGAGCGTACTGAGTTCGACTCGAATCCGAAAACTTTCCGCTCAAGTAAGTAGTTGTTTTTATCCCTCGGAGCTCCGTATTCACTAGTTTATCAACAGAGTATGCGTCAGAACAAGCCAGTATCATTGAGAAGGTGACGCAAGCGCGCGCACTACTCCCCGAGGTGGAAGTCCCTATGGAAATCAGACTCAAAATTTCTCAGGTGACGAAACTGCCTTTAAGTTCCACATACCATGTTATTAAGCTTGAACTAGGTTTGTGCCGAACTTGATGTCGATGGACTAAGAGGTGATCTGGTTACTACACGTGCATCTCGTGCCGCGGCCGCATATCGGTAAGCATTTTCTTTGAATTCAAAGTAAGATATGACTCATTATTTTCATAGAGGGGCGAAAATTGTCACGGACGAGGATGTTTACTCAGTTATTTCCCTCTGCCTCAGACACCGACTCAGAAAGGATCCTATGGCCACTATTGACGAAGGATCGCGAGTCTACGAGGTCTTTTCCTCCGTATTTGGCTACGAAGTCGAATAGATGGCCGTTTACAACGAACAAACACTCTTTTAATAAATACACAGTTACGAGAACAACTTGCCTGAAAACTTGTTCTTTGCAAGCGAAGCACACCTGATTGAAAAGCGGCGGAATGGTGTCAAGTTAGTGGTCGTCGCAGTTCGTTTTGCATTAAAAAGTGCGTAATTCGAGTAACAGAGGTCTCTGTACCACAGCAGGCGACCCTAAAGAGAGAGGCCACTATCGTCATCTTTGCCACCGGCGACAATCGAAGCGTCTTGCTTGCCAGCAATGAAGTACAAGCTGAAAACAGCGAGAGGAACCGTGGCAAGGATGATACCGAGAGCGCCGTCGTTGATACCGAGCGGGAGGCCGGTACCGTCACCGTTAAGTCTATCATCCACCTACAAGAAAAATGTCAAGTCAAGTCAACTTATTGGGTCGACCACGTACGATAGCGAGTGCCGGAAGCGTTTGCGCGGCAGAGACAAGAGAAGCGAGCTTCGCGGCTTCACGCTTCAACGAGACCGCGCTAGTGACGCAGCGCTGGGCCCGGACTGTGAGAAACTGGTCAGTACTTTGCCCTTGAGGATAGACTGAGAAGAAAGGTCGACTTTGGGAGCTGAGAGCTGAGACGACTCGAGTCTGCACGCCTGATGAGCTGTATTCAAAATCGTACCTGCTTGTTTCTTGGGCAGACGGCGGGTTGTGGTCCCTGTTCGCGTCGAAAGAAGGTGTCAGAACTCAACGTCGCGCGCGGCAGAAAGATCGGATGCATATATCTGGTGGGCAACACCGATATTATTCGAGTCAACGACGTACCGTTCGAGGTAGAAATCGCACTAGAAATGTTCATGGTCGTAATCATCGTCGACATTGTGGCAAGGCTCGCGCGTGACTGTGGGACGTCGAGTGAGTGACCCATTGATACGGTTAGATCGTAGACTCCTTCGCGCACATAAGTTGTCTACATTCTTTCATGAGCGAGAAACGGTTATAATATAGATCGATGAGGTTTTATTCGTTGATATGATAGTAAATCTCTTCAGGGGGGTCACAAGATTCTTTCAAGACCGAATCTGCGACATGCGAAGTATGAAAAATAAAAAGAATTGAACAGTTTAACCACATTACATATGTACAAGTATTATTTTTTCAAACTAGATAAAAATACTCCACAGCGGATACAGGTCGGGAAGACCAGAAGTCGGATAGGGTGCAACGGCGATCGGAGCTCCGCGCCAGTCTCTTGCCGCTGGATCAGCCAACGTCGCATCTTCGTCGTTAACATGATTTTCGCTACCACGCAATCTGCACGCTTCGCGCCCGTCAAGGCTCGCGCGACCCGTCAATCTCAACAAGGTACGCAACATCCCTCGCGCGATCAAAGTTTTATTTCGAAGTTGGCAGTTGGTCGTCAGTACTAGAAAGCTCTTCGCGTGTTCCATCTGAAGCAAGAATTATACTAACCATATTTGTAGGCGGTATTCGCCGTGTGGCGCGCACTACCAGCGCCCCGGTACGAGCTGTTGCTAAGCAGGTGGTTGAGAGGTGAGTCTACTTTTGCCTGTGCGGGCATTTCTTCGGTCTAGCAACTTTCTTCGTTCCAATGATTCTGACACGAAGGCGTAGGGAAAGTGCTCCGCAAAAGCTCTCGGTCGCTGCGACTACCGCGATGATTGCCTCCCTCTCCAATCCACTTGTGGCGGAGGCCGCTGTGACGCCCTCTCTCAAGAACACTTTGCTCTCTATCGTTGCAGGCGGTGTGGTCCTCGGTGCGATCGCTGCGGCTGTAATCGGAGTGTCCTCTTTTGACAAGGTTTCTCGAAAGTAAGCGATGCAGTTTTACCTCGCTCCTGCTTAGCTGAGAGAAAGCTGGTTGTGCAACAGCTGATATATGTTATCACAAAAAACTCTCTATAAGTTTTGTTTCCTGCAACTCGCCGTAACTCGCACTTGATCTCAGCTCGCGAGCGGCTATTCTTTTGTTTTTCTCGAATAAACTCAGTCAGGGCCTTGCGACTTCCACTTCGAAAGAGCGCAATACTCTCCTGAGAACCTATCACAGAATTAGTTTCGGGTTCACCTGGCATGAGCGAACGTGCCTGTTCAGATTTTTCCCATTGCTTTTCATTAGATGAAATGGTAGCCATAACAAGGTAATTCTACCGAGCGAATGTGCACAAGTCATGTTGGTGGAATGCAACGCAGGGTGGAAAAATCGCACCATGGACGTACAGACAGTTGTTAGGTTATGCGAACCTGCCTCTGCATAGGGGGTGAAGAGTTCGTACTGGAACAAGCTGAGACGAATCACTACCATTTGTGGAGTTGAGCGCACCTCATAATAATCCCTACCATTCTTCTTAATCTGCTGCATACCAACAATGTCTTCCTCCTCGACTGCAACACTGACAAAGAGGTGTAGTGAAGTATTTGACTGTCTCATATTGCTTACCTTCCAGTGATGGCGGGTGAAATTGCATTGAGTATACTCGAAATATCTCCGACTTCATGTAATGTGGGATACTTCTTCGCAATCAGTAGCTTGGTAGTTGGGATTATTATCACTTGAAGTGTGCCTTGAGCGCTGCTACCAAACGAAACTTCTGTGGTCGCCTTGATAATCAAATCAAGTCAGTCAGTCAGTCAGTCAGTCAATTAAAGAAAGTAGAAATAAGCAGACCTCATCGCAACGGGGTTGGCAATAGTTGCCACTCTTTGCATTACTGACAAGAACCTTGTATGGTAGATTATACACGGGGCACGCTGCTAACAAAACCTTTTTACCTCCTTCCATTCCGGTGGCAGGCACACATGGTATTGTTCCAGAGCACCAGCTCTACGAGACTACAGGTTATATCTCACCACTTTATACAGCATAAATGATACCTCAGTGCGGGTGTCCGAGTTTTTGAGGCAATGAAGTCATAGAACCCCTCCTGATAAGTGCCTCAGTTTGTCTTTCGAAGTCATCTCATGTTGGAGATACTTACCTCGGTATCTGACTTTGGCAGGTATGAGCCAACCTAAACTTGGTTGAGCGAATTCACCCAACATAAGACAACTCAATTACCATCTTTGTATCAAGCTGTAAGACGCAAGCGTCAGGACTAGTGTTGATGTGAAGTAGGAAGCTTTCTTACCGCTGAAGGAGTTGCGCTCGCCTCGTTTTGATCAAGTTCACGCAAAACGACCAGTGACACACTGGATAGCAAAAAGTGTCGACGTGAGTTGAAAGATTTTTTAAGCTCACCCTAAACAAGCAGCAAATGTCAAACTACACTTGACATCCTCAAACGTAGCTAGTACCAACCTGATCAGGATACTGTCTGTTTTTAACAAACACGCACAAGTTTCGTTCACGTTTCTGGTATTTTCTACACGCACCAGCTACTGCCTTCGGCGCATAAGGAGAACCACGAGGCAAGAGCGAAGTTTGAGAAAGTGACATGTATCTGTATCTGTATTTATTTCGTAGACTTTTACGTGCCGTTAAATGAATCTGTGGCCTCTCTGCAACTCTGACCGGTCCCCAAACGCTTCCTGACTGAGGCCTGCTCGTATCGATACGAGCTGATACCGTATTGGCGTATCAACGTATCAGACTATTTGTATCGGCAAACAGTGTAAAATTGGCGATTTCAATACGATTGGGAAATTTCTGATACAGGTCACTTTTGAGCCCTCAATATGTTCGCGCTTTGTGATGTTCCAGCGCCGCGACGCCGCGCCCGAATGACGTGAAAATGGCATGAAAAGAAAGACGAACGGCGCGCGCGCGAACGAGGGGGCGCGACCGGGGTTTAGGCGTCGACGGGGTCGCGCGAGTTTGAATTCTCATGCGTGTTAAGAAGCGAAGTAGTAAGAGTAGAAGATTGAATCAATGAATAGACTTAGCGCGCGACGTGCATCGGTTTTCGCGCGGTTCTCGTCGATTCGCCACCCTCCTATCAGCTGTTTAATACTGTTTGCCCATACGATTTACGCGTTCGGACATTCGGCCGATACCGGCCCAATACGCCGATACGTATCGGGAAATTCCCAATACCGGATTCAAGCACCCCTATTCCTGACACACGCAAGCACGTGCACGCGGCCTCGAAGAGTGGTGTCGACATAAAGCAAAATACGGAACGTACATGCTGCTACAACTCGTACTTGTATTTGTACAAGTACTCGTGATTTCGAAAAAAGTTGAGTAAAACGTGTATTTTCGTGTTTACGCGCGTCTCGCGCCGCGACGACTGCACCGATAGCTCTGGTTCGGGAGTATATTTTTTTAACTTTTTACGCGCTTTCCAACGCCGCCTCGTTCGTCGTCAGCCGTGAAGTATCGCGTCGCCGGTGGCGTGCGTGATTTCGTGCATCTTCAACATGGATTTTTTCGAAAATAATGACTTGAGAACAAGAACATTTTTTAGGTGTGTCAGGGTCTAGAATTACAACATGTGCGACGGCGTAGCAGCGCGATGTGACGGCGAAATACAGCGGGATCTCGCGAGTCGGCTCAAAGCATCTTTTTCTTTGAGTTCGCGCGCTTTCACCTCGTTCACCGTCGTTTTAGGCGTCCTTTCCGGCGTAAGAAAACTGAGGAGTCTCATCACGTGTGACACACTCGACTGCACAACTTTCACTTTCATCGACCATGGGAGACGCAACGTGCGCTTTCCACCGCATTTTCGGAATCCAGACGCGAATTAATAATAAATGTCGACCGTTGACGCTTGAAACACATTGATTCAACGAGTTTCGTGCGGGTCGAGGGCTGACGTAAGTCGCAGACAAAACGCTCTTTTGGCACAATGCCGGACCGCGCGTGATCGGACAGAACGTCTTGCCACGCATGCAAGCGACAAATAGACGAGTGAATACGGTCTAGTATACACTTGAATGCAATCGAGCGCGTTTCCATCCACTCTACGCTTCTACACCGCGCTGGAACGTCTGGTCACTGAATAACGTCGATGTGCTTCAGTTACCACTGTTGCGGCGCACCACGAGAACGACTCCAAGCGCCACGCTGTAGCGTCCTTCATCAGCGTTTCAAGCCAGAATAGCGAGAAATAACGTCTTTAAACGTTTTAGCTCTTTCAAGCGCATAGAGGTACCGCAAAGCGCCCGCTCACAGGGCTGGAGTGTCCTACGTCAAGCGCGTTTCAGTTGCTTGGAGAGCGTGATTTGTCGACACCTTCGCCGAGCGTCGTAGCGACTCACATGGCACCTAGAAGCGGCCTGCATCGTAAAAAACGCTTTCTTGAGCGCATGTGCACCGTCGATACGTTCGGTGGCTCGTTCCGGCGCACCTGAGGGCGCGTCACACGCGGCCGATTCTACTCCAAGAATTCACGTGGCAGGTTCACTCTAGTGGCCGCACTCTGTGCGACTCTGAGAGCGCTGTGGAGCTCCATCCGCGGCGAAACCTCACGTGATCGAAAGTTTGGTTGACCCCGCACCGGGCTGCCGCGCGCGCGGCGCGGGGTGGCGCGCGACGGCGCGGGAAAACGCCGATGTGAATTAATTTCACTATTTTCGGTACGTGCTTTATTTTCGGAAACCCTAGTACACTTGTAGTATGGTAGATAATTCTGTAATTATGAGATTTGCTAATAATAATAAATTTAGGCGAACAATCGTGTGAGGACGCAGACAGGTATAGGTACTGTGTGGGTCAAACTACAGATTGAAGCGCTCATGATACATGATAGTAAGTATCCTGGTGTTGATCGGGAGTTGCAGTCAACGGCACGCCACTCAACACCCACTGCCTGCACCGCGGCCTGTGGTCTTGTCTTCGTCGACTGGTGTTTCGCACGACATATGGAAGCGTGTTAAACCGTTTGTGAACTTGCTGACGCCCTCTCGCTCTAGAGTTTAGACAGCATGGGTAAGTCGAGTGTCTGTTGTGGCTTTCTTGACGTGAATCTTTCTCACCCTCTTTCCCACAGGCATTAAGGAGGGTCTCACTGAACTTTGGGACGACCTCATGTCTTACCGGACATTGAAGGTCGTGAAAATTAGCGATAGACGCTTAGCTTACGTCCACAAGACGTTGATGGTTGCCATACTCGTGTATGCACTAGTCTCAGTCATAGGAGCTCACACTTACATGCTGAAAGAGAAGCCGCGTGCATATGTGTCAACTACACTGAACGACACGATAAGAGAAATGAATATCGCCACCAATGATATGGTGGATCAGATTTACTGCAACGCATCATACGCTGATTTCGCTGGGGACTCACTGGTCCCAGAGGGAGGATATCTGAATAACAAGTGTGTCAGCCACATTCCGACTTCACAACTAGTTGAAACTGACGAAGGCGCAACTTTCATTGCGACGCATATTCAATCGAAAACATTTACACGTAGATGTGATGACGAAGTCGCACAAGAAGGGTGCAGCATCAGTTATGTACCAGATGTCAACCAGTTCCCCCTCGACCCAGATAGCTTGATCATGCAACTTCGACCACGATTTGTCACGAGTTGGGGTTACAATGGGTATCCAGACATCGTCTCTGTATTCGACCACACGTCGGTCATGTTCAATACTTTTTATACTAGTGATGCGAATAATTCAGCAAAGTATCCCGTGATGTATCTACACGAGATTCTTCTATTGGCAGGCGTACAGCTTGATGACAGAAATGAGGTGGAAGTGTCAACTAGTTTTGCCACAAATTTCCCTATATATCGTCTCACGGGCGTTCGTCTGAGCGTTGATCTGACTTTCAGTAATTTTCGACCGATGTCCGAGTTCAAACCTTTCGATTTTAGCCCGCAGGCAGAGATGCACGTTCAGTTAAATAGTGAAGGCAGCTTCGTACAAAGTGTCGACGCTGTCCACTTTTCTGGGCCATCATCTGATATTTCGAGCAGTGGAACTGTCATGAAGTACAGAGGTGTGCAATTGGAGTACGGATCTAAGGGACTGATGGGGAAAGCTGATTTTTACACCGCCATGATGGCTATAATGAGCTGTTTCATCATGGTATCTGTGGCGACAACAGTCGTTGATATTATAGGTGCTTTCATCTATGATTCGTTCAAGGATGATAAGATTGAAGATGACGGAGAGAGACAGCACTTAGAACATATGATTCTCAACTTGGAGACGGTCGGGGTGCCTTTTGGACACGATGATCTACAAATCCTTCCCAACGTATCCATGAAAGAGTTTCTACAATTATTGCAAAGGGACATAGTGAAACTGAATGCGCTGGCACACCACATGAGCCGCGACTTGGCTGCAGCGGGGGTGAATCAACACACAATAGCGTTACAACAGCCAACAAAGTCAGCGAATGCACCAAAGTTCAAGTGTCGACTCATTGCACCAGATAGAACAGATATATATTTAACAGGAGGACCGCAGACACTTGGACGTGGTCACGGAAGCTGCGAGTCAAAACGAATATCACACAAGCAAGTCAGCATCATTGCAAATAATCAGACAGGAATAGCGCTAGTAAAAGGTTTGCATACTAAAAATGTATCTGGAGTGGCATTAGCTGGAGGTGCGTGGCAAACACTTGGCCCAAATGACGAAGTTGAACTCGAAGCTGGGGACATGCTTGCCCTTCTGCTTGATCAAAGCGAAGATGAAACGAGCGCTGAAGGCGTGTTCATCTTTGCTGCTGAGCAGATTGAGCACCACACGACAAAGAGTTGGTTTGCTTGGTGAAAACATAGCCATTAGGGTGTAGAATAAAGAAACACTTTTTCAGCCAAGGAGATATTCAGCTTCACGGGGAGTCTTGGTAGAAACGAGACTTTTGAAGTAGTGAAAGGCATGAGACGCAGACAAGTCAGAATACCTTCGGAAACTGGCTTGAGTGAGCTCTGATTTGCCATGAAATCTCTTGAACTGATGCCTTGTTCTAATTTGATCAGCTTGTCTTCGTTTTCTTGCAACATATTCCATGTACCACTGTGCACTGTTGTTACCAAAGAGTGAAATGCATGACAGTCATAAGTCGTGAAGAACTCTCTAAGTTTCCCCTTCAGCCTCTCATTTGGACTATTTCCGGCACTCGTCCGTCCCGAAAGAAGCCATTCAATACGGAGCACCACATCTCTCACTCTTTTTGCACTGAGTTTAGACGCCAAGAACAAGTAAAGCTCGAGAGCACATTCGCCCGAACCGCGCTCTAACCATGCTTTCAGCGACAAAACAAGGCAGGCTTGTTCGAAAGGGCTCCATTTCGCACTACAGGGTTCAAACATCCAGAATCACGAAAAGTTACCGACATGTGCGGTTTAGCAGACAGATTCAGCCGCTTTCAGCCGCTGAACACACTCAGCTATCCCCGAAGGCAATTCGCCCATATTTTCCTATGCTTGTACTCTACAAGAGCAAACTTGTTTTTGTTACACGATGTAAACCCTACGCGAAAGCCTGGGTATCCCCTCCCCGAACGCGAGCGCGAAATTCAATTCCCAGAACTCGCGTCGTCGGAGGGACAAAATCGCAAAATTGGCGAGTTATAACTCAAGAAATGAAAACGAAAAATTGAAATGAAGGTCGAAAGAGCTAACGATGTAGACCGTGAAGTTTGGAGGATATGTACAATGTATGTATGGTATAGTTATTAGCCGCGCCCAACCTACAAGTTGTAGAAAATGGACACAAGGTGTGGTATAATACCACATGTGTCCATGTTAGACGACCGCGCGTGATGAGTGGAAATGTGGATCCTACCCGGCGCTGTATTAGGCGCCGCCGGGCAATGTACACCGCGAGACCACGGGCTTCGTTTTTCTCGTAAGAAACGCCGTGATCTACACTTCAAGTCGGGTTTGTTGAGTTTAAACGCTCAACTACCGACTTCTTCACGCTAGACACCTGGGCATGGCTGACAGCGATGAACTCACAACTTTTGGGGAACTGGGCCTTTCACCCTGGCTAGAACGGAATCTCCTGAATTTAGGCATTAAACGACCAACCAGAGTACAAGAAGAGTGCATTCCAGCCATCCTTGCGGGAAGAGATATCCTCGCGGCTGCCCAGACTGGAAGTGGCAAGACTGCTGCTTTTGCTTTACCTATCATTCAACAGTTACAAACGAACCCATATGGCGTTTTTGCTGTCTGTTTGACACCCACTCGTGAACTGGCCCTACAAATCACTGAACAATTCAATGTGTTTTGTCTCGGTACCTCCTTAAAGTGCCGAACCATCCTGGGAGGTGAGGATATGAAGTCCCAGGCACAGACCATCAGCACTCGACCTCATATAATATGTGCAACACCTGGTAGACTGACTGAGCACTTCGTTTTCGATAACGCTTTAACAAACTGCTTTAAGAAGGTATCTTTCCTTGTACTCGATGAGGCTGATCGACTACTGGATCCATGTTTTGACTCAGAAATAAGAATCATTCTTTCGAAACTACCATCTAGAAGGCAGACGCTACTCTTCTCAGCAACAATGACGCGAAGTATTGCGGCCATGAAAGATATGAGCCTTAGAAATGTATTTCACCTAGACTTGAAGAACAGTGAACCAGTTGAAAACTGTCGACAGCGATATTGCTTTGTACCAACAAATATGAAGGAGGCGTACCTTGCGCATATTCTTTCTTATTTCCTCAAGCATGATTTGGGATCAATAATCGTGTTTTCAAATTCAATAAAGACATGTGAACTACTACATCGTACCCATGACTATCTTGGCATCCGAAACACAGCATTACATTCGTTGAAAAGGCAAAAAGAAAGATACGAATCCCTCGAAAAATTTCGTTCACGCCGCGTTCCAGTATTATTCGCAACAGATGTTGCTTCGCGAGGTATAGATATTTCGAGCGTTGACGTGGTCATAAATTTTGACACTCCAGGTTCTGTCCCGGACTACATCCATAGGATTGGTAGGACAGCTCGTGCCGCCCTCACTGGTGAAACAGTGACTTTAGTCACTCAGTACGATGTTGAAAGATTCCTCGCCATAGAGAAGGCTATTGATCGACGGATGGAGCGTTTCGGAGTGAATGAAAAGGACGTGATGTCTGATCTTACACGGATTATATCGGCTACACGCACTGTCAGACTCCAGATGGCGCAAGATTTCGATACAAAACTCGCCGGAAGAAAACGTTCACGCCGTTAAATGCCGAAGTGGCAGGTGCTAAACTCATCGCTTCGAGTATCCCGTCAGGATAGAGACATCTAGACGATGTATATTATACTTTTTACGCACTTCTGCGAGTGGTAAATGAAGTTCAGACTCAAAATCAATGCATTCAATGGGCTCACACGCAGTTCCTGCTCTCATAGCCCACGGTAGAAGCTGATAGTTGAGACGTTCCTGAGAGTGCTTGTCGAGCTGGACTTTACCCAGCAGAGCTGCTAGGCCACTCAAAGTCAGGCGGCAGTTGGCAAACTCGACAGCTTTGAGGACTATTTCACCTTCAATAGTTGTCGAACATTCAAATAAAACATGCAAGAAGTCATGCACTTCTCTGAGTCGTAGCACAATATATGCTGAAGAATTTGACAATCCAAACACAGTCGTTGGTGGACGGTCTGCAGGGTGGAAAGCGCGCGCATCCATAAATTTAGCATAAGCTTCGCCAAACGTGCCGGGGGCACATCTGCGAGCGAATTCAAGAGTAACATTTGAGACTCGCCGGCGCTGATGAAGGAGTAACCTTCCACTGGTACTTCTGAGCATGCGTCGGTGAAGTCTTTCAGCTCCTGTATTTGACATAATTTCGGTCAAAAGTGCAATCATGTCTGCTCTCTCGGGATCGCGTAGAGTTTCTACACCAGCCAAGACACTCAGCAACGTGTGCTTTGGAAAATATTCACATTTCCGTGACTTTTCGGCAGTGTGGATCGCCCCACGAAATTGTGAGATCGTTGTCTTAGGGGTTAGCAATGTAGTAAGCATAGTTCGTACAAAAGATTGGTTTGTCGTCCCCAACGTCATCTGAAGAAAGTTTGTGTTTATGCTGGTGCAGAGGCCAAGGGCCCAGGGACTTTCCTTTACACACTTGATTTAGCCTAATGTAGCTCCACAAGCCTCGCGTGCGAAGTACTATCGACTGATTACTACCGTGTGACTTCAAGACTCAAGAACATGTGGGGCACACATGCTGCCCCCTTCACTTCACAAGTTGTGTTATTGTGGTCGGGCAGTCGTTGTATTCAATATTCAATATTCAATTGAGGCGTCGCTGGAGATATGCCGTGCGTTCGCGGATTGCATCCAATAAAGGGAGGACTGTGGAGGTTTATTTCCTCGTCGCGTGAGTCATCTTCGTCTCCACGAACCACGCACCACGCGGCACGCGCAGTAGGAACTACCTACCTCTCGTAGTTATTGTAGATGGCACTAAACGATGTAAAATACGTACACGTCGACGGTTCATTACTGGTTATTTATTTTATCCTCATACATTATTTTCGGAAACACTCGTACAAGTACTAGTAGTGTAGCTCAAACATCAGTAGTGAGTCCAACCTAGCGCCTAGGTTGGCAAACACTACGTAATCGGTGCCAGTAGACAATATATACTACGTAGTATTTTACTACTTGTAGTAGTATCTGTAGCGCCATTGGCCAACCTAGCCTAGCGCGGCAGCACACCACCCAGACGTGTATTTGGTTGTTTTGTGATGTGATGTGTGAGTAGCATCATAGAAGGTTGCGTGCAACTTTGCTCGACCCAAGAAGACCGATTTCAGGGTGAAGTACCACGTGCAGTGGAAAGGAGCTTCGAACCAGCTGAAACTTGGAGCCTGGGCGTAGAAACGCCTCGAGAAGGTCTCCTTTCTTGACAGCGTCTAAAATTTTAGTCGGTATGCCACCAGCTATATATACACCTCCAGTTGCGAGACATTTCAGTCCTAAATTCGCTGCTTCAGCGCCCAGGATTTGCAGAAAGATTTCCACCGCACACTCACAGACCTTGCAAGTATTGGAGTTCGCACGTGTACTTATTTCAGCTGGAGTTAGACTGGGCAGACTCGGGTCAGCCCGCACTCGTAGGAAATCATATATGCGAGCAAGTCCAGGACCAGAGCACACGTGCTCAACCTCACATTCCGAAAGCTCATTTTCTACCCATGAAGATAAATCACGCTGAATCTGACCTCTTGGTGCAAAGTCAGCGTGGGAACCCTCTGTGGGTAGAACTGTGTAACCCTCTGTGTGCTCACTCCAAACGAGGATCGCCTCTCCTAAACCAGTACCTGGACCTAAAACAGCAATAGGCCCCATCGGTTGAGCGACACCAGAATTAAGTGTTAACAAATCACTCTCCTTCAGTTCAGATATTCCATGGCCAACTGCCTCAAAATCGTTGATGATTTTAAGTTTTGAAATATTGAATCGTGATTTGATCAGCGATAGGTCAACAGTCCAGCCAATATTTGTAAGTTTACACACACCGTTTGTAACGACACCGGCGACTGCGAAACACGCAGCATCAAAACTATGAACACCTACTTTCAAAATCAGCGCTTGCAAGCAAGACTCAAAATCAGAATATTCTGCTGTTTGACCGGTCCAACTTTCCGATTCTTCTTTGTCAATGTTATGGATTTGAAAGCGAGCATTTGTTCCACCTATATCTGCCACGAGTATAATTCGTCCTGAGTACTCCTCTCCCCTAGAAGAACCCACAGGCAAGCTTGCAGCCCGCATGAAGTAACGCGCTCCTTTCTTTTCTGTTTTCAAGCGTTCACCGTAGCGGTAATGCGGATGGCGAACTTTGTTCACAGTATTGAACGGCCTTGCAACTTGACTCATAAAATAAAGGAGGCGGCGCCGAGTCGTCAAGAAGCAGAAAGCTAATCTAATCAGGTCAACTTGGCTCTCCAAGAACGTACTTATATGACTTTACAGAGTTCTCTTACCGCGCAAGGCGTGCACGCGAAGCTAGATAGATGCGTCGTTACTTATTTGAGCAAGTCTTACTGGGCTTCGAATCCCTGTAGAAACTTTTTTCGACTTGAAGTGAAGTTGATACACGGAAGCACTCGCACAAGTGGATCTCGTTCAAGAGACTTCTTTTTTTGTACGACATAGCAAGTCGAAACGATCAAAGCCCGGTCTTCCGTCGATTTAGAAATAGAAATGCCATAATTGTACAAGTTGCTGACGCGCGACGCTGCGTACGCCTATTCGACGCCGTGCCACACGTTAGGGAGTTGAAAGAAAGATTTTACAGAAAAGGTAGAAAAAAGCAGTCAGGCGACATTTCTTTCACAAGTGGATGTGATATCATACCCGTGCGCCTGGTACCTGTTTCAACAACCTGTTCGGTATGTAACACGAAGCCATTCCTCGCTAGCCTCGAGCCGGACGAGCTCACTGCTCCATGATTAATTAATTAATTACTCAATTAATTAATTACTCAATTAATTGTCAAGTTACCTTTTGCTCAACGGAGAATGACTGTCTGGATATTTCACGCCGCATCTTAAGAAGCGCCAGGAAAAGACACAACCTGTGTGAAACCCGTCAGTTGATCCGTTCAGGTTGGTGTTGTCACCATCAGTAAGAAAATGCGTTTGTCCATCAGCTTATCACTTGATTGCCAGTTAGTTACAGCAGGCATGTTAGATAATCTATCCTGGTTTGAGCTTGTGAAGGTCCGATAAAACACCGACGAGCACGCGATTGACGAGAAAGGGAAGCAAGTACACCAGCGGTATAAAATGCGCCGCGTCAAGGAAACGATTACAGAACAATAATTATAATTAAAATTACGGCGTTGCGAAAATTTAAGTCGAATCACAAATATCAGTCGGGATTTCGTACTGCCTAAGGTAGTAGACATTTGCGATCGTCTTTGCACATTTTCATCCCGTGACATTGATTGTAAAAGAAGGCAATCACGAAGAATTACGGACTGCACTCCTTCGACTCTATTAACATATTAACACAAGTACCCACTATTGATGGACTCTTGAGTTGAGATGCGCTTATACACTGACATTGCACGTTATATCAAGTCACCACTAATTTGAAGAGCGGCGACTGCGAAAGCCTGGCCTGTCTTACCGACTATCGAATTAATTATTTACTTAATTAAATAAGAAATTTATGGTATCAACTTACACAACTACTGCGGACGACTTGCACGACGCCCGTTTCTCATCTGGGGGCAAATTGCGTGAGAACATCAATTATAGTTCTTTTGTGCGGACTTCGAATCCAGACGAAGTGATTTGCATCAGCTGCATATTCACACTCGATACTGTTGCCAACACGCTCTTCTAGTGTCTTCGCGACTCCAATCAATTTTGCTACTGACCCGATAGGCTCAGCAGTATCTCGACTGAGGAAGCCTAATAAATATCCATGCGTCATAGCTACGACTTCATGTTTTTCAGAGCTCCCTGGCTGAGAATCTTTCTGAGGTACAGCCAGACTGACACGACATACTTGGCTAGGGGCGCAGGGCAATGCAACTTGCACGTGTACCACTTGACCCCGTTGAACATTGCTGACGCCACCATGCACGTCCAAAACACCCACAATCCCAATATTTCTTGCTATAGCTACGGTATAAAACGTTCCACTTTTCGACAGGACGATGCCAAGCACTTTCTGTCCAGAAGTCCACATTGCCGTGCGTCGGTGGTGCCAACTAGGGTAGTGTCCAGCTTGAAACGCGAGTCTGCCGACTTTCTTGATAGGCATCCTTCCTTTCAGACCATATCTATTGGATGTAACGATTTCTTGTGGGGGAAAACCAACGTTCGCGGTTCCTGGAAGAACGAGTCGAGTTCGTTTCCCGCGGCCCTTGTGCATGTTGTTTGGTTGGTTGCCTGAGGGCTGAGAGCAAAAACAAGCAGAAACTAACAAGGCCACAAGACGTAAGTAAATTGCGGGAAAACACGCGGTAAACAGATGCGTGCAAAAAGGACGAAAGTCTGAAGGGGCGCTTCGGGTGAGAAAAGAAGTGCAAAAATCTTCATAACTCGGGCCCGAGTTATGACGAAGTTATGAAACTTAGCTGTTAGTCATTTTCGCCTAACTCGGGTCTGAAAGTTAGGAGGCGCTCAGGGGTAACAGCTATTTCTCATAACTCGATTATTAAGTCCGAGTTAGTCGTAACTGTGGGTGACCCAAAGTACCCGATAAATCAATCGACCTAGGGTACAGGTCAATCGGCCTAGGGTACAGTGCTTTTGCGGTGAAACTGTTCGTGCGACGGTAGCGCGACACGCCGGCATCTGCGCGTGAAAGTTGGTGTGGGCGCACAAAAAGTATGTGAGTACATTGTCTGCAAGTTTTGTC
>Ga0255777_10000088_pt1 | contig 79200 bp, 66 predicted proteins | sample 101ome_15_FD_179975 | JGI IMG/M metagenome (GOLD analysis project Ga0255777, IMG submission 179975) | Coastal salt marsh microbial communities from the Groves Creek Marsh, Skidaway Island, Georgia - 101402AT metaG (version 2) | ecosystem: Environmental > Aquatic > Marine > Intertidal zone >... | reverse complement strand
AGAAAAAATTTCATCGGTTTGTTTCTTATAACACCCCCTTTACACGCTCGATCTTTTAAAGGTGTTCTTTATTGGTCTATGCTGCGAAAATAAATTTTTTAGCATTCTCTTCATTTCTTTTCTTTTCGTCACGAGTCCGTTTATTTTTTACTTTTTTCAGTTATATCAATGTTTTGGTATTTTTTTTCTCCCTTTCTAGTTTAATTTTTCAACAGCTCGTAAATATTAATTATATTTAATTCATGAGTAAAAAATCAACGGACTACTGGAAAACCAATCTGAAGTATTTGGGAGTTTTATTATTAATTTGGTTTTCTGTTTCTTTTGGATTTGGGATATTATTAGCTGAAACCTTAAATCAATTTCAAATAGGTGGGTTTCCCCTAGGTTTTTGGTTTGCACACCAAGGGTCTATTTACGCTTTCGTCCTTCTAATTTTTGTTTATGTTTATCTGATGAATAAACTTGATAAAAAATTTGATGTTGATGAAGTTTAATCAATTGAAAAACATATGAATGCACAAATCTGGACCTACCTTTTGGTGGGTTTAACTTTTTTAGTTTATATCGTAATAGCCATTATTTCTAGAGCCGGATCTACAAAAGAATTTTATGTTGCAGGCGGAGGGGTCCATCCTGTCGCAAATGGTATGGCTACTGCAGCAGACTGGATGTCAGCGGCTTCTTTTTTATCCATGGCAGGGCTCATAGCATTTATGGGCTACTCTGGAGGACAATATTTAATGGGATGGACTGGAGGATATGTCCTTTTGGCTTTGCTATTGGCACCCTATCTAAGAAAGTTCGGAAAATTTACTGTCCCCGATTTTATTGGAGAGCGCTATTACTCTAAAAATGCACGATTGGTCGCATTGATTTGTGCACTTTTTATTTCTTTCACTTATGTAGTCGGACAAATGAAAGGAGTAGGAGTTGCTTTTGCACGTTTTCTCAATGTTCCGTTTGATACCGGAGTGTTAATTGGTATTGGGATTGTGTTTTTTTATGCAGTTCTTGGAGGTATGAAAGGAATAACCTACACTCAAGTAGCTCAGTTTTGTGTTTTGATTTTTGCTTTTACAGTACCAGCTATTTTTATTTCTTTACAAATGACAGGCAATCCAATTCCACAAATTGGTTTTGGTTCAAAGGGAACAGATGGGGTCTATTTACTAGAAAAACTCAATCAGCTTTCGGTAGATTTGGGTTTTGATGCTTACACATCTATAGATCAGGGCAACTTAACCAATATGTTTTTCATTACAGCAGCTTTGATGTTTGGAACAGCAGGCTTGCCGCATGTCATTGTTCGTTTTTTCACAGTTCCACGGGTCAAAGATGCTCGTATTTCTGCAGGATGGGCTCTTTTATTTATTGCATTGCTCTACACTACAGCTCCAGCAGTAGCCGTTTTTGCTCGTACAAATTTAATCAACACTCTTTCAGAAACCCCCTACAGTGAAGCGCCGAGTTGGTTTACCAACTGGGAAAAAACAGGATTATTGACTTTTGAAGATAAAAATGCAGATGGAAAAATTCAATATGTGGCAGAGGCAAGAACCAATGAACTTATAGTTGATCAAGACATCATCGTTTTGGCCAATCCAGAAATTGCTAATTTACCCCCTTGGGTGATCGGATTGGTTGTTGCAGGAGGATTGGCTGCTGCACTTTCAACAGCTGCAGGATTGTTGCTAGTGATTTCCACTTCGATTTCTCATGACTTATTAAAGAATTACTTGCGCCCAGACATTAGTGAAAAAGGAGAGCTTTACGCTGCACGAATCGCAATTGCTGTAGCAGTTGTGGCGGCGGGATTAGCAGGTTTGAATCCACCAGGATTTGTAGCACAAGTTGTCGCCTTGGCATTTGGACTAGCGGCCTCTTCTTTCTTCCCTGCAATCATATTGGGAATTTTTGATAAACGTATGAATCGCGAAGGAGCCATTTCTGGTATGATTGTAGGCATCTTGTTTACAACGACTTATATCATTCATTTTAAACCCCAATTAGGCGGCTCTGGTCTTCCTGAAGATTTTTGGTGGGGGATAAGCCCAGAAGGAATAGGGACATTAGGAATGGGGATTAATTTTGTGGTTGCAATACTAGTTTCTCGTTTCACTGCAAGTCCTCCAAAAGAGGTTTTAGAACTAACTGAACGCATTCGTACACCTAGAGGTTCTGATGGCCCAAAAAATTCAATTCATTAATTATTATTTAGCTTAATACTTATGACAAATAAAATTCAATCGCTTTCAGGATACTTACACGAATATCAAAAGAGTGTTCATCAGCCTGAAAAATTTTGGAATAGAATTGCAGAGTCATTTCACTGGAAAAAGCCATGGGATCAGGTTCTTTCGTGGGATTTTAATGGACCAGAGGTAAAATGGTTTGAAAATGCAAAACTAAACCTTACAGAAAATATTTTTGAGCGACAACTCTTTACCCATGGAGATAAAACAGCCATCATTTGGGAACCTAATGAGCCCGATGAACCAGCACTTCACATCACCTACAAGGAGCTTTTTGAGAAGACTTGCCAATTTGCTAATACCTTAGAATCTCAAGGTGTAGAAAAAGGAGATCGCGTGATTATTTATATGCCAATGATCCCAGAAGCCGCAATAGCTATGCTTGCTTGTGCACGAATAGGTGCAGTCCATTCAGTTGTTTTTGCCGGCTTTTCCTCATCTGCCTTGGCTGATCGGATAAATGATTGTGAGGCAAAAATGGTCTTGACCTCTGACGGAAATTTTAGAGGAGCTAAAAACATTCCTGTAAAGGCGGTAGTTGATGAAGCTCTCGAAAAGACAAAATCCGTTAAGAAGGTAATTGTTTGCGAAAGAACAAAGACTGAAGTACATATGCAGCCCGGTAGAGATCTCTGGTGGCATGAAGCAATCATAGAGCAGCATACCGAACACAAAGCAGCAACAATGGACTCTGAGGACCTGTTGTTTATTTTATATACTTCTGGTTCTACAGGAAAACCAAAAGGAGTAGTTCATACTACAGGCGGATACATGGTTTATTCGCAGTATTCATTCCTTAATGTGTTTCAATACGAACAGAACGATGTGTACTGGTGTACGGCAGATATTGGTTGGATAACAGGACATAGTTATATCATTTATGGACCCTTACTGAGTGGTGCTACAACACTTATATTTGAAGGAGTTCCAACCTATCCCCATCCGGGACGTTTTTGGGAAATTGTAGATAAATATCAAGTCAATCAGTTTTATACAGCACCTACTGCTATTCGTGCGCTTCAAGCTTATGGACTCGATCCCATAACACCATATAAATTGGATTCACTAAAAGTGATCGGTTCTGTCGGCGAACCAATAAACGAAGAAGCTTGGCACTGGTACCACGATCACATTGGAAAAGGGAAATGTCCTTTGGTCGACACCTGGTGGCAGACCGAGACCGGGGGGATAATGATATCACCCTTAGCAGGAATAACTCCCAATAAGCCTGCTCATGCTTCTTTACCCCTACCCGGGATACAGCCCATTATTGTTGATGCTGAGGGTAATGAGTTGAAAGGAAATAATGTGGAAGGTAATCTGTGTATTAAGTTTCCTTGGCCCTCAATGATTCGAACTACTTATGGTGATCATAAGCGATGTAAAGAGACTTATTTTTCAACCTATCCTGGCATGTACTTTACAGGTGATGGTGTAAAAAGAGATCACGATGGCTACCTGAGAATACTTGGGCGAGTAGACGATGTGATGAACGTATCAGGACACCGTATGGGTACTGCTGAGGTAGAAAATGCAATCAATGAACATCCTAAAGTCATCGAATCTGCCGTTGTAGGTTTTCCACACGATATCAAAGGTCAGGGAATTTATGCCTATGTTATTTGTGATATGGAAGGAAGAACAAAAGAAGGCCTAATTGAAGAAATTAAAGATACGGTTCGAAAAATAATAGGACCTATAGCAAAACCGGATCAGGTCCAAATTGTTTCGGGTTTACCTAAAACTCGATCGGGTAAAATCATGCGGCGTATTTTGAGAAAAGTGGCGAGTAATGATTTTGACAGTTTAGGAGACACTTCTACACTTTTAAACCCAGAAGTTGTAGAAGAAATAATTAAAGGAGCCAAAACGAAATAGGTTTAATCGACTGCACAGTACTCATCACCAATTTCAAATTTGTCATAAATTTCTTTTGAAACCAAACCTTGACGTACTCCATCGTCTGGAAGGTTGGGTTGAGAGGGTGTATTGTAGTAATTGATGTATTCGTCTGTTTGTAACACAAAATAATAGCTATTTTCTATTTCAACTTTTTGAATCACAATGCCACACCGGTCTTCGGACACCTGGCAGGCTAACAAAAAAAACAGAAACAATAGAAATATCAATTTTTTCATTGACTTAATCGGCTTGAAAAAACTCAATTAGTTTTTCCATTTTCATAGATCGAGACCCCTTTATTAATATGTGTTTCCAGCTAGAAAAATCTTTTTTAAAACTTTGATAAAGTGTCTCCATGGAATCAAATTTTTTGATATTAGATCCAATAACTTCAGTTTTTTTAAAATCTCCTCCGAGTGTATAAATACTTTGAAATTGTAATTTCAAACTGTCTTCGAGAATCTTTTCATGTGCCTGTTTTGAGTAATCCCCAAGTTCGAGCATATCTCCTAAAACTACAGCACTCTTTTTTGGGTCAATTCTTGAAAAAGAGTCTAAAGCAGATTCCATACTACTAGGATTGGCATTGTATGCATCTAAGATAAATTGAATACCTTTTATGTTGATTTTTTGAGAACGGTTGTTTGTTGACTTGTAAGCTTTTATTGCTTCTTGAATATGGCTTAAGGGAACATCAAATAAAGCACCGAAAGTAATTGAAGCCGCTAGATTATTCAAATTATAGATACCGTGGAGTGGACTAGAAAATAAGTGTTCCTTAAACTTCAGGATCAGTCTGTTGCTCTTTGTGTCTTGAGTTGAGATGTAAAAGCAATAATTTTCCTGATTTCCAAATACAATTGGCTTGTGTCCTTTTGTGAGTTTTACTTGTTTTGAATCATTACCATTAACCACAATTTTTCCTTGATTCTTTATCAAATATTGGTACAATTCTGATTTTCCTTTGATCACACCCTCTTCACTTCCAAATCCTTCCAAATGTGCTTTTCCAAAATTTGTAATATATCCCCAATCGGGTTGGGCAATCTCACAAAGTGTTTGTATCTCTTGGAGATGATTTGCCCCCATTTCTATTATACCGATTTCGTGATGTTTTTTAAGCTGTAATAGGGTTAAAGGAACGCCAATATGATTGTTAAAATTTCCCTTTGTGGCGAGTACACTATATTTTTTAGAAAGTACCTCTCGGATTAATTCTTTGGTGGTGGTTTTTCCATTACTTCCTGTAATTGCGATAATAGGAAGTTTCATTTTTTTTCGATGATACTTTGCCAATTGTTGCAAAGTAATGAGGGGATTTTTTACAAAAACGATCCGATCATTTTTTTTTAGACCACTACTTTGTTCAACTACAATATATTTAGCCCCTTTTTCTAGTGCCTCTTCGGCAAATTGATTTCCGTTAAAACGAGGGCCTTTTAGTGCAAAGAAAAGTGCTCCTTTTTCAACAGTGCGACTATCCGTACTGACACTAGTAGTCTTTAAAAAGGCAGTATAAAGTGAATCGATCTTCATTAAAAAAACACCTTTTAATTGAGATGCTTAAAATTTAGTTTATCCACGTCTTTTGTGACGAGCTCTTTTTTTAATCTGGTTTTTTGATCCCAGTCGAGACATGGCGCATCTAAAACCAATGTAATCAGTAGCAATGTATTGGGGGAGATATCTTCTTTGAGCGGGATCTAGCCAATAGGCGCGGTCTTTCCATGATCCACCTTTGTATACTCTTACCTCATCTGTAATTAATGTCGTTCTATTTGAACTTCTGTCAAACTCTCTTGTTAAGGAGCCATCTGCGGCACGAGAAATACTCGGAAGTTTCGGCGCATTGTACATCTGACTGGTTTCAGTACCCAGATCCCTTTCTGAATTCAAACCACCAGAACTAAAATTTCGAGATGATTCTGTATCTCCATCTCTATAGTTTCTGTTGTCACTTTCTGAAAAATTCTGACGTAAAAAAGTATCGTTTTCATCAATTGCAGCTTCATCTAACTCTCCTGGTAGCTTTCTGAGGAGTACTTTGCCGTTGGGTAGAGTATCAAAAACGAGTTGGTCTGTAGCAACTAAAACGGCTTTTCCGTCCTCACCTATCACGAACTTAGTGTAAATATTGCCCCTGTAATAATTAAAGTCATTGGCTTCATCGTCTATGATAGGACGGTAGACATCAGAAACCCACTCTGCTACATTACCTGCCATATCATAAATTCCAAAATCGTTGGGAGGATATTGTTTGACTTGTATAGTAATGTCTCCACCATCATCAGACCAACCTGCGATACCACCATAATCCCCTTTTCCGAGTTTGAAATTGGCCAATTGATCTCCTTCTGTTCTTCGGTCGTCAGATCGGGTATATTCACCAGACCAAGGATATTTTTTCTTTCCTCTGTAATTATTGTATTCTCGGTCTCCCACTAGAGCAAGAGCGGCATACTCCCATTCAGTTTCTGTAGGGAGGCGATAGGAAGGAAGGAGAATCCCTTTTTCAACTCCTGCGTAAATTTTGACAATAGAATCACCTTTCTTTTGCTCTGCTCGTTTGCCAGTTAAACTATCCATTTTACTCCCATAAGCAGTTTCAGGTCTTTTCAGATAAGCCTGTGTATTAAATGTACTATTGGTTCCTATTTCTTGGTACCGCACATCTTTTTGAACAAAAGCTTCGCGTTCGAGTATATATTCATTTACTCGGTCTGTTCTCCATTCAGCATATTGTACCGCTTGTAGCCAATTTACACCAACTACAGGATACTCCGCATAAGCGGGATGCCTAAGGTAATTTGTAGTGAGCTCTTCAAAATAACCCAATTGATTTCTCCAAACAAGAGTATCCGGGAGTGCCCCTTCATAAATTTGCCTATATTGGGGCTCCTCCGTAGGGAAAACATATTCTAACCAATCTAAATATTCTAAATACATTAAGTTGGTCACTTCTGTCTCATCAATATAGAAGGACATTACGTGTTGCTTAGACGGTGAGTTGTTCCAATCGTGCATAACATCATCTTGTACTTTACCTTTTGTAAAAGTTCCACCCTCTACAAAAACCAACCCTGGACCAGTTTCCTGATCATTAAATTCGATATTGTATTGAAAACCTCCGTTTTTAGAATTTATATCCCAGCCCGTTCCACGGGAGGTGTTATTCCCACCACAGGACAAAAGGAAGAAAAGGATTGTTATGGAGAGGGAAAATGGAATTAATTTTCTCAAATTCATAGGGGTATTTATTTTTGAAAATAAATTGCAATATACAAATTATCAACTTGAACTTAACGTGATTTTAGTTATTCTAAGTCTATCTCCTCTAACGTAGCTTTACGTTAATTATTGTCAAAAATAAAAGATATATTGTATCAAATAAGAAATTCTGAAAGAGTACGTTTATATCAAAAGAAATAACCTGTAATGAAATCTTTTTTTCTTTTATTCGTTTTTTTGATTTTTAATTGCTTTTGTGTCCTAGGACAAAAATCAAATAGAGTCATAACAACAGCAGTGCCTTTTCTAACCATAACCTCTGATGCTAGGGCATCAGGAATGGGTGATTTGGGGGTTGCTACTTCTCCAGATAATTACTCTCAAAACTGGAACCCAGCCAAATATGTTTTTGCATCAACAGAAAAAGGGCTTGGTTTGAGTTATACTCCTTACTTGAGTAATTTGGTGGACGACGTTTTTTTAGGGAATATTTTTTATTACAATAAAATAGACGATCGAAGTTCATGGGCTGCTAGTTTGAGGTATTTCACCCTTGGTGACATTCAATTTAACGAATTGATTGGAGGCACAATTGTAGATTTGGGAATGCAACGACCCACAGAACTCACTTTGGATTTTTCTTACGCTCTTAAATTAAGTGCCACTTTTTCCACAGCAGTAGCGGGACGTTTCATTTATTCTGATTTAAAAATTGAAACGGATGGGGATACTTCTGCCAGAGGTACATTGGGAGTTGATATTGCTGCTTTTTATCAGAGCCTACCCTTTGAAATGTTAAATGTTAGCACTGTTTTTCGATCCGGAATGAATGTTTCTAATATTGGTCCTCGATTGAGTTATGATATGGGATTACAAAAAAGTTTTCTTCCAACAAATTTAAGGCTGGGTACAGGGCTAGAGTTTTTATTAGATAGCCAAAATTCAATCGGGGTTTATAACGAATTGAGCAAGCTCTTAGTTCCAACTCCTGTTGCTGTTTATGATTCTGAACAAAATATATCCGGATACAGACAGCCTGATATTGATTTTATCAGCGGCATATTTAGATCATTTTCAGATGCTCCAAACGGTTTGCGGGAAGAATTCAGTGAAGTTACTGTGGCTGTGGGAATTGAGTACCGTTTTGAGGACACCTTTTCCCTTCGAACAGGTTATTTTACTGAAAGCATGGACAAAGGTTCTCGTCGTTTCTTGACGATGGGAACGGGCTTTAAATTGGATTTTATTGACATTGATCTCTCCTATTTATTTTCCACTTCCTCTGTTCGAAATCCACTAGAAAATACGATCCGTTTTTCATTGGCTTTGAAACTTGATCAATCTCCAACTCCTTCAACTTCAAATTAAAAACCTTTTCTTTTTAGAAACCACAAAAGAATTAGACCAATTTATTGGCTGAAATTAGGAGAGAAATGAGTAATTTTGTAACCCGTATTTGGATTTGATTATTAGGATTTTATGAAGAAAATAACAAAACAAACTTATCTAGAATGGTATGAAAACATGCTTTTATGGAGAAAGTTTGAGGACAAATTGGCAGCGGTATATATCCAACAAAAAGTTCGAGGGTTTTTGCATTTATACAACGGTCAGGAAGCAGTATTAGCAGGCTGTTTGCATGCAATGGAGCTAGGTAAAGATCGAATGATTACTGCATACAGAAATCACGTCCAACCCATAGGAATGGGTGTCGATCCAAAAAAAGTGATGGCAGAACTTTATGGAAAAGCTACGGGAACATCTCAAGGCTTGGGAGGGTCTATGCACATCTTTTCAAAAGAACATAAATTTCATGGAGGACATGGCATTGTAGGTGGCCAGATTCCACTTGGAGCAGGTATGGCTTTTGGTGATAAATATTTTAAACGAGACAATGTAACCCTGTGTTTTATGGGAGACGGTGCCGTTCGTCAAGGAACCCTTCACGAAACTTTGAATTTAGCAACGCTATGGCAACTTCCGGTTGTATTCATTGTTGAAAATAACGGATACGCCATGGGTACATCTGTTGCGAGGACTGCTTCCCATCAAGATATCTGGAAACTCGGTTTAGGTTATGACATGCCTTGTGAACCTTGTGACGGTATGGATCCTGTTGCTGTCGCTAAAACGATGGATAAAGCCATTAGTTTAGCTAGAAAAGGAGGAGGACCTTCTTTTATAGAAATGAAAACGTATAGATATCGAGGCCACTCCATGTCGGATGCACAACATTACAGAACTAAAGAAGAAGTAGAGGAGTATCGTAAAATAGATCCCATTACTCAAGTCAAAGAAGTGATTCTTTCCAAGAAGTACGCTACTCAAAAGCAATTAGATGAAATCGATGCTGGTGTTAAAAAACAGGTGAGTGAATGTGAAAAATTTGCAGAATCATCGCCCTATCCAGAAACAAGTTTAATGTACGATGCAGTGTATGAACAGGAGGACTATCCATTTTTAAAACACAAATTGTAAAATGGCAGAAATTATAAATATGCCCCGTTTGAGTGATACTATGGAGGAGGGCACCGTTGCAAAATGGTTTAAAAAAGTAGGTGACCAAGTAAAAGAAGGGGACATACTGGCAGAAATCGAAACAGACAAAGCAACGATGGAGTTTGAATCCTTTAACGAAGGTGAACTGTTACATATTGGTATAGAAGAAGGTGGAACGGCCCCTGTGGATACCCTTTTGGCTATTATTGGAAATAAAGGAGAAGATATTTCAGAATTGATTAATAAAAAAACTGAAACTTCTGCCGCCAAGCAAACTGAAGAAAAAACAGTCCCTTCACAGGGTAAAGAAGAAGTCGCTATGCCAGAGGGAGCAGAAGTAATTACTATGCCCAGGCTAAGTGACACCATGGAAGAGGGTACCGTAGCTAAATGGAATAAAAAAGTAGGTGACACTGTAAATGAAGGCGATATACTTGCTGAAATAGAAACAGATAAAGCAACTATGGAGTTTGAATCTTTTCATCAAGGAACTTTACTTCACATTGGATTGAATGAGGGTGAATCTGCCCCAGTAGATAGTGTTCTTGCTGTTATTGGAAATAAAGGGACTGATGTTGCTACAGTACTTGCAGCATTAGGCAGTACATCCAATACTGAGAGTTCCTTCACTACAGATAATTCTGTTACAGAGCAACCATTAAAAACAGAAGTAGCCTCAGAAGAAAAAATAGTTGCACCAGTAGTAACACCAGTGCCATCCGTGGCTTCTAATGGGCGGATTATTGCCTCCCCTTTAGCAAAAAAACTAGCTGTAGAAAAAGGAATTGACCTAAGTAGCGTTCAAGGGACAGGAGATGCCGGAAGAATCATTAAAAGAGACATCGATCAATACCAGCCTCAGATTTCAGGAGTAAAACCATTTAGTCCACGTGGCACAGAATCTGTCACTGAAATTGCAAATTCTCAGATGCGAAAAACGATTGCCAAAAGATTATCCGCATCAAAATTTTCAGCACCTCATTATTATCTGGGAGTAGAATTTGATATGGATCATGCAATTGCTTTTAGAAATCAATACAATTCCATTCCAGATACCAAAATCTCGTTTAATGATATTGTAGTAAAAGCAGTGGCTCTAGCACTAAAGCAACATCCACAAGTCAATGCCAAATGGGAAGATCAACAAATCACACAACACCATCATGTCCATGTAGGGGTAGCTGTTGCTGTTGAAGACGGTTTGGTTGTACCTGTGGTAAAATTTACGGATGAGCAAACACTACCGCAAATTGGCGCTGCAGTGAAAGACTATGCGGTTCGTGCTCGAGATAAAAAATTGAAGCCAGAAGAAATGGAGGGAAGTACTTTTACTATTTCCAACCTAGGTATGTTTGGAATTCAAGAATTCACTTCAATAATCAATCAACCTAATGGAGCCATTTTGTCTGTAGGAGCCATTGTTCAAAAGCCGGTGGTTAAAGAAGGAGCCGTAGTGGCAGGAAATACGATGAAACTAACTCTTGCTTGTGATCACCGCGTGATAGACGGAGCTACAGGAGCTCAGTTTTTACAAACCTTAAGAGGATACGTAGAAAACCCATTGACAATGGTGCTTTAAAGTGTTGGATGTTTTTTCCTACCTTTAGATGATGTCAAAAACAATTGTAATTACTGGAGCTGGTCGTGGTATCGGTCACGCATTGGTTCAACTCGCAGCTGAGGAGGGACATCAGGTTTTCGCTCTTTCAAGAAATATTGACAGGATAGAACCTTCCGAAACCGTTAAACCTTTTCCAATAGATATAACAGATGCGAATGCCTTAGAAGCCTTTGCTTCTCGACTTGAAAAAGAAGGTCACACAGTTGATGTGTTAATCAACAATGCAGGTGCTTTTTTAAATAAGCCCTTTGCAGAAACTTCAAAGGCAGAGTTTGAAGCAATTTACCAGGTCAACGTATTTGGTTTGGCTTCCATTACAAGACTTTTATTACCCTTAATTTCTCAAAAGGGTCACGTAGTAAACATCAGTAGTATGGGGGGAGTACAAGGAACTGCAAAATTTCCTGGTTTGGCTGCCTACAGTAGCAGTAAAGGAGCCGTTAGCATTTTGACGGAACTTTTGGCAGAGGAGTACATACATACGGGTCCAGCCTTTAATGCCCTTGCACTAGGCGCTGTTCAAACTGAAATGCTGGAAGAGGCTTTTCCAGGATTTAAAGCTCCTCTAACACCAAAAGAAATGGCAGCATATATTCTTGATTTTGCTTTAAGCGGACACCGTTTTTACAATGGGAAAGTATTACCTGTTTCTTCATCTACACCTTAACTCTCAATGGAGTCTATTTTATCACTTGCACCCAAGGAAGCGAAAATGCAACTCAGTGCTCTTTTAGAAGAAAATGGAGTACCCGTATCGATCACCAAAAAAAGGGTGACCAAACACGGAGATTTTAGAAGAAAAAAGAATGGTGAGATAGGTATAACGATAAACCATACTTCAAACCCTTATCGCTTTTTAATCACCTTACTTCATGAATTAGCTCATTATCAAGTTTATAAAATCAATGGATTTAACATCAAACCTCATGGGGAGGAATGGAAGAATTCTTTTCGTTTGCTAGCACTTCCATTTTTAACTCCTCAAGTATTTCCCGATCCGCTTTGCGGTCTTTTTGCACGCTACCTTAAAAACCCAAAAGCAAGTACAGATCGGGATTTTGAATTGGTTATGGCACTGAGAAATTACGATCTTCCCAATACAAAAATCCCATTAATTGATTTGGATCACGGAAGACAATTTAAAATTGATAACGGTAGAATATTTATTAAGTTATCGCGACGAAGGATTCGTTTTGAATGTAAAGAGATGGCTTCTGAAAAGATGTATTTGTTCAGCCCTCAAGCAGAGGTTATTCCGATATAAACTCTAGCTTTTAAGGTAAACTTTCCTCACTTTTTTAAAGAGATCAGAAGAATAGACGAAGTTTGAGACCGCTTCATTGTCTGTGTTGAAGATGTCTTTTTTAGATCCTTCCCAAGCTTTTTTACCGTTGAGTAAAAAAACAATTTTTTCACCGATTTCCATTACCGAATTCATGTCGTGTGTGTTGATTACAGTGGTGATATTGTATTCTTCAGTAATTTCTTTTATCAAATTATCGATTAAAATAGCCGTTTTAGGATCCAAACCCGAATTGGGCTCATCGCAAAAAAGATATTTCGGATTCATGACAATCGCCCGAGCTATGGCAACCCTTTTTTTCATTCCACCTGAGATTTCGTCTGGAAATTTATCATTGGCATCGATCAAATTGACCCTCTTGATTACTTGATTGGCCTGTTCTCGTATCTCCTCGATTCCTTTTGAGGTAAACATTTGCATTGGGAACATAACATTTTCTTCCACAGTCATCGAGTCAAACAATGCACTTCCTTGAAAAACCATTCCAATTTCTTGTCTTAAAATCGTTCGTTCTTTGACACTCATTTGGTGAATCGCCTTGTTTTCAAAGAGAATTTCACCAGAGTCGGTTTCAAATAAACCCAGTAAACACTTGAGGAAAACTGTTTTTCCAGAGCCACTTTGACCGATTATTAAGTTGGTTTTCCCTTTTTCAAAAACGGTACTAATCCCTTTGAGTACGTCTGTTCCATCAAAAGATTTAACAATGTTATTGACTTTAATCATTTACGTTAGTAAGAGTTGAGTGACGAGATAATTCAATAAAATAATGACAACACTGGTCCAAACAAATGAAACGGTACTGGCCTTGCCTACTTCTAGCGCACCACCCGTCATAAAATAACCGTGAAAAGAAGGGACAGTCGCAAGAATGAAAGAGAAAAAAGAAGTTTTTATAAAGGCATAGGTCACGTGAAAGGGTATAAAATCAAGCTGAATTCCTTCTACAAATTCTGCACTAGTAGAAAAACCTCCATACACACAAGCAATATAACCTCCAAAAATTCCTAAAAACATAGAAATGCAGATAACTAGGGGGTACAAGAGTAGTGCAATTATCTTTGGAAAAATAAGATAGTTATAGGTATTGATCCCCATAACCTCCAAGGCATCAATCTGTTCTGTAACACGCATGGTTCCAATACTAGAGGTGATGTAAGATCCTACTTTTCCCGCCATAATGATAGAAATGAAGGTCGGTGCAAATTCTAAAATAATGGATTGACGGGTAGCAAAACCGATTAAATTTTTAGGTAAAAAAGGATTTTCGAGATTTAAGGCAGTTTGAATGGAGACTACCCCTCCTACAAAAAAGGAAATGAACGATACAATTCCCAAAGAACCAATAATGAGCAAGTCTATGTCTTTTAAGATTAGCTGTTTAAGGATTTTCCATTTGGTAAATTTCCCAAACACCCGTTGAAGCATGATGAAATATTTTCCGATATTCAAGAGGACGTTCATACCCTTTCAAAGGTAGCAATTTTAAGCATATAGCTTTGGATTTTAAATTTTGATTTTAAGTCCATAACCGCTTAAACTCGATAAGCTATTGCATTTATATTCATTCCAGCACCTACTGAGGCAAAGAGAATCAAATCTCCTTTATTGATTTGATGTCCTCCGTAATTTTCTTTTTTGACTAAGTCGTAAAGGGTAGGAACTGTAGCTACAGAACTGTTACCAAATTCTTGAATATTCATCGGTAAAACATTTTCTGGCATGGATTTTTTATACAAACGATAAAAACGCTTTACGATAGCATCGTCCATTTTAAGATTGGCTTGATGTATAAATATTTTTTTTACCTCATCAATAGAAGCTCCTGATTCTTCTAAACAAGATTGGATGGCCAAAGGAACCCTGCTCAAGGCAAATTCATAAACTTTTCTTCCAAACATTTTGATGTATTTGGTTCCTTTCCCAAGGTTATTAGCCGGTCCGTAAAAAATATAATCTGCTTCCCCTTCTGAGGTATAGCTAACCGTTTTATGCGAAAGTACACCTCCGGATTCAGTGCTTTTTTCGATCAAAGCCGCTCCTGCCCCATCAGCATATATCATAGAATCTCGGTCGCTTGGATCAAGTACTCTTGAAAGCGTATCTGCCCCCACAACAAGACATTTTTTAGCCACACCTGCTTTAATGAAGACTGTGGCTTGTATCATTCCTTCTACCCACCCAGGACACCCAAATAGCAGGTCATAAGCCACACAGTTTGGATTTTGAATCTGCAGTCCAGCTTTAATTTTTGAGGCTAAACTGGGTAAGGTATTTACTTGATGTGTATTCAAACCTATATCTCCTACATTGTGAGCGACAATGAGGTAATCAATTGTTTCCTTTTCTGTACCTGCATCAGTAATACATTTATGAGCTGCCTCCACAGCGATATCTACTACAGTTTGGTCGTCCTGGATATATCTTCGTTGTTCAATACCGGTGATGGCCTTGAATTTTTCAATGATCTCCTGGCTTGAATGTGGGATGGGCTCACCGGCTGCATCGTAGAAAGAATGATTGGAAAAATTAGAATTGACTTCTATTTTTTCGGGAATACTGCTTCCACTACCGGTGATTTTAATACTCATATGCTTCAGTATAAAAGTACTTTTAAAATGACTTTAGACAATCTAATCCCGAAAAAGGATACGAAGTCTAAAAGGATAAATCCTGACCAACCGAAAGTCCTGTTTCAAAATATATAACTAATTATCAATTAGTTATATAAGATTCTATCGGATTGCAACTACAGATTAAATTACGATCTCCATAAGCTTCATCCACCCTGCGAACAGTGGGCCAGAATTTATTATCTGATACAAACTCTAGTGGAAAAGCTGCTTTTTGTCTTGAATAGGGAAAGCCCCAATTGTCTGAGCTGACCATTTTCAAGGTATGAGGTGCATTTTTAAGTAGCGCATGATCTGATTCACTTTCAGAAGCAATTTCCATTCTAATAGATATCATTGCTTCACAAAAGCGATCTATCTCTGCTAAATTTTCGCTTTCTGTAGGTTCGATCATCATGGTGCCACCTACAGGAAAAGAAACGGTAGGTGCATGAAACCCATAATCCATCAATCTTTTTGCTATGTCTACCACCTCGATCCCTTTTTCTTTAAAGTTTCTACAATCTATTATGAGTTCGTGTGCAGAACGTCCTTTCTCCCCAGCATACAGAATATCATAAGCTCCCTCTAGTCTTTTTTGTATGTAGTTGGCATTGAGTATGGCTATTTCGGTCGCTTTTGTTAGTCCTGATCCGCCTAGCATTTTAATGTAACCGTAGGAAATTAAGCAAGCCAAAGCAGAACCAAATGGAGCAGCTGATATTGATGTAATGGCTTTTTCTCCTCCTGTTTTTACGACCGGATTTCCTGGTAAAAAAGGAGCTAAATGTTCCGCTACACAGATAGGTCCAACACCGGGTCCACCGCCACCGTGAGGAATGGCAAAGGTTTTATGCAGATTCAAATGACATACATCAGCCCCAATGGCATGTGGGCTGGTAAGACCCACTTGTGCATTCATATTGGCTCCGTCCATATACACTTGTCCACCACATTGGTGAATGAGTTTTGTAATTTCTTTAATCTTGGTTTCAAATACACCATGGGTACTTGGGTAAGTAATCATTAAAGCTGCCAAATGCTCTTTGTGAAGTAAGGCCTTTTCTTGGAGGTCTTCCCAATCGATGTTTCCTTTAGAATCGGTTCCTGTAACTACAACTTTCATTCCAGCCATTACAGCAGAAGCAGGATTGGTGCCATGAGCAGAGGCAGGTATTAAACAAATATTTCTCTGAGTATCCTTATTGTTTTCATGATACGCTCGAATTACCATCAAACCTGCGTATTCTCCTTGAGCCCCAGAATTGGGCTGTAGGGAAGTGGCTGCAAATCCTGTTACGATATTGAGTTGGTTGGTAAGTTCATTTAGCATCTTTTGATAACCTTTTACTTGCTTTAGCGGTACAAAAGGATGGAGGCTTCCCCAACTGGGATCGCTCAAGGGGAGCATCTCTACAGCAGCGTTCAGTTTCATCGTACACGACCCTAAGGATATCATGGAGTGATTCAATGCTAGGTCTTTGCGTTCCAGTCTTTTAATGTATCGCATCAAGGCTGTTTCCGAATGGTAGCTATTAAACACTTCATGAGTCAGAAAAGGACTTTGTCTCATTAATTCTTTTGGAAGACAAGTTTCTTCATTAAAATCTGTGTATTCCTTTGATTTGACACCACAGTATTCTTCAAAAACACGAATAATTTCTTGAATTTCTTCATCTGAAGTGGTTTCGTTTAAAGAAAGACATACGGTTTCTTCATCAGGGTAGTAAAAGTTTATAGACTTTGATTCTGCTAGCGGTTTTATTTTTTGTGCCGAGGCTTCTATTTGAAGCGTGTCAAAAAAACTATTATTTTTTTGTTTCAGGCCTAAAGCTTGAATGCGTTGATTCAATTGAGCAGTTTTTTTATGAATGCTAGTAGCTATGTCCTTTAGTCCTTTAGGTCCGTGATAAACAGCATACATTCCAGCCATAACTGCCAGGAGCACTTGAGCTGTGCATATGTTTGAGGTGGCACGGTCTCTTTTGATGTGTTGTTCTCTGGTTTGCAGCGCCATTCTCAGAGCGGGATGGTTATCAACATCTCTTGTCTGACCAATGATTCTACCAGGAACATTGCGTTTGTAATGTTCTTTTGTTGCAAAAAAGGCAGCGTGGGGACCTCCATAACCCAGAGGTATTCCAAAGCGTTGAGAAGTACCTACTACTACATCTGCGCCTAATTTCCCGGGACTTTCTAAGAGAATTAAACTCAATAAATCAGCGGCAACTACTGTACAAACTCCATGACGTTGAGCATTTTCAATCCACAGTTTGAGATTGGGGACTGTTCCTTTTTTTCCGGGATATTGGAAAACGGCACCAAAAAAAGTAGGGCTGAATTCAAAGTCATCAGGATTGCCAATTACGAGTTCGATACCCAGAGGGGTGGAGCGTGTTTGGAGTAGTGAAAGGGTTTGGGGTAGGATATTTTCGTCTACAAAAAACTGGTAAGCCTCATTTTTCTTTTGGTCTTTTGTTCTCGCTCCAAAAAGCATACTCATTCCTTCTGCAACTGCTGTGCTTTCATCCAAAAGAGAGGCATTGGCTAACTCCATGCCTGTCAAGTCACAAACCACTGTTTGGAAATTGAACAAGGCCTCTAACCTCCCTTGAGCAATTTCTGCTTGATAGGGAGTATAGGCTGTATACCATCCTGGATTTTCAAGTATGTTTCTTTGAATCACAGCAGGGGTAATTGTTTGGTTATATCCCAAACCAATATAGGTCTTAAAAAGTTGATTTTCTTTTCCTAAGGAATTGATGTGTTTTGAAAAAGCGTATTCACTAATTCCTTCTGGAAGGTCTAAAGGTTGATTCAAACGAATCGACTGTGGGATAGTCTCATCGAGTAATTGAGACAAGGACTCTACCCCAATTTTTTCCAACATTTTTTTAATCTCTCCTTCATTTGGACCCAAATGTCTATTTAAAAACATTTCCGTTCTCATAAATCAAATTTTTAAAGGGGTAAAAGTACATTTTCCAAAGGATTTTTAATAGCCACGAATTTTTAAAATCAAATTATTTTATGAAAAATTCTAACCCTTGCTTTAAACTTTAGATATTTACACGTGAGAAAGCACCTAACTACCCTTTTAAATTTTTATATAAAATCCAGTATTCACGTTGCTTTTGCCGTAGTTTCTTTAGTGAGTATATCGATTGGTCTGAGTGGTGGTAATGCCACTTTTAAATTGTTAATATTTATTTTCTGCAGTGCCATTTGTGCTTACAATTTTGTAAAATTCTATCCTTTAATAATTTCAAAAAAGCAAAATGCCCTATCTCCTTTTATTTTAGGAATCAGCTTGCTGGCTCTAACGCTTTGTGGTTATTTAGTTTCTATCTTTACGTCTCTTTCTAAGATTCTTCTTTTACTTGGCTGTATTTTGATTCTTCTGTACAGCATTCCTCTTAAACAAGACCATAAAAATTTAAGAAATAAAAAGGGATGGAAAATTTATTTGGTTATTTTTTCATGGTTAATACTCACAGTGGGTATTCCTTTTTCAGAGGCTGTCTTTTTTGATTTTAAAATATTTTTTTACTCCTTGCTAGTCCAAGGAGTTTACCTCTTTGTAGCAATTTTACCTTTTGATATTAGAGATTTGAAGGAAGATTCCTTAAGTCTACAAACATTTCCCCAGAAGTGGGGTATAAAAAAATCAAAAGTGGTCGGTGTTTTTCTCCTTTCTTTAGTTTCTCTTCTTCTATTGTTTGTCTTTGAGGCAGGTACTTCTTTTACTAAAAGCACCTTACTTTGTTTTGGACTACTCGCCGTTTTTTTAATTCGATCTACACCCAGGAGGTCAATGTATTACACCGCTTTTTGGGTAGAGGGTATACCATTGATTTGGCTGGCGTTGTTCCATTTATTTGATTATATTTAATCGAGGTTCCAAATATAAAATTGAAAAAAATGAAACCCTTGTTTGCTTTAGTAGTTTTATTTGTGGCTTGTGTCCAAGAAGCACCTCAGATCCAAATTGTAGAAAAAGAGACTTTTCAAGAATTGATGACACAGGAAGTGCAATTGATTGATATACGTACTCCTGCAGAATTCGAAGCGGGCTTCATTGGTTCTGCAATCAATATCAATTATAATGCAGCTGATTTCGCTGAACAAATTTCAAAATTGGATAGAGATAAGCCTGTCTTGGTCTATTGTGCGGTGGGTGGACGAAGTGCTCTCGCCGCCAAAGTTTTCGAATCTCTGGGATTTAAAACGATTTACGATCTCAAAGGGGGGTATAACGCTTGGTAGTTTTATTTGATGTGCAAATCTTTTAAGCGTTCTATTTCTTGTTGCTGATGAATCAGTACGTTGACTAAAATGGGTATTAAGCCTTGATAGTTTACACTTTTCACTCCTTGACTTTCATAAACTAAGTTGGGTACAATAGCCTCAAGTTCTTCTGCAAGAAAACCAAATTGAAGTTGATCCGGCAGTCTTTTTAACTCGTATTGATAGGGGATTAATTTTTCTAAGATTTCAATTCCAAGTGTTAATTTACTTAGTTTCATTTTTTCGCTTTTAGAAGAAGTGGTATAAAATCCTGGCCCTGACCAAATACCTGAAGTTGAGGTAGAACCGTCTTTATATATCACCAAAGCATCTGATCGTCTTACGGTACTACTTCCCTCCCCATTACCGACTACAAATAGCCGATCTTGAGAGTCCCATCTATTGGTTCCTCCTAATGGAGTATATTCCGTATTGTAGCTTCCTATGACGGTCTCTGCCCGACTAGGTGCGATGGTTCCTATACCCATAGCCGTAGAATACCAAGCTCTTGATTCTGTACTTAGTCCGAAGGCTACGGAGTGAAAATTTGACGCAATGCTATTTCTGCCAAAGGCAGTAGAGTAGGTCCCCAAGTTTTTTTCATCCCATTGGTCACTTTGAGTAATTCCCGCTCGAAAAGCCCCCTTGGATTTATCAAAAAAGAAGCGTTTGTTGTCTGTAATTACATTGGGGTCATTGTCTAACTGAATACTTCCGAAAACAAAATCATCTTGATCCCACTGTTGAGAAGCATTGGAGGTAATGTTTTCACTAGTGGTAAAAGTGCTGTTCTTTGCAGAAATTACCAGAGTGCTACTGTCTTTTTTTGAAAAAGAGAGCAATTCATTGGCTTCAATATTGAGTTCATTTCCCTTAGTAATTCCCAAATTTAGGGTTTGGGAACTAGGTGTGCTAAATTCAATATTTTGTGCCTCTACATACTCTAAAATAGGCAATAAATCAACACTTCCACCTCTGCTTAGAGACAAGGTGGTTTGGGATATACTAAGGCTTTGATCCTCGCTTTTTACCCCGCTTAAATCTACTTGGTGAACTGTTTCCTCATCTTGACTCAAAGAGAGCTCTAGAGTAGAACCAGAAAGTTGAAATCGATCTATTTTTTGAATCATTGTTGGGCTTATGATGTTTGAAAGGTCAACACTTCCACCTCGATCTAGAGATAAAACCGCACTGTTTAAGTGGAGCATTTGATTGTCTTTACTACTTGAAAAGAGTGTGCTTAAATCAACAGATCCACCCCTTTCCAGACTCAAAAGTGTTCCGTTTAGTTCTAGTTTCTGTGCTTGGTTTAACAGTATCCCTAAATCTACTGATCCTCCAGCCTCTAATTTTAACATCTGTCCATCTAATTCTAGTTGATGTAAGTTATGTTCGTTGTTCCAATAAATTTTAATGGTTCCTAAAGTCGATGGACTCGTTTTCCAATTCCAGAAATGAAATTGTGGAACACGAAAATTGTCAGAAAGAGTTGGATACAATTGGGAATCATATTTTTGATAATAAACCTCAAACTGTTCTTCACTTTTTTGGGGATAAAATGTCAAAGGACTAAAAAGATTTCCCTCTCCAATGGGAAAAGTAAAGTCCCCTTCGTGATAGATTCTTACAACACCGTCCACAAAAGAATCGTGCTGTAATTGTTTCCATAAACTTTCTTTACCAAAGGAAAGGATACCGGGATTTTGAGCCCTAGAAGTGATGATTCGACCTCTGTTAAAATAGGTTTCTTTAAATGCAACATGAATTTCAGAACCCTCACTGATATAAAGGTCTCCAAAAAAGGTGAGTTGAGCAGAAGCAGTAAAGCTCAGCATAAACACAAATAGAAGTAAGTATGTTTTCTTTTTTTGGGGCATTACAAGAAGATTCAATATCCTCTAATGTAAATAAAAAAAAATTAAACCAAGCCAGCTCTTCGGAGTAGGGCTGAAGGATCCGGAGCAGTGCCTCTAAATCTTTTGTAGAGTGTCATAGGATGTTCTGTTCCCCCTTTAGAAAGGATGTGATCTAAAAAGCTCCTTGCGTTTTCTTTGTTGAAAATACCTTTTTCTAGGAAGAGTTCAAAGGCATCAGCATCAAGAACTTCTGCCCACTTATAACTGTAATATCCAGCTGCATAACCTCCTTGAAAAATATGTGAGAAAGCAGTGCTCATACAGTTGTCTTCTGGATCTTCTGTAAATTGTAAAGAAGTAATTTGGGCTTTTTCATGTGCTTTTACATCTTGAATTTCAATAGCATTTTCATTGTGAAACGACAAATCCAAATAACCAAAACTCAATTGCCTCAGAGTTTGAAGCCCTTGCTGAAAATGAGTTGCCTTTTTAATTTTTTCAATCAAGTCTGAGGGGATAGCCTCTTTTGTTTGGTAGTGTTTTGCAAAAAGTTCTAGTGCCTCTTCTTGGTAACACCAGTTTTCCATTATTTGACTGGGCAACTCCACAAAATCCCAATAGACACTCGTTCCGCTTAGGGAACTATAAGTGGTGTTGGCTAGCATCCCATGGAGGGCATGACCAAACTCATGGAATAAGGTAGTTACCTCTTGAAAAGTCAATAAGGAAGGTTGTGTTTTGGTAGGTCTTGAAAAATTACAGACGATAGAGATATGAGGCCGTTGCCCTTTTTTTTGGGAACGATAGCTAGTCATCCAAGCCCCATTTCTTTTTCCTGGACGCGGAAAAAAATCAGTATAAAGTAGAGCGTAGAAACCCCCCGATTTATAGACTTCATATACTTTCACTTCCTTATGATATCCCTCAATTTTGGAATTGACTATAAATTTTAAATCATAGAGTTTTTGGACTACTTCAAAGAGTCCTTCTAGAACTTGATCTAAAGGAAAATATTGCTTGAGTTCCTGCTCGTCAAATTTGAATTGCTGCTGTTTTAATTTTTCAGATGCAAAAGCAGTATCCCATTTTTCTATTTTTTCTAAACCGAGATTTTTTTTTGAAAAAGAAACTAGTTGTTCCCATTCTTTAGTGGCTGCGGGACGGGCTTTTTTGGTTAAATCGTCCAGAAAGTTCTGAACAGTTTTAGCAGACTGTGCCATTCGTTCTTCCAAAACAAAATCCGCATGAGAAGGATAGCCTAAAAGTGCTGCACGTTCCTGTCGCAGTTTTACAATCTGCAAAAGAGTTGTAGTATTATTGTTTGCATTTTCTTGAAATCCTCTTTTGCCATAGGCATTACTTAATTCTTTACGAAGTTCTCGGTCTTGAGCGTAAGTCATAAAGGGAACATAACTTGGGTAGTCTAGTGTAAAAATCCAGCCCTCTTTCCCTTTTTGGTGAGCAGTAGCCTTTGCCATTTCCAGTAATGAATCGGGAAGTCCTTTAAGTTGTTCTTCTCTTTCGATATGCAATGTATAAGCTTGAGTGTCCGCTAAAAGATGTTCACCAAAAGTTAAGCTCAATTGAGCCAGTTGCGTATCTAGCACTCTTAATTTTTCTTTAGCTTCTGGTTCGAGTAAAGCTCCATTTCGAACAAAGCCTTTGTATTCTTTTTCTAAAAGTGTGATTTGTTCCTTAGTAAGTTTCGTGCGATCTTCATTTTCATAAACGAAGCGAATTCGGTCAAACAGCTTCTCATTCAATCGAATATCGTTTTGAAACTTCGTGAGTAAGGGAGCGGCTTTTTGCGCTACCGCTTGAAGGTTGTTATTCGTTTCGGCACTATTCAAATTAAAGAGTAAAGAAGTGTTTCTTCCGATTAAACTTCCACATTCTTCGAGTTGTTCCAGAGTATTTTCAAAAGTGGGAAGTGTCTTTTGCTTACATAGTTCCTCTATTTCTTTTAAAGCAACAGCAATGGTTTTCTCTATCGCAGGAATGAAATGTTCGGTTTTGATTTTTGAAAAGGGCGCAGCCTCATGAGGAGTGCTAAAAGGAGAGAGTAAGGGGTTATTCAAAATCTTATTTTTTAAGCTGCTGACTACTCTGAATTACTTTTTCTTTTAAACTTTTTTTGTAATCCACTATTTTATTTTGGATGCCTTTGTCCTGAATCCCCAAAATTTGAGCAGCGAGTAAACCTGCATTTTTTGCACCGTTTAAAGCAACAGTAGCAACTGGAACTCCCCCTGGCATTTGTAGAATAGAAAGAACGGAGTCCCATCCGTCAATTGAATTTCGGGATTTAATGGGTACACCTATTACAGGGAGTGGGGAAACTGAAGCAATCATTCCAGGAAGGTGTGCAGCGCCTCCTGCTCCAGCTATAATCACTTTGATGCCTCTGCTGTGCGCTTCTGTTCCATAGGACATCATTTTGTCTGGAGTTCGGTGGGCCGATACAATATCTACCTCTACCTCTATTTGAAGAGATTCCAATATTTCAATTGCTTCTTGCATAATGGGTAGGTCGGATTGACTCCCCATGATAATTCCTACTTGTGCCATACTATTTTGTGATTACTTCAATGGTTTCTTTTACTTGTTCAGCGATTTTTCTTGCTACTTTCAAATCTTCATTTATTATAGTAACGTGACCCATTTTTCTGAATGGGCGTGTTTCTTTCTTCCCGTAAAGATGCGGATTTACCCCGTCAATTGCTAGAATGTGTTCAATGTTTTTATAATGAACAGGTCCAGAATAGCCTTCTTTTCCAACGAGATTGACCATCACTCCGGCTACTTTATTTGCTGTATTTCCCAAAGGAAGATCCAATAGGGCTCTTAAATGCTGTTCAAATTGAGAGGTATAAGCGGCCTCAATCGTATAATGACCACTGTTGTGTGGTCTTGGAGCAACTTCGTTGACCCAAAGTTCCCCTTCTTTTGTGAGAAATAATTCTACAGCCAAAAGACCAACGTGTTGAAAAGCATGGGAAACGCTCAGGGCTATTTTTTCTGCTTGAGTAGCAATGGATTTTGAAATTCTTGCTGGGCTGAGTACATATTCTACTTGGTTGGCTTCTGGATGAAATTCCATTTCAACACTGGGATAACATCGCACTTCCCCTTTTGGACTGCGACAAACAATGATACCCAATTCTTTTTCAATATTGACTAGTTCTTCTGCCATGCAACCCCCCTCTTTGATCCGTTCTAAATCTTGATTCGAACGCACTATTTTCACTCCATAACCATCATATCCCATAGATTCTGACTTCCAAACAAAAGGAAAAGAAATGTGCCCTCTTGCTACTGCGTTTTTGAGTGATTCTTTAGAGTCAAAAAGGTGAAAGGGTGCCGAAGGAATTTTATTTTTTTGGTAAAACTGTTTTTGGTGGCACTTGTTTTGGATGATTTTGAGCACTCCAGCTTGTGGATAGACATGAACCCCCTTTTTTTCCAATTCCATCAGGGCATCCGCATTAACGTTTTCTATTTCTATGGTAAGAATATCAACGTCTTTACCAAACTCGAGCACCGTGTCATAATCCATTAGATCTCCTTGAACAAAATGGTTGCAGGCTAAACGAGCGGGAGCTTCACTACTAGGGTCCATAACTTTGGTTTGAAGGTCCCACTGGCGCGTAGTATACAACAACATTTTTCCGAGTTGTCCTCCACCTAAAATCCCTATAGTTTGCTTCCCTGAAAAAAATCCCATGTAGTTCTTTTGGCAAAAATAAGGATAAGTTTTTTGGAAAGGAAAAAAGCCAGCTAAAATGGGTATCTTTGCCCCAAAATCAGACAATGATCAATCTCATTTTATTTGGAAAGCCAGGTGCTGGAAAAGGAACGCAAGCCGCTTTTCTAAAAGAAAAATACAAACTCGTTCACATTTCTACCGGAGATCTTTTTCGATATAATATTAAAAATGGAACCGACTTGGGGAATTTGGCAAAATCCTATATGGATAAAGGAGACTTGGTACCCGACCAAGTTACAATTGATATGCTCGAGGCAGAGGTTGATCGCAATCCCGAAGCGAAGGGGTTTATCTTTGACGGTTTTCCAAGAACAAAATCGCAGGCAGAAACCCTCGATCGTTTTTTGGCGACTAAAGGAATGGATATTACTGCAACTGTTGCCTTGGAGGCAGATGATGACCTTCTTGTATCTCGACTTTTGGAACGCGGCAAATCGAGTGGGAGAACAGACGATCAGGATGAGATTAAAATCAGGAATAGATTTGAAGAATACAACCAAAAAACAGCCGTTCTAAAAACCTACTATCAAGCGCAAAATAAATTTCACAGCGTTAACGGAATAGGAACCATTGAAGAAATCACTTCACGTCTGACACAACTCATAGATCGATTTTAGACACTCATGACCGAAGGGAATTTTGTCGATTATGTAAAACTTTTTGTCAGTTCGGGAAATGGAGGGAAAGGTTCTGTGCATTTGCACAGAGAAAAATTTATAACCAAAGGCGGACCCGATGGTGGCGATGGAGGAAGAGGCGGTCATGTGATCATCCGAGCTAATAATCAGCTTTGGACACTGTACACCTTTAAATTCAAAAAACATTTTTCAGCGGGTCATGGAGGAGACGGCAGTAAGAATCGAAGTAGTGGTGCACAAGGAGAAGACTGCGTGATTGAAGTTCCGTTGGGTACTGTAGTTCGGAATTCGGAAACCAATGCTATTTTATTTGAAATTACTGAGGAACATCAAGAAGAAATTCTTTTAGAAGGCGGTTTAGGTGGGAGAGGAAACTGGCACTTTAAATCGGCCACTCGACAGACACCTCGTTATGCACAACCAGGAATTGAGGGGAAGACGCTTCAAGTTACTTTGGAATTAAAAGTTCTTGCAGATGTAGGACTTGTTGGGTTTCCCAATGCGGGAAAATCAACTCTTTTGGCTGCCCTGACTTCTGCCAAACCCAAAATTGCGAACTATGAGTTTACCACACTTAAGCCCAATCTAGGTATAGTTGAATATCGAGACTATCGTTCTTTCGTTATGGCAGATATTCCAGGAATAATAGAAGGAGCCGCAGAAGGAAAAGGACTCGGACATTACTTTCTCAGACATATTGAGCGTAACTCAATTTTACTTTTTGTCATCCCTGTAGATTCCAAAGGAGTCAAAGAAGAGTTTGAAATCCTTTTTAACGAATTAAAAAAATACAATCCAGAACTCCTCGACAAAGAATACATGGTCGTTTTGTCCAAGGCAGACTTGCTAGATGAGGAACTAAAGAATGAGTATCTGCATGAAATGAAATCCATCTTTAAAACGATTCCTCATTTGATTATTTCTAGTGCAACTCAGTACCAGCTTACCGAGTTGAAGGATGTCCTTTGGAAACTTATAAGCCAAACAGATGTTTAAGAAGCTTCTAGTGCTTTTTTGTGTTTTAATTTTCAGATTGGGTAGTGCACAAGATCGAACCCCTGTCGCTTCTTATGAATTTAAAAGAGATTTAATTTATCAAAAACAGCTCAATGAATTAATTGAGTCCTATACCCAAACCAAAGACATTTTAATTTTAGATTCCATTGTACAACTTTCCTTTGAATACAAAGACTGGGAAACTTCAATGGATTATGCAAAACAAGCAGTAGACCTTCAACCCAGTGCCCAAAGATATTTTCTGTTGGGCGGAGCCGCAGGATTTAGGGCTCTTGAAGTTCCTGTGTTGTCTTCATTACGTTATGTTAAAATAATGAAGCCTGCTTTTGAAAGGGCAGCCCTTTTGGAGCCTAAAAATGTGACCTATCTCAGAGCTAAAGTGGATGTATTGGTTGCTTTACCTAGTCTTTTAGGTGGAAATGTAGAGGAGGCGATGCAACTCAGCCAAAAGATAAAAACCTTAGATCTCTATGAAGGTCTTTTAGCAGTGGGATCCATTTACGAGAAAACGGATGATCGTGACCTTGCTGAGAAAATTTATCAACAGCTTTTCTTAAAATTGATTCAAGAATACAAAAGCTGTTCTCAGTCATTTTACAATTCATTAAAAATTAAAAGAAGAAATTTTTCTTACGATCTAGGTAGAATTTCGGCTGATTTTGGGATAGCAGAAGAATGGGGTTTTTGCGCGCTCAATTATTTTGAATCCAACTATCTTTTTAGTGATACTGTACCTCTTGCTTGGGTATACTATTATCAGTTTGTATTTGCCGAAAAAATTGGAAAAGAAGAAAGCGCCTTGGCCTATTTTAAAAAACTTGAAAATTATAAAGAAGAATTTCCAGAATTGGTGGAACTAGTAAAAAAAATAAGATTGTGATGCGCATTCACTTTATAGCAATAGGGGGTAGTACTATGCACAGTTTGGCCCTTGCCATGCATCGTTTAGGGCATTTGGTAAGTGGAAGTGACGACACTATTTATGAACCATCCAGTAGTAATTTAAAAGCAGCAGGGATCCATCCCGAGCTTATCGGATGGTTTCCAGAAAAAATCAATACAACGCTGGATGTTGTGGTTTTGGGAATGCACGCAAGAAAAGACAATCCGGAATTGGTTAGAGCTCAAGAACTGGGTCTTTTGGTCCAATCTTACCCGGAATTTATAGCGGCACGTTCTCAGGATAAAACTCGTGTTGTAGTGGCGGGAAGTCATGGAAAAACAACAATCACTTCTATGGTTTTACATGTGTTGCAGTATCATGCTATTGAAACCGACTTTATGGTAGGAGCCCAAATCAAATCAATAAAAAATACCCTGTCAATTACAGAGGAAAGTAATTTTATTTTACTGGAGGGTGACGAGTATTTATCATCACCTATAGATTTACGACCTAAGTTTCTATGGTACCAACCCAATATTGCTCTAATTAGTGGTATAGGTTGGGATCACGTTAATGTATTTCCAACATTTGACATCTATGTGGAACAATTTAATCGTTTTATTTTTTCGATACCCGCTGGAGGTGTGTTGCTTTATAATGCAGAAGATGAAGTGCTTAAAAGTTTGGTTGAAACACATCCCCACCCAATTAAAAAAATCCCTTATCAAACCCCACAGCATTTCACTCAAAGTGGAGTAACCTATCTCGATACTCCAGAGGGCAGCTTACCACTCTCCATTTTTGGAACCCACAACTTACTCAACCTAGCAGGTGCCCAATGGATTGCTCAATTAATGGGAGTAGATGCCTCAGATTTTTATGAAGCAATACCTAGTTTTAAGGGAGCTTCAAAACGATTGGAATGTATTGCAAAAGGGGATACAGCTTTTTTGTACAGGGATTTTGCACATGCTCCAAGTAAGGTAAAAGCTACTGTTGATGCGGTTAGAAAGCAATTCAAAAACCATCGTATATGCCTCTGTTTGGAACTCCATACTTTCAGCAGTTTGGATCCTGAATTTATCAATCAATATGCACATACTTTAGATCAGGGTGATGAAACAATCGTTTTTTATGATCAGGAAGCCCTAAAAATTAAAAACAAAAAACCCATTGAAAAGACGCATATTCAAAAAGCCTTTCAGCAAACAGATTTACATGTTTATAACGATGCTGCACAATTAATGGACCTTCTGCTTCAAAAAGAATACCACAATGAAGTATTGGTCATGATGAGTTCAGGCAGTTTTGGAGGTTTGGACTGGGAGATTCTACAGAAGCATATTGTAGTCTTTTAATCATAGTTTTTTATCTTGTAGAGAATCTTTATTCACCCCAAATGAATACTAAAAACAAAACTCTAACCATTAAAGACTGGGATAGTTTAGATCGTCCTAGAGAGAAACTAAAAGCCCACGGTGGTGGTGCCTTGAGTGTAGCAGAATTGTTTGCTATCCTAATCGGTAGTGGAACATCAAACGAAAATGCAGTTGGATTGATGCAAAGAGTACTTTCTTCTGTAAACCACCATTTGACCAAGTTTCAACAACTATCCATAGAACATTTAATAAAATTTAGAGGGATTGGTGAAGTTAAAGCAATAAAACTAAAAGCAGTTTTTGAACTGATAAAGAGAGGTCAACAGTTATCGCTAAAGAAAGAACTATTTTTTAATTCCAGTAAAAGTGTATATAACTACATCGCTTCAGAGTTTTTTGGATTGCCTCATGAAGAGTTTTGGGTAGTATACCTCAATCAATCCAACAAGTTGCTCGAAAAATACCGATTGAGTAAAGGAGGAATTACACAGACAATAGTAGATATTCGTTTGGCTTTTAAACGTGCATTTGAGCTAAGTGCAACAGCTTTAATTTTAGTACATAATCATCCTTCTGGCCAGCTAAGACCGAGTTCAAGCGATCGACAAATCACACGGAAATTCAAAACAGCAGCATCTCACGTAGACCTGAAGGTGCTAGACCATATTATAGTCTCAGATCAAGGATGTTTTAGTTTTGCAGACGAACAATTACTTTAGTATTATTGATTTAAATGAAAATCAATACCTTTCCAAAAGCCATAACACTCTATTTATGATAGACAGCAAAGTCATTACAGATATTTTTTTTGATTTAGACCACACCCTTTGGGATTTCGAAAAAAATTCGGCTCTGACCTTCGAATTGATTTTTAACCAACTGAATTTTTCTCTTGACTGTGAAGAATTTTTGAGGTATTATGTTCCCATCAACCATGCCTGTTGGAAATTGTATCGAGAAAATAAAATTGATCAAAAAGAGTTGCGAATTAGACGTTTGTCAGAAACTTTTCAAGCCCTAAATCGGGAAGTTTCCACCAGTCAAATTGAAGAGATTTCTAATATCTACATAAAAAACCTAAGCACCTTTCCACACTTGTTTGACGGGGCGCATGAATTGCTAGAACACTTGAAAAAAAAGTATAAACTACATATAATTACAAATGGTTTTGAACAGGTTCAGCATTTTAAAATTACGAACTCAGGATTAGCATCCTATTTTGAACACACTTTTACAGCGGAAAAAATAGGCTATAAAAAGCCTCATCCAAAAATCTTTCAACAAGCTCTTCAAAAGGCACAAGTCACCCCAGAGAACGCTTTGATGATTGGAGACAGTTTAGAAGCGGATATTTCTGGTGCCCTTCATTTGGGAATGCAAGCCATTCATTTCAATTCACACAATGAACCAGAACATACCCATTGTCCTATAGTATATTCGCTTTCTGAAATCAATCAACTTTTTAACTAAGACAGGATCTTCGGGTGAAATCCCAACATTAATACTTATTTTTGAATATGGATTTAAAAGGAGCTCAAAAAGCTGTAGACGACTGGATACAAGCCCATGGTGTCCGCTATTTTAACGAACTTACCAATATGGCCCAGTTGACAGAGGAGGTGGGGGAAGTAGCACGAATTATTGCAAGGCGTTACGGAGAACAATCTGAAAAAGAGAGTGATAAAAACAAGGATCTTGGAGAAGAATTAGCAGATGTCATTTTTGTTGCCCTTTGTTTGGCAAATCAAACCGGAGTTGATATCCACACTGCTTTTGAAAATAAACTACAAAAAAAAACAGAACGAGATCACCAAAGGCATCTCAATAATCCAAAACTAAAACCTTGAGTCCTAGATGCAGGTAAAACTTTCTCACAGTTCTCAAATTTGTAAGGGAAAATTAAACATTACGGGATCTAAAAGTGAAACCAATAGGCACTTACTTTTACAAGCACTTTTTAAGGGATACGAAATTAAAAACAGTTCTAATTCTGATGACAGCAGGGTAATGGAAGCGGCTTTGGCTTCGACGGCTGAGCGTATAGACATTCATCACGCAGGGACAGCCATGCGTTTTTTAACGGCCTATTTTTCACAGCTTGAAGGGAGAGAAGTTTTGCTTACAGGCTCAGCAAGAATGCAAGAAAGACCCATTAAAATTCTAGTCGATGCATTGCGTGCTTTGGGGGCCTCAATTGAGTATGAAAAAAAGGAAGGCTATCCTCCATTAAGGATCAAAGGAAAAAAATTAAATGGTGGTAGGGTAAGTCTTCCAGCAGACATTAGCAGTCAATATATTTCTGCATTGCTAATGCTAGGACCCGTTTTAGAACAGGGAATTACATTGAACTTGATCGGAAAAATCACTTCTGTTCCCTATATTAAAATGACCTTGTCTTTACTGTCAAATTTTGGTGTTAAAACAGCTTTTGAGGGGCAACAAATTAGTGTAGCTCACCAATCGGATCCTAAAAAATCTATACAAGTGGTAGAGTCTGATTGGAGTTCTGCTTCCTACTTTTATAGCATAGCGGCCTTGGCAAACGAAGCTGAAATAGAATTGACGAGTTATAAGAAGGAAAGTTTGCAGGGAGATGCTGTACTTCAAACCATCTACAAGCAGTTTGGGGTGAAAACAAGATTTGAAGGGCATAGTGTCTTTTTGACAAAAGAGAAAACAATACTTCCTAATGTTTTTCAATGGGATCTGTCAGAAGCTCCAGATATTGCACAAACTATTGCTGTGACCTGTTATGGTTTGGGTGTAGGCTGTGATTTGAAAGGGTTACATACCCTAAAAATCAAAGAAACGGACCGTTTGCTTGCACTGGAGCAAGAATTGACCAAGCTTGGAGCTACTATCTCAGTAACGGATAACAGTTTACATTTATCTCCTGAAAATCAATTTGTTCAGGGATGTTCTATATCTACCTACAACGATCATAGAATGGCTATGGCGTTTGCACCCTTATCCCTCAAGATCCCTTTAGAAATTGAAGAAGCCGAGGTGGTTTCCAAGTCCCATCCTAGCTTTTGGGAAGATCTGCAGCAACTCAATTTTGAGGTTGAGAAGAGATAATTGCCAAATCACTTGACAACCCCTAGGTGAAGATGGTATATTTGCAGCCTAAAATTTATAAATGAAACTTTCAAATTTTCAATTCGATCTCCCCAAAACACTTTTAGCCCAAAGACCTGCTCCCGATCGCGATGAGTCCAGATTGATGGTTTTAAACCGAAAGGAGGAAACCATAGAGCACCATACATTTAAAGATATAATCAACTTTTTTGATGAAGGAGATGTTATGGTGCTAAACAACACCAAGGTATTTCCCGCTCGACTTTTTGGCAATAAAGAAAAAACAGGAGCCCGTATTGAGGTATTCTTACTTCGTGAACTCAATCAAGAACAACGTTTATGGGATGTACTAGTTGATCCGGCACGTAAAATACGCATTGGAAACAAATTGTACTTTGGGGATGACGACAGCTTGGTTGCAGAGGTAATAGACAATACTACTTCTAGAGGAAGGACACTGCGTTTTCTCTTTGACGGGAGTTATACACAATTTCGTAAAAAACTAAAAGACTTAGGCCAAACACCACTTCCTAAATACATTAAAAGACCTCTAGAGGCAGATGATCAGGAGCGTTACCAAACCATTTACGCGAAACATGAAGGAGCTGTTGCTGCACCCACAGCGGGGCTTCATTTTTCTAAACATCTTTTAAAAAGACTAGAAATAAAAGGAATTGATCTAGCAGAGCTCACCCTTCACGTGGGTTTAGGAACCTTTAGTGCGGTTGAAGTGGAAGACCTATCCAAACATAAAATGGACTCAGAAGAGTTGATTATTGATTCTAAGGCGGTGGAAATAGTTAACCGAGCCAAGGGGGCTCGAAAAAAAATATGTGCCGTAGGAACTACGGTGATGCGTGGTTTAGAAAGCTCAGTCTCATCTGCAGGGACATTAAATGAGTATCAAGGATGGACTCATAAATTTATTTTTCCTCCCTATGATTTTTCTATTGCCAATAGCATGATAACCAACTTTCACACCCCAAAATCAACTTTGTTGATGATGGTATCTGCTTTTGCAGATCCAGAATTTGTTAAACATGCATACAGTGTTGCCATTAAAGAGAAATACAATTTCTATTCTTATGGTGACGCCATGCTCATATTATAATCTCAAAAAACCGCAGTATGCGGTTTTTTTTTAGCATTTGGAAACATCAAAAAAAGACATCCGTTCTCTGAAAAAGGAAGAGCTTCAAAACTTTTTCGTAGCGCACAAAGTTCCTGCGTTTAAGGGCAGTCAAGTCTATCAATGGTTATGGCAGAAAGGGGTGCATGATTTTGAGGGAATGACAAATTTGTCCTTAGCGCATCGCGAATTGTTGAAACAGCATTTCGAAATCAAACACATCAATATTGATCTACAACAGAAAAGTACTGACGGAACGATTAAAAATGCAGTTAAACTACATGATAATTTAGTGGTAGAATCTGTTTTAATTCCAACATCAAAAAGAACTACTGCATGTGTTTCCTCTCAGGTAGGGTGCAGTTTAGATTGTACTTTTTGCGCCACAGCTGCTTTAAAACGCATGCGCAATTTGAAAGCTGATGAAATTTACGATCAAGTTATTGCAATAGATCAGCAAAGCAGGTTGTACTACCAAAGACCTTTATCAAATATCGTCTTTATGGGAATGGGAGAACCTTTGATGAATTATAATAACGTAATGGCTGCTATTGATAAAATTACTCACCCAGAGGGTTTGGGAATGGCTGCAAAAAGAATAATACTTTCTACTTCAGGTATTCCGAAGATGATTCGTAAGCTGGCAGATGACGGTGTGAAATTTGGTTTGGCTGTTTCTTTACACAGCGCTCGACAAGAAATCAGAGAACAACTCATGCCTTTTGCCAAAAAATTTCCACTCAGCGAACTGGCAGAAGCTCTAAACTATTGGTACAAAAACACTAAAAAGACTATCACTTTTGAATATGTTGTTTGGGAAGGAATCAACGATCAAAAAGAAGACATTCATGCACTTGTCAAATGGTGTCAACATTTGCCCTCAAAAGTTAATTTGATACAATACAATTCCATTGATAATTCCACAATGAAGCAGGCTTCTAGCGAGGTTATAGAGGAGTATATTGCCGCTCTCACTAGGGCTAAGATAAAAGTGACCTTTCGTCGTTCACGTGGAGAAGATATAGCCGCCGCCTGCGGTCAATTGGCCAATAAAATAAAGGAAGGAAAGAAGGCATAAATAACCAGTTGTCGAGCTAGAATTGATATCTTTATAAACCCAAAAAAAATCAGGAAAACTTTTGAAAAAGTGAAAGTTGTTGAGCAAATTAAAAAACCGATTTACGATGAGATGGAGCTCTTTGAGGAGAAATTCTCACAGTCCATGTCTTCTAAAGTAGCATTGCTCAACAGAATTACTCATTTCATTGTTAACAGAAAAGGAAAGCAAATGCGTCCCATGTTTGTTTTTCTTGTAGCCAAAATGTTAGGTAAAGGAAAAATCAATGAACGCACCTACAGAGGGGCCTCCATCATTGAATTAATCCACACGGCAACCTTAGTTCACGATGATGTAGTAGACGACAGTAACAAACGAAGAGGATTTTTTTCTATCAACGCTTTATGGAAAAATAAGATAGCAGTATTGGTTGGTGATTATTTACTCTCCAAAGGATTGTTATTGTCTATAGAACATGAAGATTTTGATTTGTTAAAAATTATTTCAGTTGCTGTTAAGGAAATGAGTCAAGGTGAACTGCTACAAATTGAAAAAGCACGTGCTCTAGACATAACAGAAGAAGTGTACTATGAGATCATTCGTCAAAAAACAGCCATTTTATTGGCTTCTTGTTGTGCAATTGGTGCTCAAGCTGTTAACAGCAGGGCAGAGGAGGTAAAAAAGATGCATCAATTTGGTGAGTTGTTAGGAATGGCTTTTCAAATCAAAGACGACCTTTTTGATTACGGAGACTACAAAATTGGAAAACCTTTAGGAATTGATATCAAAGAAAAAAAATTGACACTACCTTTAATTTATACTCTTAATACAGCAACTCCTTCCGAAAAACGTCAAATTCTAAATACGGTAAAAAACCACAACAAAAACAAAACTAAAGTTAAAGAATTGATACAGTTGGTGAAAGAAAAAGGGGGACTTGATTTTGCTAAAGTGAAAATGGAATTTTACCGAAAGCAGGCCTTAGAGTTGCTCATGGAATTTCCAAAAAACAAATACAGAGATGCTCTTGAATTGATGGTTAACTATGTGATAGAGCGAAAAATATAAACCCATTAAATCTTAATTGGGATTCCATAGAAAGTTTTAAATTTATCAAAACACCAATTTTTTGATTTCCAGAAGTACAATTGATCAAGTTTATGAAGCTGCTCGGGTTGAGGAGGTAATAGGAGATTTTGTTGTATTAAAAAAATCAGGATCTAACTTTAAGGGACTCAGTCCTTTTTCTCAAGAGCGTACACCAAGTTTTATGGTGTCACCAGTCAAACAGATTTGGAAAGATTTCAGTAGTGGCAAAGGAGGTAATGTTGTTGCCTTTCTTATGGAGCACGAACATTTTACTTATCCAGAGGCGATTCGTTTCCTAGCCAATAAATATAATATTGAAATTGAGGAAACCCAACAGAGTTCGGAAGAAAAAGAAAAGCGAGATCATAAAGAGAGCCTCTATTTAGTTCACCAGTATGCACAAGAGCGCTTTTCAAAAGATTTGTGGAATACAAATGAAGGGAAAGCCATTGGACTAAGTTATTTTAAACAACGAGGATTTACCGAGGAAACAATACGCTTTTTTGCTTTGGGCTATGCTCTCGAAAAGAAAGACCATTTGTACATCGCTGCAACGAACGCTGGTTATTCGGAAAACTTCCTTGAAGAAACGGGCTTAGTGATCAAAAATGACAAAGGAGGGGTGGATCGATTTCGTGGAAGGGTTATTTTTCCTATCCGAAGTATGGCGGGTAGAGTACAAGGTTTTGGTGGTAGAATACTTTCAAATAAGGTCAAAACAGCTAAATACCTTAACTCACCCGAAAGTGCTATTTATCACAAAAGTCAGGTTCTTTATGGAATTTTTGAAGCAAAAAAAGCTATTGCAAAAGAAGACGTTTGCTATCTGGTGGAGGGATACACAGATGTCATTCAAATGTATCAAAAAGGAGTTCAAAATGTAGTTTCCTCTTCTGGTACCGCATTGACTCCAGAGCAAATTCGATTGATTCGACGACTGACTTCAAATGTGATTGTGCTTTTTGATGGAGATGCTGCGGGACTTCGTGCAGCAATAAGAGGAATAGATTTGATCTTGGAAGAAGGGATGAACGTAAGAATCTGTTCCTTTCCAGAGGGAGAAGATCCCGATAGTTTTTCTAAATCTCACACTCTTGAGGAAATTCAAGCGTATTTAAGAGCGCAAGCCAAAGATTTTATTCAGTTTAAAACAGATTTATTAATTCTCGAAGCTGCCAATGATCCCGTTAAAAAGGCAACTACTGTTCGAGAAATAGTACAAAGTATTTCTAAAATTCCTGACCCCATCAAACAAGAAATCTACTTGAGAGAATGTGCTCTTCAAATGGAAGTCTCTGAAGAGGTGCTTTTCAATGCCTTGGCACAGGAAAAAAACAAAAAAACCGTTCCTGTAAGAAAAATTGTTTCTGCCCAAGTAAAACAAGAATTACCTAAACAAGGAGGCGGAATAAAATCAAGTTTAGAAAATCCTCTAGTGAATTTAGAAAAGCAAATAGTCAGTATACTGTTGCACTATGGAGAAGATGAAGCTTTTTTTGATGAGGTCTATATCTCATCAGATGATGAGGGAAATTTGATAGAAGAATCTAAAACAGTTCAGTCCAAGGTATATGAAAAAGTCTTTTTAGATCTGCAGCAAGATGAGGTAGAAATGATCCAGCCAGAATACCAATCTTTATACAGTCAGCTGATAAAAAGTTTTCAATCTGAGGGAAAGGTATACCCGCAAAAAATGATTCAGCAAGAAGATCCGAGTTTAGGGAAAATACTCACAGACATTTTATTAGCGGATGAAGAACACCAACTTCATGATTGGGAAAAGAAAAACATTTTTGTAAAAGATCGAAAAAGTGTGGTAGGGCAGTTGGTAAGTGAAACCATTTTGACTTTTAGAAGATATCTTGTAGATCAAAAAATAGCCGATCTAATGAATGCCATTCAAAAGGACACAATAACTCACGAGAGTTCCCTGTTAGAAGAAGTAATGCAGTATCAAAGTTTGAAAAAGTTGCTGTCTAGAAGGCTTAATAGAGTTCTTTAGAGTAAGTCTAAATTTCGGGCTTGTTGATAGAGATCTACTTGATTTTCCACATCAAGTTTTTTCATCAATCTACTTTTATAGGTATTTATCGTTTTTTGACTCAGCTTTAAGGTGTTAGAAATTTCAACATTTCGTTTGCCATGAACAATGAATTTAAGCACTTCAACCTCTCTAGAAGAAAGTGTTCCAAAGGCGATTCTAGGCCTGGAAAGATCGATGTTATTTGTAATTTGATTGGCAAAATTTGAGGTAATGTGATAACCTAAATTAACGATGCTTTCAATTGCTTCAATCAGTACTTTTTTCTTTACCTGCTTTGATAAATACCCAAGAGCACCAGCTTTTAACAAAGAAATACCATAAATGGATTGAGGTAAATAGGTATAAATTAAAATGGAGGTGTTTGAATAGTTTTCTTTTATTTTTTTGATCGTATTCACCGCACTACCATCAGGGAGTTCCATTTCCAGAATTACAACGTCTACAGAGTTTATTTCCAAAAAGGCAAAAAGAGTTTCAATTTCACTCAAGGTTGCACAAACACGAATGGAGGTATTTTTTTGAAAAAGGCCTTAAAACCTTTTTGGACCACAGGATGGGGGTCTAGAAGCACTACTTTTAACATTTGGGGATAAGAGTTTGAGTTATGTCATAGCAAGATAAACAATATTTATAAATAATCCTCAGGAATATTGCAAACAGGGATAGGATTCATCTTGTGTTTGTTTTGATTGTGATGCTTCATGTAAAGTTCGTAAACAGTTTTTTCTCTCTCTGAAAAGTGTTTTTTAGAAACTGATTTTTTTTGCATTTCCATAGCCCATTCCAGCTCTGGGTAGGTTGCTCCTAGTTGATCCTCATCTGTACGATCATCACCCCATAAACCATCTGTAGGGGCAGCTTTTTGTATGGAAGAAATGATGTCCATCTGTTTTGCTATTTCAAAAACTTGAGTTTTGTTTAAATCTGCAATTGGACTCAAATCCACGCCACCATCTCCGTATTTTGTGTAAAAACCTACGCCAAAATCCTCAACTTTATTTCCAGTTCCTGCAACTAAGTATTTGTTTAAAGCAGCGAAATAATAGAGACTAGTCATTCTTAGGCGAGCTCGAGTATTTGCTAAACTGAGGGCTTGGGCTTCTTTATTATCAGCAGTAGGTAGTTGATCCATAAATGTAGTGAAGACTGAGTCTAATGACAATCTAAAGGAAGTAACATTAGCAAAATGGCCTCTCAGCCAATTTATGTGCTCTGAAGCTCTTGTAAGCTGACCGGCCTCTTGAAGTATCGGCATTTCGAGGCACAAAACAGGAAAGCCTGTTTTGGCACAAAGGGTTGAGGTTACTGCAGAATCAATACCACCAGAAACACCTACAACAAATCCGTTCATTTTGGATTCATTCAAGTAACTTTTTAACCATTCTATAATGTAGTTTTCGACTTTTTTAGCAGATTTCATTTTTTATACGTTTATAGAAAGTAAATTTGTTCAAAATTACTCTTTTTGTAGGCATGGTTACAAATACTAATAGGCGACTTTATTGTTTTTTCTCTTTTTCTCATTCTGTCTGTCTCTTTTTTGGAGTATTTGTTCTTTTTTCTTCCTGTCAAAATGAAAATCCTAATGAAAAGGAAATTGAAACCCTTTCTGTTGCGATTTCATTTGAGCGTTTTGAAATGAAATTTTACAACCAGTCACCAGATGTGATCCCGCAACTAAAAGCCGAATACCCCTTTTTGTTCCCAAAACAATTTTCCGATAATATATGGGTTGAAAGACAAAAAGACAGTTTACAATTGCTTCTTTTTCAAGAAGTTTTAGATGAGTTTAAGGACATAACAGTTCTGGAGGACAAAGTATCTCATCTTTTTAAGCACATAAAATATCATGTCCCTTCATTTAAAATTCCTCGAGTGATTACCTTGACAAATAACGTAGACTACCAGCTAAAAACGGTTTATTCTGACAGTTTGTTATTACTTTCTCTAGATACTTTTCTAGGGTCTAATCATCCTTTTTATGACGGGATTCCAAATTATATTAGAAAAGAATTAGATCAAAAATACATTCTTTCTCAAATTGTAGAAAAACTTGGAAACTCTTTGATTCCTCCAACAGGAGAAAGAACTTTTCTGGCTCAGATGATCTATGAAGGGAAAAAATTATACTTACAAGATCTTTTTTTGCCACATGAAAAGGAAGAGGTTAAAATAGCTTATACAACTGAAGAAATAGAATGGGCAAAAGAAAATGAACTTTATATTTGGCAGTATTTCATCGAAAATCAAAGCTTGTATCAAACAAACCCTGAATGGATTGAGCGTTTTTTAGAGCCCGCTCCGTTTTCAAAGTTTTATCTTCAATTAGACAATGAGTCTCCTGGGAAAATAGGAAGATGGATTGGATGGCAAATTGTAAAAAGCCACAGAAGGAATTATCCAGAAGTACCCCTCAGTAAATGGATACTACTTCCCGCTCAACAACTTTTTAATGAATCAAAATACAAACCTAAGCGCTAATGGCTATTCATAGAAAAACTCAGATCACTATAGATGTAAATTTGGATGAAAATAACATCCCAGAAAAAATGAATTGGACTGCACCAGACGGTGGTATCACTGACATGGATGCTAAAGCGATGTTGCTTTCTTTTTGGGATGCAGAAAAACAAGAGACCTTAAAGATGGATTTGTGGGTGAAAGAGATGCCTGTAGATCAAATGCAGCTGTTTTTTCATCAAACACTGGTGTCCCTTAGCGATACTTTTTACAGTGCCACCCAAGACGAAAAAATGACAGCAACGATGCGCGACTTTTGTGACTACTTTGCTGAAAAATTAGAGCTCAAAAAGCCTTAGAGCTGTGAATTATTTCGAAAAAGTTGATTGAGCTCATCGATATAGGCCAAAATCTCGTCACCTCCTGTTCCATTTAAAGAGGAAGTTACGAAAACGGGGGGAAGAGATTCCCAATAGGTCGCTAACATCTCATCTTTATACTGCTCAAGATTTCTAGTCACTGCCTGAGGTTTTAATTTATCCGCTTTTGTAAAGATCAACGCAAAGGGTATCTCATTGTTTCCCATCCACTCCATGAATTTTAGGTCTATCTCTTGAGGTTGGTGCCGGATATCGATTAAAACAAAGGCCGAGATTAGTTGTCTTCTATTCTTGAAATAGTTGGTTATAAAAGATTGAAATACTTTTTTCTTTGCTTTAGAAACGCGTGCATAACCATAGCCTGGCAAATCTACTAAGTGCCAATTTTCATTGATTATATAATGATTAATTAACTGAGTCTTTCCTGGTCTAGATGAGGTCTTTGCAAGATTTTTTTGGTTGCAAAGTGCATTTATCAATGAAGATTTTCCCACATTAGACCGACCAATGAAAGCATATTCTGGAAGAGTTGATTGAGGGCACTTCTCAACTTCTGAATTACTAATGATAAAACGAGCCGTTTTGATGCGCATGCTTTCTAGAACTTTCTAGACTCAAGCCACTCTTCTAGAACGGAATTAAATTGTTCCGGATGTTCCATCATGGGTGCATGACCACAGCGGTCAATCCAATATAAGTTTGCATCTGGCAGTAAACTTTCAAATTCTTCAGCTACATTAGGAGGAGTTACTGTATCTTGTTTTCCCCAAATAATAGCTGTTGGCGTGTCCATTTTTGGCAATTCTTTAGCCATATTATGTCTAATTGCACTTTTTGCTAAAGCCAATGTCCGCACTAATTTATTGCGATCGTTTACAGTCTCAAACACTTCATCAATAATTTCTTTAGTAGCAACTTTTGGATCGTAAAATACGGCTTCACTCTTGGATTTGATATAGTCATAGTCTCCCCGTTTTGGATAACCATCACCCATATTGTTTTCATAAAGCCCAGAACTACCTGTAAGCACGAGCCCTTTTACCAGTTCTGAATGGTTTTTTGTGAAAAGTAAACCAACATGACCGCCCAATGAATTACCTAAAAGGATTACATCCTTTAAATTCATATGTTTGATGAACTTATATAAAAACTCTGAGAGTGATTTTACTGATGTATTCAAAACAGGTAGACTGTAAACAGGGAGTTCAGGGATAATAATCCGATAACCTTTTGGAGGAAAGTAATCCATTACCCCCTTAAAATTACTCAATCCACCCATTAGCCCATGTAGGATAATTAGTGGCTGACCTTCACCAGATTCTACATAGCGAAATTCCTTTTCTTGAATGATGTTATTCATTATTTCCTGAGCAAGAAATTAATTTCCAAATATAGACAATTACTAATTAGCCTTTGTTTTTATTTCAATCGCTATTAAAATGGTGAAAAAATGATTAGGTGGTAAAACTTATTAACAATGTGGTAAATTGTGGTAAATTGTGGTAAATATCAATTATATTTGATACAAATCTTTAACCAGCAATGCAGCATTTAATTGGGACATACGAATGTAAGGCAGATGTAAAGGGACGAATCATGATGCCTGTTGCGCTTAAAAAGCAATTGACCGGTATGCTAGCTGAAGGGTTTGTTTTAAAGCGAGCTGTTTTCAATCCATGTCTTGAATTGTATCCCATGAAAGAATGGACTCAACTGATGGAGAAAGTCAATGGACTAAACCGCTTCAACAAAAAAAATAATGATTTCATACGCCGTTTTACTGCAGGTGTTAAAACAATAGAAATGGATGTTTCTGGACGTCTATTGATTCCAAAAGACTTAATAAAACACGCACAGATAAAAAAAGAAATAGTGGTCTCTTCTGCTATAAACATTCTAGAAATCTGGGATAAATCGCTTTACGAAAATGCGATTGATGAAGCTGCCCTTGATTTTGGAGCTTTGGCTGAAGAAGTTATGGGAGATAAAAATGACGACACAATATCATAATCCAGTTTTGCTGACAGAGGCACTTCAGGGACTACATATTCGTCCTGAAGGGATTTATGTCGATGTTACTTTCGGAGGAGGAGGACACTCTAGAGCTATTTTAGAGCAACTAGGGTCAAAAGGGCACTTGTTTGCTTTTGATCAAGATGCAGATGCTTTAGACAACACTATTGCGGATGAAAGGTTTGATTTTATACCTGCCAATTTCAGCCATCTTTCTCAGTATATGAAATACCATAAGATTGACGCAATTGATGGGATATTAGCGGATTTTGGAGTCTCCTCACATCAATTTGATGAAGGGGCTCGTGGGTTTTCTATACGCAAAGAGGGAAGATTGGATATGCGAATGAATCAAAGCCAGGAGTTGGATGCTTTTAGCGTGATTAATACGTATAAAGAGGGACAATTGGCCGATTTGTTCTTTCATTTTGGTGAATTGAGAAATGCTCGAAAAATTGCATCCATCATTTGTGTTTCAAGAGCAGAGCGTCCAATCGATACTACCTCTGATTTGATAGATACGGTAAGACCACTCATTCCCAAAAACTTTGAAAATAAATTTTTAGCACAAATTTTTCAGGCAATACGTATAGAAGTAAACAACGAAATGGAGGTGTTGAAGTCATTTTTAGTTCAGGCTAGTCAAATTTTAAAACCAGGAGGACGACTGGTTTGTATCTCTTATCACTCTCTAGAAGATCGTTTTGTAAAACGATTCATTCAAAGTGGAAATTTTGAAGGGCTTGAAGAAAAAGATTTTTATGGTAATTCGATGAGTGTATTTCGCAAAATAGGAAAGTTGATCGTTCCGGGTCAAAATGAGCGTAAAGAAAACCCGAGATCCCGGAGTGCCAAATTAAGAATAGCAGAAAAAAAATGAAACGTTTGATTTCCATACTGAACATCGAATTTCTTATAAAAGAAAATGCCTTTAAAAACTGGAGGATGATCCTTTTTTTATCTACCCTAGCGGTTATCATGATTTCTAGCGGCCACAGTGCGGATAACAAAATTTTTAAAATCGCTGCACTCAATACAGAGTTGAAAGCGATAAAAAGTGATTTTATAGAAACAAAGAAACGCCTGATGATTCTTGAAAAAGAATCAAGAGTAACCACTGTTTTATCAGAAAAAGGCATAGGACCTGCAACCCAACCTCCAATTAAAATTATTGTATCCTATGAGTACTAATGTAAGCGCTTCCAAAAGACTCATGCAGCGGTTTTATCTGTTAGCAGCTTTTCTTTTTCTGTTTGCTCTGGTATTGGTAGGAAAGCTAATTTATATTCAATTTTATGAAAATGATGAAGGATTGGTTCTTGAGCCCGAAGCCTTAGTTCGGAACGTTGTGCTGGAGCCTAGTAGAGGAAATATTTATGCAGCAGATGGCAATATCTTAGCGACCTCAATTTCTCGATTTGAGTTGTATTGGGATGCAGTTACTCCAACCGAATATTTATTCAATTCATTCAAAAAAACACTTGCAGATTCCTTGTCAATAGTGCTTTCAAAACCGGCCAATCAAATATTAATTGAATTGGAAAAAGCAAGAAAGCAAAAAAACAGGTATTGGTTGGTTGCAAAAGGACTCTCTTTTTCAGAGTATAAGCGTTTTAAAAAGTTCCCCATTTTTAATGAAAATGTTTATCGGGGAGGACTGATAGTAGAGCAAGAAATAAAAAGAGAACATCCTCTTGGTAAGGTTGCAGAACGTACTATAGGTTATGAGCTTCAAGATAAAAATGGCGCCTATTTTAGAGTGGGTCTTGAAGGGGCTTTTTCAGAGTATTTGCGTGGAGATTACGGACTGAGACTGAAGCAGAAAATAGCCAATGGCCAGTGGAAACCCATCAGCGATTCTAACGAAAAAGAACCTACAGAAGGTTTTGATCTCCACACCACAATAGATGTGAATATTCAAGACATAGCTCACAATGCACTCTTAGCTCAACTTGAAAAATATGAGGCAGACCATGGAACAGTAGTAGTGATGGAAGTTGCTACTGGAGCCATCAAAGCTATCGCGAATTTAGGAAGAACAGAAGCAGGAAATTATTTTGAAAAATTGAATTATGCCGTAGGAGAAGCCCATGAGCCTGGTTCTACTTTTAAATTAATGGGCATGATTGCGGCCCTTGAGGATAATTACATCAATGAAAATTCAATTGTAGAAACAGGAAATGGTGAACTCAATTTCTATGGAAAATATAAGGTAAAAGATTCTAAAAAAGGAGGTTATGGCACTTTAACCGCAGCTAAAGCCTTTGAGGTGTCTTCCAATGTCGGACTGGTAAAAATTGTATACGATCACTATAAAGACAACCCAAAACAGTTTGTAGATCGACTGTATAATATGGGGCTGAATAAGCCTTTAGGGCTCTCGATACTAGGGGAGGGAATTCCTAAAATCCCTTATCCTTCAGATCCCGATTGGGATGGCTTGGATTTACCATGGATGGCTTATGGTTATGGTGTGAGCATAACACCTCTTCAGACCTTGGCCTTTTACAATGCAATTGCAAATGGGGGTGAATTGGTCAAACCTCGTTTTTTAAATCAAATCAGCAATTTAGGAAATACTCCAACGAAAATTTTTTCAAAACAGGTTTTAAACCCCTCCATCTGTTCTCAAGAGACCTTGGAAAAAGTCCAGCAAATGATGTTTAATGTGGTTGATAAAAAATGGGGTACAGCACATAGTATAAAAGATCCCTTACTTTCAATGGCAGGAAAAACGGGAACTTGTCAGGTTGACTACACCACTGGTAATGTTCAATATATATCTAGTTTTGTAGGGTACTATCCAGTAGAAAAACCCATGTATTCTTGTATTGTGGTTATCCATAAGCCCAACAAGGCTAAAGGATATTACGGCGCTACTGTAGCCGCTCCTGTTTTTAAAAAAATTGCGAAAAAAATTTTTAATGACATCCCTTTAGAACTTTCACTTGACTCAAAAGCACTAGAAGTTTTAGATCAAAAAAATGAACTCGATAACAACCAAAGTGTTCAAAGCTTTAAATCAAAGAGTCTAACAGATTTAAACAAAACACAAGGTACAGAACAACTGAATGATTTGAGGCTAAAGACCTCAAGGTCAACTGGAGAGAAATCTCAAAAAACAGAACTGGAATAATTTTGAAGACACTACAAGACATATTGTATAAGGTTCCATTAGAAGGTATTTCTGGAGATCCATCAGTAAAAATTAAATCCATGAGTTTTGATAGTAGGAAAGTTCAAAAGGGGGGACTTTATATCGCTCAAAAGGGAGTTCAAGTTGATGGCCATGCATTTATTCCTCAGGCACTAGAGAGGGGTGCGAAAGCAATAGTGTGCGAAAAGCTTCCAGAAAAGAGAAAGAGAAGCGTGGTTTACGTACTAGTAGAAAATACTTCGAAGGCTCTTGGAATTATTGCATCCAATTTTTACGATAATCCATCCGAAAAACTAAAACTGATTGGTATAACCGGTACCAATGGGAAGACTTCAATTGCTACAATGCTCTATGAACTATTTTCAAAAGAAGGATTAGAAAGCGGCTTGCTCTCTACTGTAAAAATTTGTTATGCATCTAAAGTATTGGAAAACTCCCATACTACACCAGACGCTGTAACTATCAATCATCATTTGAATGAAATGGTTCAGCAGGGCATTGGTTTTTGTTTTATGGAAGTTTCTTCTCATGGGATCGCTCAATATCGAACAGAGGGTTTGTCCTTTTCTGCTGGAGTATTTACGAATTTAACACACGATCATCTGGATTATCACGGAAATTTCAAAAACTACAGAGATACCAAAAAATATTTTTTTGACTCCTTACCTAAAACTGCTTTTGCCCTGACAAACTTGGACGACAAAAACGGTTTGTTCATGATGCAAAACACCAAAGCAAAAAAATACAGCTATGCGATTAGACAACATGCAGATTATCAAGCACAAATGATGGAATGTCAATTTTCGGGGATGCTTTTAAAAATTCAAAATCAGGAAGTATGGACTCCTCTAGTGGGGCAATTTAATGTTCAAAATATTCTGGCGGTATTTGCAGTTGCTACACTATTTGAGCTCCCTGAGCTCAATACAATAAAACGCCTCAGCCAAATGAAAAGTGTGGAAGGCCGTTTTCAAATTTTTCAAACACAGGAAAAGGTAACTGTAATCATTGATTATGCACATACTCCAGATGCACTTAAAAATGTACTGGAGACTATTAATGAGATTCGAACAAAAAATGAAACAGTCTTTTCTTTAATTGGATGTGGTGGCAATCGGGATCAAGAAAAAAGACCCTTGATGGGAAAAATTGCTTCTGAACTAAGCGATAAAGTACTTTTTACTTCAGACAATCCTAGAGAGGAAGATCCTGCAAAGATAATTTCGGACATGATGTCAGGAGTTGCTCCAGAACACTTCAGAAAAGCACTTAAAATAACACAAAGAGAAGAGGCAATTGCAATGGCACATCAGTTGGCTCAAAAAGGAGACATTGTATTAATCGCTGGTAAAGGACACGAAGCCTATCAAGAAATTAAAGGAAAACGTTTTCCATTTAATGATTTTGAGATCGCACAAAATATTTTTTTAAAAACAGAATAATATGCTCTATTACCTCTTCGAATTTATAGAACGTCAATTTGAATTTCCAGGTGCAAGTGTCTTTCAATACATTTCTTTTAGAGCGGCATTGGCAGTAATTCTTTCTTTGACTTTTTCCATGCTTTTTGGAAAGAGAATGATTGCTTTTCTCAAAAGGCTGCAAATAGGTGAAACAGTACGTGATTTGGGACTTGAGGGGCAAAAAGAAAAAGAGGGTACTCCTACCATGGGAGGGTTGATTATCATTTTCAGTACCCTGATACCGGTTCTTTTACTCGCTCGGTTGAGTAATATATACATCCTTCTTTTATTAGTTACACTTGTTTGGATGGGATTCATAGGATGGATGGACGACTACATTAAAATCTTCAGAAAAAACAAAGGGGGTCTAAAAGGAAGGTTTAAGGTCTTTGGTCAAGTCTTGCTGGGCGCTTTTGTAGGTGGGGTACTCTTTTTTCATCCAGAAGTAACGGTAAGATCAGATGTCAAAACTCCTTCAGCCACAGTTGAACAGTCAGTTGATTTAAACATTGTAAAAAAAGATATCAAAGCAACTTTGACTACTATTCCTTTATTGAAGAAAAATGAATTTAATTATCACAATTTGATTGCCTGGTTGGGTTTAAGTTCTCAATTTACTTGGCTGGTTTTCATCCCCATTATAATTTTTATAATAACAGCGGTATCAAACGGCGCTAATCTCACAGATGGAATAGATGGTTTAGCAGCGGGAACTTCAGCCATTATAGTATTTGCTTTGGCAGTGTTTTGTTTTGTATCCGGAAACATCAATTTCGCATCTTATTTAAACATCATGTACATCCCAAATGTGGGAGAGGTTGTCGTGTTTATATCTGCTTTTTTAGGTGCTTTGATCGGATTCTTATGGTTTAATGCTTATCCAGCGGAAATTTTTATGGGAGATACTGGAAGTTTAACGCTTGGCGCAGTCATTTCTGTTATTGCTGTAATCGTAAGAAAAGAATTACTCATTCCTCTACTGTGTGGTGTGTTTTTTATAGAAACCCTATCGGTTATTCTACAAGTAGGGTATTTTAAATATTCAAGATCGAAGACAGGAAATGGAAAACGCATTTTTAAAATGGCGCCTCTTCATCACCATTACCAAAAAAGGGGCTTTCACGAAAGCAAGATTGTAGCGCGTTTTTGGATAGTCGGAATTTTACTAGCAGTACTAACAGTAGTCACCCTTAAACTGAGATAATGGATAAAAAAGTAGTTGTTTTGGGGGCGGGTGAGAGTGGAATGGGAGCTGCACTTCTAGCAAAAAAGAAAGGCTTTAAGGTATTTGTTTCTGATCAAAATGATTTTTCTAAAGAATCAAAAGCGTTTTTTCAAAAGGAAGGGATAGAATGGGAATCAGGCCGGCATAACCTTGCCGCTATGGAAAATGCAGAATGGGTCATAAAGAGTCCAGGGATACCTTCGGATATACCTTTGGTGAAAAGCCTGAAAGAGAAAGGATTAGCAATCGTTTCAGAAATAGAATTTGCAGCCCAATACACTTCAGCAACTTTAATTGGAATCACAGGAACAAACGGAAAAACCACCACTACATTGCTGACCTATCAAATTTTAAAAGATGCAGGGCTTAATGTCGGTCTTGCCGGTAATATCGGAACCAGCTTTGCGAAACAAGTAGCTACTACAAATTTTGATTTTTATGTTTTGGAGATAAGTAGTTTTCAGCTGGATGACATTCGCGAATTTGCTCCCCATATTGCAGTGATTACAAACATTACTCCCGACCATCTAAACCGATACAATTACCGATTGGAAGATTACGTACAATCCAAATTAAAAATCACTCAAAATCAAAATGAAAAGGACTTTTTTCTATTCAATTCCGAGGACCCTATTTTGAAAAAGGCTTTGGAAAAAGCATCTATAAAAGCTAAAAAAATTCCTCTAGCTGGAGTAAAAAAGGGGGAGGATGGATCCTATTTACAAGAAAACAACATTACCATTCAATTAGATAATAAAACAACTATGATCAATACAGTACAATTCCCACTTACAGGAAGGCATAATTTACTCAACGCTATGGCAGCATCTACTGTTGCTCGTTTGTTGGATATCAGAAAAGAATCTATTCGAGAAAGTCTGACCCATTTTAAGGGAGCACCACACCGGATGGAAAAAGTACTGACCATACAACACGTTCAGTACATTAATGATTCCAAGGCGACCAATATCAACGCTACCTTTTTTGCTTTAGAAAGTATGGATTCTCCTTTTGTCTGGATCGTGGGAGGAGTTGACAAAGGAAATGATTATGAAATTTTGTTACCCTTAGTTCGAAAAAAAGCAAAAGCCATTATTTGTCTTGGGGTGGATAATGAAAAGTTGCGTAACACCTTTGAAAAGGTTACTGATATTTTTATTGAGACACAATCCATGAGTGAAGCTGTGAAAATTGCACATAAAGTTGCGGTACCAAAAGATACTGTTTTGCTATCACCCGCATGTGCAAGTTTTGACTTGTTTCAAAACTATATGGATCGTGGAGATCAATTCAAAGAAGCGATAAGAAACTTATAAGCAATGTTTGGATCATTAAAAGGAGACAAAGTACTATGGGGAATTTTGGCCTTACTGGCTGTATTTTCCTTTTTGCCTATTTTTAGTGCGAGTTCAAATTTAGTATATGTAGTAGGTAAAGGAACACCCTGGGGTTATTTTGTAAAACATTTTGTGATTTTAGCCATCGGTTTTATTTTGATGTTTTCCGTACATAAAATTCACTATCATTATTTTAAAGGAATATCTCTTTTGATGTTACCTATTGTTGTCCTCTTACTCATTTACACTGCTTCTCAGGGGACTGTAATTTCAGGAGCTAATGCCAGTAGATGGATACAAATCCCAATAGTAGGATTGAGTTTTCAAACCTCAACGCTTGCATCTGTTGTTCTTATGGTTTATGCTGCTACCTATTTGTCCAAAATACATACCATGCCCTCTTTTTCATTTAAAAGGTCTTTGTTGCGTTTTTGGTTTCCTGTTTTTTTGATCATTTTCTTAATCTTTCCAGCCAATTTATCCACTGCTGCACTCCTATTTGCTATGGTGCTTATGTTGGCATTTATTGCCGGATATCCATTCATTTACTTGTCATCAATTTTAGGTACAGGAATTGTAACTGTATTGCTTTTCTTTTTGATGATTAAGTCATTTCCTGATGTTTTTCCCAATCGTGTTGACACATGGATGAATCGTATTGAAAATTTTAGAACAGGGAAAAGTTCAGATGGTAATTATCAAGTTGCACGTGCAAAAACTGCCATTGTTACTGGTAAAATATTTGGATTGGGAGCTGGTAAGAGTAGAATGAAAAACTTTTTACCGCAAAGTTCCTCCGATTTTATCTACGCGATTATAGTAGAAGAGTTTGGTCTTGTGGGAGGTGTTGGATTGATTTTGTTGTATTTACTTCTTTTGTACCGAATCTTGGTTATTTCATACAAAACGGTGTCTTTGTTCGGGAAACTAACAGTCATAGGATTGGGAATCCCCATTATTTTTCAGGCCTTTATCAATATAGGTGTTGCTTTACAACTGCTTCCCGTTACAGGTCAGAATTTACCCATGATTAGTAGTGGAGGAACTTCTGCTTGGATGACCTGTATTGCCATGGGCATCATATTGAGTATTAGCGCTCAAATGGAAGCTCCGGAGCAGGTGATTAATGATGAAAAAAATCCTTTAAATCTGCTCAGTGAAACCGTTTAAAATTATTATATCAGGAGGGGGTACTGGAGGGCATATATATCCTGCATTGGCTATAGCTGCTGCGGTTAAAGATCACTTTGCTGATGCTGAAATTCTTTTTGTGGGTGCTAAAGGCAAAATGGAAATGGAAAAAGTACCTAAAGCAGGTTTTCCAATTAAAGGGTTTTGGATCTCTGGATTCCAACGTACACTCTCTGTCAGTAATTTGTTATTCCCTATAAAATTGATAGTAAGTCTCTTACAAGCTTACACGGTGTTTAATAAATTCAAACCTGCGGTTGTTGTGGGTACAGGTGGTTTTGCCAGTGGGCCTATGTTACAGGTTGCACAATGGTTTGGGATCCCTACTTTGGTTCAAGAACAAAACTCTTACCCAGGAATAACCAATAGAATTTTGAGTAAAAAGGTAGATCGGGTGTGTGTTGCTTACGGTGGGATGGAGCGTTTTTTTCCAAAAACTAAAATTCGTTTAACCGGCAACCCGGTTCGCTCTTCTCTTACACAAATTTCTTCCAATGGACGAGCAAAGGCCTTTTTCGATTTGGATCCAAATAAGAAAACACTGGCTGTGATCGGAGGAAGTTTAGGAGCTAAAAAAATTAATGAACTGATACAATCCAAACTTGCCTTTATAAAAGCAATGGATCTTCAAATCTTGTGGCAATGTGGTTCGTTGTATTATGAGACCTATCGCACTTTTGAAGAAGACAGTGTGGTCATTCGCCCGTTCATTTATGAAATGGATCAATTTTATGCTGCGTCTGATTTTATTATCTCCCGTGCGGGTGCAGGGAGTATATCCGAACTGTGTTGTGTTGGAAAGCCTTTGCTTTTAATTCCTTCACCAAATGTAACCGCAAATCATCAATTGTATAATGCACAGGCATTAGCTAAAAATAATGCTGCACTACTCATAGAAGAACACCAGCTTGAAGAACAATTTGAGCATCAATTTTCGGCTTTGGTAGGGGATGAAAAAAAACAGAAAATCCTGCAGATCAATATCAAAAAGCTGGCAAAACCCGATGCAACTGAGGCTATTTTGAACCAAATTAAAGAGTTGCTATGAATCAGTCAAGTATAAAAACCTTCTATTTTATTGGTGTTGGCGGGGTAGGGATGTCAGCTCTAGCCCGACTTTGTATTGCAAAGGGGCATATTGTTTACGGATACGACCGCACAGAGACAGCCTTGACACAACAACTGGAGCAGGAGGGAATATCCATTGGTTATGACGCATCCTTAGATGCTTTAACAGCACCATTGTTGTCAAAAGAAGTTCAGGTAGTTTATACTGCCGCCATTTCTTCAGAACACCCCCATTTAGCCTATTATATGAAACAAGGAAATCGGGTTGTTAAACGGGCAAAGTTCCTTGCTGAACTTTGTGATGAAGAGGTTGTTCTGGCAGTAGCTGGTACACATGGAAAGACAACAACTTCTTCTATCCTTGCCCATATCTTATTAAAAACCCATCAATCTTTTACTGCTGTTTTAGGTGGGTTTTTGAATGAAAATCAAAATAATTTAATTCAAAAGGGAGATGAAATATTTGTGGTGGAAGCAGATGAATACGATCGTTCCTTTTTGCATTTAAACCCCTCCATAGCTTGCATCACTTCTGTCGAAGCAGATCATCTTGATATTTACCAAACTGAGGAGGCATTTAAAGAAGCCTTCGTTCATTTTTCGAACCAAGTAAAACAGCATTTGGTTGTTGCGTTCGGTGTACCCCTTTCCGGATGGACATATGGAGTCGATGTCGAAGCGGATTATAAAGCATTCAATCTTAAAACAGTGTCAACAGGTTATCAGTTTGATCTCAAAACTCCTCGTGGTGTTTTTGAGGAGATACAAATCAACATTCTGGGAAAACATAATATTGAAAACACTTTGGGGGCGATAGCTATGGCAGATCTAGTTGGATTAGAAATGAAACATGTTTTAGCAAGTTTACCCAGTTTTAAGGGGGTGTATAGGAGAATGAATGTATATCAATGGGGTGAAGCCATTGTAATAGATGATTATGCACATCACCCAACAGAAATTAACAGCGTTTTTAAAACGCTAAAAAGCGTTTACCCCGATCGCAAAAACTGTGTCGTTTTTCAGCCTCATTTATTTACAAGAACACGTGATTTCCTCGAAGAATTTGCAACTGTTTTAGGGCGGTTTGACGAAGTAATTTTATTGGACATTTATCCTGCCAGAGAAGAACCAATAGAAGGGATTGATTCCAATGCATTGCTTGCAAGAATTAAAAATCAAACGAAAAGAATCATTCAAAAACCGGAATTAAAAATAACACTTGAACAAAGTGATGCCAGTGTCTTTGCATTGTTGGGTGCAGGCGACATAGGAGAAGAAATCCAAAAACTAATAGCACAATTTACTCCGAATGAAAAAGTATAAATCCATTCTTTTTTTGGCTTTAGTAGCTCTTCTGTATTCAACTTTTGTTTTGTTTTCGCGGCAACAAAATAAACAAAAGAGTATAGAAACTGTAGCGATAAATTTTACCCATCCACCCATGCTATTGGATGAGATCGCGGTTAATAAATTGTTAACACAAAACTTGGGCTCAAAGTTTAGCTTGCATAAAGATAGTTTAGATTTGAATATGCTTGAAAACCAAATAAAAAGTACCCCTGAGATTGAAAATGTAGAACTCTTTTTAGCTCCATCAGGTATCTTATCACTGCTGGTTACTGAGCGCATTCCTTTGTTTAAATTGGCTTCAAATCCACCCCTGTTTTCTGATGCAAGTGGAGCAGTGTTTGCTTTTAAGCAAATCGATTCTGTTTCTTATCCACTTTTTTCAACTACTTCAGCAACCTTCGGTTTGGAAGTTACAGCTACACTAATAAAAACCTTACAAAAAGATCCATTTTTAGCCAGTGAATTAAAAAGCATCACGTTGGAAAAAAACCAATACAAATTAAAGTTAAAATCCTATGGATTTGAAGTCTTGTTTGGGACACCCAACAAAGTAAAAGAGAAAATTAAAAAACTTAAAGTCTTCTGCGCATTTCAAAATGTACAAGACAGTTTAGGGAATTACAAAATAATCAATTTAAGCTACGACAAGCAAGTGGTAGCCTCAAGCACATAGTGATATGGAACAAACAAATTTTTCAGTTGGTTTAGATATTGGTACAACAAAAATTGTTGCCTTAGTTGGCAAGAAAAATGAATTCAATAAGGTTGAAATTTTAGGGGTTGGAAAATCGAAAAGCCTTGGCGTACATCGAGGGGTGGTTAATAATATCACACAAACCATTCAATCCATTCAGCAAGCCATTGAAGATGCACATACCAATGCAGGGGTACACATTTCAGATGTTGTAGTAGGTATCGCTGGACAACACATTCGCAGTATTCAACACAGTGATTACATTACTAGAGAAAACCCAGAAGCCGTTATCGAGGAAGAAGATATTCAACGACTCATTCAACAAGTTTATAAACTTGTTATGTTGCCGGGAGAGGAAATTATTCACGTTTTACCTCAGGAATACAAAGTTGATGGACAAGGAGAAATCAAAGAACCCGTTGGCATGCACGGCGGTCGTTTAGAAGCAAATTTTCACGTGGTAGTGGGTCAGGTTTCTTCCATTAAAAACATCGGCAGATGTATAAAAAGCGCAGGACTCAATATGGCAAATATAACCCTTGAGCCCTTGGCATCTTCCGAGGCGGTGCTTAGTTTTGAAGAGAAAGAAGCTGGAGTTGCCTTGATTGATATTGGTGGAGGAACCACAGATCTTGCTATTTTTAAAGACGGTATCATACGACATACCGCTGTGATTCCTTTTGGAGGAAATGTCATCACTGAAGACATTAAGGAGGGATGTTCAATAATTGAAAAACAAGCAGAATTATTAAAAATTAAATTTGGCTCTGCTTGGCCAGGAGAAAATAGAGATACTGAGATCGTATCCATTCCTGGGCTTAGAGGAAGAGACCCCAAAGAAATTTCTTTAAAAACGCTTTCTAAGATCATAAATGCAAGAGTGGTAGAAATTATTGAGCAAGTTTTTTTAGAAATAAAAAATTATGGTCATAACGATCAAAAGAAAAAACTGATAGCCGGAATCGTTTTGACAGGTGGCGGAAGCCAACTCAAACACTTGAAGCAGTTAGTAGAATATATTACCGGAATGGATACCAGAGTGGGGTATCCTTCGGAGCATCTTGCAGGAAACACCCAAGAAGCGGTTTCTAGCCCTTTATTTGCAACTTCTGTTGGTTTATTGATGAATGCATTAGAAGGTGTTCCAGTAGTAAAAGAACCAGATACTTCTAAACAAGAAGGAGAGGCTGTTTCAGAAAATGAAGCACAAAAATCAGTTCCTGTCTCACAGAAGAGAAAATCGATCCTTGATCGTTTTGGAGAAAAATTAAAAGAATTTTTAGACAACGCCTAATTTGTATTAAATGGATTTAGAAGAAACCAAAGGAATCAACTTTGATTTACCAAAAAACAGAAGTAACGTAATAAAGGTAATCGGTGTAGGTGGAGGAGGCAGTAATGCAATAAATTACATGTTTCAACAAGGGATAAAAGGAGTGGATTTTGTTATTACCAACACAGATGCTCAGGCTCTCAGAGAAAGTGGTGTTCCCACAAAAATCCAATTGGGTGCGAGCCTTACAGAAGGGTTAGGGGCTGGCGCCAATCCTGAAGTAGGAGCAAAAGCAGCACAAGAGAGTATCTCTGAAATAGAAAACATACTTTCTTCACAAACCAAGATGGTTTTTATTACAGCAGGAATGGGAGGTGGAACGGGAACGGGTGCAGCTCCTGTAATTGCTCAAATGGCAAAATCAATGGATATTCTTACAGTAGGGATAGTAACCATGCCTTTTCAATTTGAAGGCCGCCTTCGTTTAGAGCAAGCTCAAAAAGGGCTTGAGACAATTAAAGACGCTGTTGATGCTCTTATTGTAATCAACAACAACAAGTTACGAGAGGTATATGGAAATTTAGGTTTTAAAGCCGGTTTTGCCAAAGCAGATGAAGTCTTAGCAACTGCAGCAAGAGGGATTGCTGAAGTTATCACGCATCACTATACTCAAAATATCGACTTGAAAGATGCTAAAACTGTTTTAACAAACTCCGGTACAGCAATCATGGGATCTGCATCCGCATCTGGGTCCAATAGGGCGCAAGAGGCAATTGTTAAAGCACTGGACTCACCCTTGTTAAATGACAATAAAATAACTGGATGTAAAAATGTATTACTTCTCATTGTATCAGGAACTGATGAAATAACAATTGACGAGATAGGTGAAATTAATGATTTTATTCAGGCAGAAGCTGGTAATCACACTAATATCATTATGGGTGTGGGAGAGGACACTTCTTTAGGAAATGAGGTTTCAGTTACGGTTATTGCAACTGGTTTTGGTCAAGAACAACAGAACGAGATTTCCAATACTGAAGCAAAAAAAATCATTCACTCACTAGAAGAGGAACAAAAGATTGTACATGATCTAGGCGAAAAAAATGAAGTTGCCTTTACTTCAAACTCATTCGATGATGTTCTTTTGGAAGAAGAGGAAACAAGTCTACAGTCAATAAAAGAACAAGATGAGCCTCTTATTCACATGAATGAGATCCTTTATGATATTAAAGTTGATGTTGAGGTAGTAGATTATGAAGTAGTTGCTGAAAAAGCAATTACTAATGAAGAGGAATTGGAACTTATTGGACCCAATAGTTTTTCTCTTTTAGAAGATGAAATAGAAGAAGAAACGGACTTTGAAGCTTTTGATTTGGAAGCAGAAACACCTCTTTTCCAGCCTCAATTTGATGGAGTTACCCCCTCAGTTAATGAAAATCAAGGTGAGGCGCACCAAGCAAATGCACCCACAGCAAATATAGATAATACAGAAGAAGAGGAATTTGTGTTTAATGAAGTGAGCCCTTCTGTAATGGAAATGGAAGTAGTAGACCCCGAAACTATAGAAATTGAAAGTCAAATTTTAATGGATTTCGATTTGCCTTTTCAAGAAAAGCAAGCTGGTTTTGATACAGAAATGATAAAAACTCAAGAAAATGAGAGATCCCAAAACACATTCCTTGAGCAAGATTTTGAACAAGCTGCACTAGAAGTGCAGTTTGAACTCAAATCAGAGACAGAAGAAAATGTTGATTCAGTCGTCTCAAAAGAGAATGAGTTGGTTGCGAAAAAAGAAGAAAATGAAAATCCATTTGAACATACAATCAATCAAACTCTTGCCTCTCAGGCAGAGAAAAGAAAACTACATTTAAAGGCTTTTAATCACAAATTTTCACACCAATACCAAAAGGTAGAGGAGATGGAAAAAGAGCCAGCATACAAGAGAAAAGGCCTTGATTTAGATGAAGAAGTTACAGACAGTCCTTCTAGACTTTCTTTAGATAGTGACAGTAATGACGACCTTCAACTTCGTTCGAATAATTCTTTTTTACACGATAACGTAGATTAAAAATGGGAATACTAAGCAATCTCAATGAAGAAATTAAAGATGCAATGCGGGCTAAAGACAGCCTGAGGTTAGAATCGTTACGGGCCATAAAATCGGCTTTACTTTTAGCTCAAACAGCGAGTGGTGCAGGAAAAGAACTCAATGAGGAAGAGACCATAAAATTGCTACAGCGATTAGTCAAACAAAGAAAAGAAAGTGCAAATATCTATACTGAACAAGGACGTCCAGACTTGGCTTCACCAGAAGAAGCACAAGCTGAAATCATTGCTGCATTTCTTCCTAAGCAACTCTCCGAAGAAGAAGTGTCAAAAATAGTTTTAGACATCATTGCTAAAATAGGAGCAGAGGGAATGAAAGACATGGGGAAGGTAATGGGAATGGCTTCAAAAGAACTAGCAGGGAAAGCTGAAGGTAAACTCATTGCAGATATCGTCAAAAAGCAATTGAATTCTTAATTCTATTGTTTGTCTTTTCCTCAATTGAAAAAAAGAGCTTTATTTAAAGAACTACACAATTTCATTTGATTGACGTAAATTGTTATAAAATTCAGTCAAAATGAACTTCTTATTTAACACCTTTATGAAAATTCGATACATCAAAAGCACGGTAAGTTTTTTTATTGTGCTTCACACATCTGTAGCTCAAATGGAAGGATATACTGCTGAAAGTTGGGAAAAGCAGCAGAAAATTGAAAATATATTTTTGGAACAATTAGATCCAGTAGCATTCAAAAGACATTTAAAAAAGTTAACAGACCGACCCCATGTTGCGGGAAGTAAAACCAATACTGAAGTGCAAAAGTATATGACTGAAGTAATGGAGAAAGCAGGATTTGAAGTGGAACACTACCCTTATGACCTCTATTTACCGAAAACTCCCGGGACGTCACTTATCGAGATTGTAACACCATACAGGGCGATATTGAATCAAAAAGAAGATGTTATTAAAGGAGATGACTATTCTAAAGACCCTTTGCTTTGGAAGGGTTGGAATGCTTTTTCAGGAAGCGGTGACATAACAGCAGAGGTTGTTTATGTGAATTATGGAAGAAAAGAAGATTTTGAGACTATAGAAGAACTCGGGATAAATCTCAAAGGAAAAATTGTCATAGCGCGTTATGGAGGAAATTTCAGAGGCTATAAAGCTAAATTTGCAGAGGCCTATGGAGCAGCAGGTCTTATCATCTACACCGACCCGAAAGACAGCGGTTTTACAAAGGGCTTGGTGTATCCAGAAGGTCCTTACTATAATAAGAGTACGATTCAAAGAGGGTCTTTATTGACAACAGATTTTACAGGTGATCCTCTTACTCCTTTTGAACCAGCACTACCACTTGATGGAAAAAAGAAAATAAAACGCATGAATCCTTCACAGGCACAATTACATACCATACCTGTAACCCCAATTTCATATGGAGAAGCAGAAAAAATATTAAGCCAGATGAAGGGCAAAGCTGTTCCTCCCTCTTGGCAAGGTGGATTGCCTTTTACCTATCGTTTGGAGGGGGGTAGTGGCTTGACTGTTCGATTGAAAGTAGATCAAAAAATTGATTTTGTACGTGCGACAAATGTGGTAGGTGTAATGAAAGGAAGTGAAGCTCCAGAAGAATGGATCATACTAGGTTGTCATTTTGATGCCTGGGGTTTTGGAGCTACGGATCCAAATAGCGGAACCGCAATGCTATTGAGTTTAAGTGAAACCCTTGGGAAATTAAAAAAAGAAGGCTTTACACCCAAAAGATCAATTTTGATTGGGCATTGGGATGCAGAAGAATTTGGGGTGATAGGATCTACGGAATGGGTAGAACAAATGAGAGAACAACTTCTCGCTAAAGGGGTTGTTTACATGAATTTTGATGGCGGCGTTTCAGGTAAAAATTTTGGTGCCTCGGCTGCTCCTACACTAAAAAAAGTATTGACAGAAGCATCCAAAGCAGTTCAGTATCCGTATACCGAACAATCGTTATTTGATTTCTGGAGAAAATACAATAATAAGGAACCTCGAATTGGAAACCTAGGGGGAGGATCCGATCATATCGCTTTTTATATGCATGTTGGAGTACCTTCCTTGAGCGGAGGGGCTGGAGGACCTAATTTATATCATTCAAACTACGACAGTTTTCAATTTTATGAGCAGTTTGTGGATCCTGAATTTAAAATGGGCCCAATGGTAGAGCAGATGGCAGGTTTTATGGCACTTCGAATGGCCAATGCAGAACTTATTCCATACAATCTCAATAGATATTCAGAGGATTTGAAATTGCATTTTGCTACTGCGACAAACAAGATTAAAAAATACAACGCTACTTTTGAGGGTTTTCCTAAGTCAGAGGCAGCCATAGCTGTTCTAGAAAAAAAAGCAACTGAACTTAGTCTTCAATTTGAGTCCTATTTAGAGAAAGGATACTTTTCTAAAAAAGAGTTACGTAACTTAAACCAACAATTGATTGCATTAGAAAAGAGTTTTATCTCTGAAAAAGGAATGTATTTTGGTAACTGGTACAAATCCCTTTATGCTTCTTCTGACCCCTTTAGTGGATATGCAGCCTGGATTCTTCCTGGACTAGAGTATGAGATTGCACTTAAATCATCAGAAAGACTTCAAGAATGGGACCAACGTTATGAAAAGGCCATACTTTCCCTAAACGATAAAATGACACAACTTTTAAATGAGATTTTGAAATAAATAAAAAAACCCCTTCGTTTGAAGGGGTTTTCATTTAAAACCTGGTTTTGTTTAATTCACATTAGGATTTGCTTGAATTTCAGATATAGTAATTGGTAAAAAGGTTCCGGGAGAATTTATCGCCGGAGAAGAACTAATCCAATATTCTGAAGGGCTATCAAATCGATAATGATCTGCGATTCTTCTTCCTTGAAGGAATAAGTTTACTCTTCTCGAATGCTCGAGAAGATTTTGAGCATCCATCTGACCACTAAAAGGTGTGAGGCCGTCTAAAGCCCTTAATTTATTGATATTCGTTGTAAATGTGCTATTATCACCATTAGCTAAAGCATTTTCAGCAATGATTAACAACATTTCTCTACCCGATACAACAGGGTATTGAGGATACAATCCTGGTGCTGTAAAGTTGACTACGTTTTTGTAGAGAGCTGGATCTGCTGTGTTGTCTATAGGATCCATTAATGACACGGTTGTTGCTGGATTTCCATCTCCAATCGCATCGGGTCGTTTTGCATCAGATGAGATTACATAAGTATCAGACAAACGCATTTCTAAACGATCATTAACTTCTCCGGCAATATCCAATCCCCCTACAGTATCTGGTGCAGATCCTGAAGTAATTAGATTTACAGAAAAATCATTTCCTAAAGCAGCTAATGCTTCTGCAGCCAAACTTGCCGCTGAGGCAGAGCTAACTAGTGGTGCGGCAGTATTGACAGGGTTAGTTTTAGCCCATACTCCTTTAGAAAATTCTGCTCTGGCTTTGGTTGCTTTGAGTTCAGCCGTAAGTCCAGCATTCAATGCTAGCGCCTTGTTGAGGTATCCAATAGCAACGTCGTATAAAGAGCCCATATTGGCTTCTCCAACAGGAGCAGTTCCCTCTGTTTTTACCGATCCAACAACAAAGTCATCAAACATGTCTGCAATCACCATATAAATTGTAGCTCCGTACCAATAAGCACGAACTAAATCTGCTTGGTTTTTTGAAGAAAAGGCATTTGAAGTGCTAAACTCTTCTCCTCGAGCAATAACATCATCAGCCCAGTAACGCGCTTCAGCAACATAGAAAAAGGCAGCATCTACAAATTCATTGTTGATGTTGTCAACATTTCCAAAATTGAGCTGTTGCCATGCATCACGAGAACCAATCCAAATCATTTCATCACTTGCAACAGAATAAGGTGCAAGAATGTTTCCATAGGCTCTGACAAGTACGCCTTCAAGTCCATTTACCATAGGACTGAATGCGCTTACGCCGAGTTGATCTTCCAATAAGTTGTTCGGGTTATTAGCGTCTAAGCTACATCCGAGGAACATTATGATGGAAGTCAGTAAAATAAATGTTTTTTTCATTGTATTTATATTTTTCATTTTTTCCATTATTTAAAATCCTACTTTAAGAGTGATGATAGCTTGTCTTGGGATGGGCCATCCAAAGGCTGCAATACCTTGTCCAAAGTTTTGATCTAAGGTACTTCCGCTTCCACGACCTACGAAGTTGATTCTTGGATCAACCCCGGTATAGCCTGTAAATAAAGCGAGGTTTCTACCAGAGAGTCCTAATGAGGCGGTTTCAAGATTGAATGCTTCAAGAATACTTCCTTCGAACTGATAATTCAAACTCAATTCGTTCCAGCTGATGAAATCTGCTTTTTCCAACGTATTTAGTCCAGAGAAAGGAGCTAATGCGAGGGTTTCATTCAGCCACTCATCGAGTGCATCTACACGTACATTAGGATCATTTAAAGGGTTGAAGTTAGAATCTACACCTCCAGTAGCATAATCTCTAACAACACGTGCAGAGGTAGGTAAGTTACGTCCAATTGCACCATTTGCCTGACGAAAAGCGTCAGTAAGGTTGTTGATTACAAAATTACCCGCCTTATATTCAAAGGTTGTACTGAGGGTGAAATTTTTGTAAGTCAATGAACCTCCAAAAGATCCGGTCCAGTCTGGAGTAGATTTACCTAAATAGTGGTCGAGATAATCTCCATCACCATCTTCATCTCTTAAAAGTACGCTTCCTGTTCCTATAGAAGTAGGGACACTACCAACAGTACTTGGTGTTTTTCCATTAAAGTAGGAAATGAGTTGATCTCTTGTATCAGGTAATCCATCCGAATTTGCAATGTCAACAGGTAGTTGGTTTGCTCCTACTTCAAGTAATTGTGCACCAAAGTTTGCACCCGGGGCGTAGCCTTCTCTCAAGAAGTTACGATATCTTGGATAAGAGCCTCCCACTTTTAATGGTGGGGCCCCTCCTAAACTTACGACTTCGTCGCGGTAGTACGCTCCATTAGCATATAAGTTTAATGTCAAGTCTTGTGTACGAATTACTGTACCACTTAGGTTGATTTCCATACCATAGGCTGCTAACTCACCAATATTGGTTAGCTGTGTGCTTCTAAACCCACCAGAAAGGGGGAATTGACGCGCATAGAGTGCATCTTCAGTAATTCGATCAAAATAGGTAAACTCAAGATTTAATTTGTCATCAAGAAGACCTGCAGTAAAACCAATTTCCCATTCTTTTGATATTTCAGGTGAAAGTTCTGGATTACCTAAGTTATTTGGTGCAATCCCTGCACCTGAAGCTGAAGATAAGGCCAAATAGGTAGTCAAGGCATCAAAAGCTCCTGGCTGGAGTCCAGACCAACCATAAGAACCTCTTAACTGCAAGGAGCTAACTGGCCCAATTCCAGTCCAGTTTGGACTGTCAGATGGTATGTACGAAGCGGAAACTTTTGGATAAAAGGCTGCTTGAAACTCACTACCAAAGGCTGAGTTGGCGTCAAGTCTTGCTCCAACAGTAACAAACATTTGGTCATTGAAACCCACTTGCTCTTGTGCAAAAACCCCTGCAGTAATGATTTCTTCGAAAAATTCAAATACATCAAGTACACCTGCTGCAGAAGTCACCTCAAATCCTGGTCCAGGAAATTCAGTTCCCTGAGCTCCTAAAACTTTAGTTTCCTGAGACACGTATTGGCCTCCTAAAATAAAGTTCGAAGAGATGTTAGCTCCGAAAGTATTGTTTAAAGAAATTTTTACTTCTCCTGTTTGTGCTAGAAAGTTTCTGGTATCTGCACTGAGTTGTCCTAATGGTCTACTACCAGAGAATCCATCAATATTCCAAGCAAAAGGCCAGAAATTGGTACTGGATTGACTTGAATAGTTGATCCCAAAGGTACCGTCTATTTTTACCCAATCTGCAGGATAATAATTCAATCCCATACTACCGCTGTAGTTGTTAACCTTTGAAGCTGTTAAAACCTGTAAGGTTTCATCTACAGTTGCAAAGGCAATTGTACCTGTGGTATTGTTTTCAGAAACGAGTTCGGGTTTACTAAACTGAGCTAGAGATCCAACACCGTAAATGTTGTTGTTGTTTTCTGCAGTCGTATTGTATCGAGAAGTAAATCCTTGAGTTAAACGTATGCTGAATTTGTCGTTTGGGTTAATGTTTAAATTCACATTAAATTGCGCCAAGCGATCAATATCAGAAGCGTTTGTTTCTTGTCCTTCAAGATATCCAGCACGTTCTTTACCTCCGAAAGGACCATCAGTGTAAGAATAACGTGCAGAAGTGAAGTAAGTTACTTTTTCGGTACCACCAGAGACATTGGCATTCACTGTATTCTGAACTCCAGTTTCGTACAAGTCTTCCATTGCATTAAAGCTAATTAACTCATATGGCTTGATGGGATAACCGAGCAGTTGTGAGAGTTCACCCGCTCTTGTAGCGCTCGAAGTCCAGCCTGTATTGTCCGGAACAGCACCAAGAGGATAGTTGATGAATCCTTGAGTCGCTTTAAAGCTGAATCGAGGGGCACCACTTTGTCCTTTTTTAGTAAAGATTTGAATTACCCCATTACTAGCTTCTGTACCAAAGAGTGTAGCTGCAGAAGCTCCTTTTAAAATTTCAACTCGTTCAATAGATTCTGGGTTGATGTCGTCAAGGCGTGAAGTCGATCCACCTCCACCGGCACCAACAAATCCTCCTCCAAATCCACCACCTCGGTCCACACGAATACCATCTACGATAACAATAGGTTCGTTCAACTGAGAAAGTGAAGCATTACCTCGAATACGAATTTGAGCTCCTTCCCCGGTTAGACCTCCGGAAGGGAAGGCTACAATTCCGGGTTCACGACCTGCTAGTAGATCTGAAAAGGAATTGATGGGTAATTTTTCTAAGCTGGCAGCCGAAATGGAACCGATACTGTTTCCCAGTTGTTTTTTGGCAACGGGAGCTCCAGTACCTGTTACGACAATCTCATCAAGTTCAGAAGCGGAAAATGTCATCTGAAGATCTTGTGAAATATCTGAAGTGCCAATGCTAAAAGACTGAGTAAGTTTGGAATATCCCGTGTAGGAAACTTCCAAAATATACTCACCTGCATCGAGATTGTTGATGAGGTAATTACCATCAAAATCCGAAACAGTTCCCTTGTTCGTTCCACGAACAAGAACAGTAACCCCTAAAAGAGGTTCACCTGTGTCAGCATCAGTAATAGTCCCTGATATTGATTGCTGAGCAAAGGTTAAAACTGGAATTAAAAACGCTAGTGCTAGCTGTTTTAATTTCAGTGTGATTGGTTTTGTTTTCATCATAAAGGTTTTATTTAATTAAAACATATTCCACCAATTTAATTTTTTTTTTAGAAAAACCTAAATTGAATAAACATTTTAATGTTGTAATTTGTATGTTCTTTATTTTTAAATTTGTCGCATATTAGGAATTGAGCAATTTAATTTAAAAGTATAAGGCCCAGTAGTTCAACTGGATAGAATATCAGATTTCGGCTCTGAGGGTTGGGGGTTCGAATCCTCCCTGGGTCACTTTAAACCCGATTAAAAGTTTGAAAGTGTCTGGTTTTTACTTTTTGAAAAAAGTAATTTAAAAGATATTGACATATCAATTGACTCAGGTTCCTCCTTATTTTTTGTTTGAAAAGGAATTACAATTAGGTGTCTTTAAGAACTTAATTCCCCAAATCCGTAACCAGATCACAACAAAGTTGAAATTTCATCCATAAGTGTTTTATACGAATGCTAAATGGTGTTTAAGAAGTAATGATTTTCCTTTAGGTGAAACTGAATTTTTTTGTGGATGATGAGTAAATCGAGCTCAAGCAGTATGTAAGTACTTAATAACACTAGGTGTCGATCCCAGCCGCTTGGAAGTTCAAGGATTCGGAACTTCTGACCCTATAGGAGATAACAGCCGTCCAGAAGGAAGAGCAATCAATAGAAGGGTTCAGTTTAAAACCAAAAAAAATTAAGCTTTTTTGAGGAGTTTAATTGTTGCTTTTGGATCTGTAGATCCAAAAACGTAGCTACCAGCAACCAAAACATCAGCTCCACTAGCGATAAGCTCTGTAGCATTTTGGTTGGTCACACCACCATCTATTTCTATTAGCGTATCTGTATTTCTAGATTGTATCAGTTCTCTGAGTTCTTTTACTTTTTCAAAAGTATGTTCTATAAAGGACTGACCTCCAAAACCAGGATTAACACTCATCAAACATACCAGGTTGATATCGTGTATGAGGTCTTTTAGATTGGATACTGGTGTGTGAGGATTTAATGCAACGCCAGCTTTCATTCCACAATCTTTAATTTTTTGAATACTGCGGTGCAAGTGATCACAGGCTTCGTAATGCACCGTAAGTATTGTCGATCCTAAATTTGCAAATTGCTCGATATATCGATCGGGGTCAACAATCATAAGATGCACATCTAAAGGTTTATTAACATGCTTTTCGATTGCTTTGAGGACAGGCATTCCGAAAGAAATATTAGGAACAAAAACCCCATCCATGACATCAATATGGAACCAATCTGCTTCGCTTTCATTGATCATTTTAATTTCCTTTTCCAGATTGGCAAAGTCAGCAGAAAGTACAGAGGGTGCGATAAGAACAGACATAAAGTTGTATTGAGGGTTAAAGATATAAAAAAAGGCAACCGGAGGCTGCCTTGATTTTTTATCCTAAATAAGTTTTAAGAATTTTACTTCTAGAGGTGTGTTTCAATCTTCGAATTGCTTTTTCTTTGATTTGACGTACACGCTCTCTGGTAAGATCAAAAGTCTCCCCGATCTCTTCAAGGGTCATTGCGTGTTGATTTCCCAGACCAAAGTACAGACGAACAACGTCGGCTTCTCTAGGAGTCAATGTTTCCAAAGCGCGTTCTATTTCAGTACGAAGTGATTCGTGTAATAGGGTTTTATCCGGATTGGGTGATTCACCACTGTTCAAAACGTCATATAAATTGGAATCTTCCCCTTCTACAAGAGGAGCATCCATAGAGACGTGTCTTCCAGAATTTTTCAACGATTCTTTGACATCATTAATCGTCATGTCCAATTCCTTTGCAATTTCTTCAGCAGAAGGAGCTCTCTCGTGTGCCTGCTCTAAAAAAGCATAAGTTTTATTGATCTTATTGATGGAACCAATTTTGTTAAGCGGGAGTCGAACAATTCGCGACTGTTCAGCTAGGGCTTGTAAAATGGATTGACGAATCCACCAAACAGCATAGGAAATAAACTTAAATCCTCGAGTTTCATCAAACCGTTGAGCAGCTTTAATCAGTCCAAGATTTCCTTCGTTGATCAGATCAGGAAGAGTCAAGCCTTGATTTTGATATTGTTTTGCAACCGATACCACGAATCTTAAATTCGCTTTAGTCAACTTCTCAAGGGCAATTTGATCACCTGCCTTAATTTTTTGAGCTAACTCAACTTCTTCTTCGGCTGTAATGAGGTCTACCTTTCCTATTTCTTGAAGGTATTTATCCAAAGAAGCCGTTTCTCTATTGGTTACCTGTTTGGTTATTTTTAATTGTCTCATTTATAAATAAATCAAAGTGGTATAAGTAATACGCAAAGAATTAAAAAATGTTTCAAAAAAGAGTTAAAAATTACTCTTTTTTTGGAGGTCGAGGTAATAAGGCCTTTCTAGATACTTTTTCTTTTCTTGTACGCGAATCAATTCCGAAGTATTTCACATCCAGAACATCTCCTAAATTTACAACATCACTTACGTTTTCTGTCCGTTCCCAAGCAAGTTCGCTAACATGTAAAAGTACTTCATTGCCAGGAGCTTCGGTATATTCTACCACAGCACCAAAATCAAGCATTTTTATCACTTTTACCTCATAGGTTTCTCCAACCTGAGGTTTGAATGTTATGGAGTCAATTTTTGCTTCAACCATTGCAATACCTTCTGGAGAAGTTCCTAAAATTTCAATTATACCTTCTTCAGTTACCGGATCCTCTGTAACGACAATGGTACAGCCTGATTCTTTTTGAAGTTCTTGGATGACCTTTCCACCAGGGCCAATTAGAGCACCTATGTATTCGTTTGCAATACGTCGGTAGATCATCTTTGGTGCGTGATCTTTTACCTCTTTGTTTGGAGTGGCTATTGTGTCGGTAAGATGTTTTAGAATATGTAATCTACCTTCTCTAGCTTGACTGAGTGCCTGCGTCATAATGTCAAAACGAAGCCCCTTGATTTTAATGTCCATTTGACAGGCAGTAATACCATCTGCCGTCCCTGTAACCTTAAAGTCCATATCTCCCAGATGATCCTCATCTCCCAAAATGTCTGAGAGTACAGCAAATTTATCTCCTTCTGTGATCAGCCCCATTGCTATACCAGAAACTGGTTTTGAGATTTGTACTCCAGCATCCATTAATGCCATAGTTCCAGCACATACAGTAGCCATAGAAGAGGATCCATTGGATTCCAATACTTCAGAGACAACACGTATGGTGTAAGGGCAGTCTTGGGGGACTACTTTTTTCAGAGCACGTTGTGCTAGATTTCCATGTCCTACTTCCCTTCTGGAGGTACCACGCAAAGGTCTTGCTTCCCCAGTTGAAAATGGAGGGAAATTGTAGTGCAAATAAAAGCGTTCTTCTCCTTGATCTGTAGGAAGATCAATAATATTTGCTTCTCGAGAAGTTCCAAGCGTTGCTGTAGCCAATGCTTGCGTTTCTCCTCGTGTAAAAACAGATGAACCGTGTGCAGAGGGTAAGTAATCTACTTCACACCAAATGGGACGAATCTCAGTTGTTTTTCTTCCATCCAAACGAATTCCTTCGTCAAGGACTAAATCTCTAACGGCTTTCTTTTGCGATTCTTTAATATATCGTGAGATGAGTTCCCCTTTTTCATCAAGTTCTTCCTCACTAAATTTTGTGATGAAGTTTTCTTTTATTTGAGAGAATTGCTCAGAGCGTTCCCCTTTTGATAGTCCTTTTTTTGCAACTTCGTAAAAATCTTGATAGGTAGCCTTTAAAATTTCTTTTTGCAAATCTGCATCAGAATTTTCTTCTTCGTAGGTACGCGTTTCTTTTTTACCACAAGCTTCTGCTAGGGCGATCTGTGCTTTGATTTGATCTTTAATAGCTTCATGTCCAAAAGAGATAGCATCCAGCATTTCTTCCTCAGAAATTTCATCAAATTCACCTTCAACCATGGCTACAGAGTCTTCACTTGCACCAATCATGATGTCAATATCCGATGTAGCTAGTTGTGCTTTACTCGGATTGATAACAAGCATTCCATCTACTCGAGCCACACGGACTTCAGAGATGGGATATTCAAAAGGAATATCAGAAAGTTGTATAGCAGCTGAAGCGGCAAGACCGGCAAGTGCATCAGGCATGACTTCTTCATCATGAGACATGAGCTGAATCATGACTTGAGTTTCTGCGTGGTAATCGCTAGGAAACAAGGGGCGTAGGACACGATCTACTAAACGCATTGTTAATACCTCTTGGTCACTGGGGCGTGCTTCGCGTTTAAAAAAGCCTCCAGGGAAGCGACCTGCTGCTGCAAATTTTTCTCGATAATCCACCGTTAAAGGGAGAAAATCAACAGGACTTGCGGTTCTAGAAGAAACAACTGTGGCTAAAAGCATACAATTGCCCATTCGAACGACGACAGATCCATCCGCTTGTTTTGCAAGTTTTCCGGTTTCTAGTGTTATTGTTCTACCGTCTTCAAGACGGATTTCTTGGGTGTGTGTTTTTGGAATCATTTTTCATTTTTTGGTTAAAAAGGTGTTGTGTGTTGTGGCAACCAATGAAAAACTAAGATTCAGTAAACGGCAAGGTGTTTTTTGATTACTTACGTAATCCTAATTCTTTTACGATATTTCGATAACGTTCGATGTCTTTTGACTTTAGATAATCTAGAAGACTTCTACGCTTTCCTACTAAACGAACCAAAGAACGTTCGGTATTAAAATCTTTGCGATTTTTTTTCAAATGTTCAGATAAATGTTGGATTCTGTGAGTAAATAATGCTATTTGACCTTCAGCTGATCCTGTATCTTTTTCGGATTTTCCGTGTTTTTTGAAAATACCTTCTTTTACTTCTTTTGAATTGTACATGCCAATATTAATTTTAATGATTTTTATGTATTCGTTTTAAACGTGTGGCAAAGATACAACTAAACCTAATTATAACCACAAAATTTATAAAAATAAACCGCTCTTTACCTGCATATTATGCTCGAATGGACTGGTTGCGTATCAAATCAATATAGAGGTTGATTTTGTTTTTGAGATCATTTCTGTGAGATATGAAATCCAAAAAGCCTTTTTCTAATTGAAATTCACTGGTTTGAAAACCTTCTGGCAATTCTTTTCCAGTGGTGTCTTTTACCACTCGGGGTCCAGCAAAAGCGATGAGTGCTTTGGGTTCTGCAATATTAATATCTCCAAGCATGGCATATGAAGCCGTCGTTCCTCCAGTTGTTGGGTCTGTACAAAGCGATATATAGGGTAATTTTGCTTCTGCCAATTGTGCTAATTTCGCAGAGGTTTTAGCCATTTGCATCAGTGAAGTAGCGGACTCCATCATACGTGCTCCTCCAGACTTTGAAATAATCAGAAGGGGAAGTTGATTTGCTATTGCATAGTCTGTTGCTCGTGCTATTTTTTCACCCACTACAGACCCCATAGAACCGCCAATGAATCTGAAATCCATACAAGCTATGACTAAATTTCGTCCTTTTGATGGCCCAACTGCTGTTCTAATTGCATCGTAAAGCCCCGTTTTTTTATGAGCATCTTTGAGTCTGTCTTTATACTTTTTAGAGTCTTCAAATTTCAAAAAATCTTTAGAGATTAACTTCTCGTTTAGCTCTTCAAACTGATTGTTATCAAAAAGAATTTCGAAGTATTCCTTGCTGCCAATGTGGACATGATAATCGTCTTCAGGGCTTACGTAATTATTTTCGGCAAGCTCTTTCGTCTCTATGACTTTTCCGGTTGGGGTTTGGTACCACAAGCCTCTAGGGGTATCTTTTTTTTCTTCTGTTTTAGTTTGGATCCCCTTTTCACTTCGTTTAAACCAGCTCATATGATCGTTTTACTCAAAGATAAAAATAAAAAGAAACTAAAGGGTATTGATGTTATTCAGGTCTTCAAATGCTTTTTTCAAACGTTTTTTGAAGGTCTCTTCTCCTAGTCGTAACCATTTTCTAGGGTCGTAGTGTTTTTTATTGGGTAGGTCTGAACCTTCTGGATTTCCAATTTGGTTTCTTAGGTATTCTATGTGATCATTCATGTAGTCTCTAATCCCTTCAGTAAAGGCAAACTGTAAGTCAGTATCAATGTTCATTTTGATTACACCATAGCCTATGGATTCTTCAATTTCTGCTTGAGTAGATCCAGAGCCTCCGTGAAATACAAAATCAACTGTGTTTTCGGGAAGATTGTGTTTTTTTGAGATATATTCTTGAGAGTTTTTTAAGATTTTGGGTGTCAGCTTTACATTCCCTGGTTTGTACACTCCATGAACATTTCCAAAGGCAGCGGCTACAGTAAATTGAGAACTCACTTTGCTCAATTCTTCAAAGGCATAGTTTACTTCTTCAGGTTGTGTGTAGAGTTTAGATGCATCAACATCGCTGTTGTCTACTCCGTCTTCCTCACCTCCAGTGATACCCAATTCTATTTCTAAAGTCATGTCCATCTTTGACATGCGTTCTAGGTAGGTTTTACAAAGACTGATATTTTCTTCTAAAGGTTCCTCAGAAAGGTCAATCATATGGGAGCTAAACAAGGATTTCCCGTAAAGCTTAAAGTAGTCTTCACTTGCATCTAAAAGCCCATCTATCCAAGGTAATAAATTTTTAGCACAGTGGTCGGTATGTAAAATAACTGTAGCGCCATAGGCTTTGGCAAGTTCATGAACATGCTTTGCTCCAGCAATAGCACCTGCTATAGCTGCTTTTTGATTTTCATTGGAAAGCCCTTTTCCTGCATTGAATTGTGCCCCACCGTTAGAGAACTGAATAATTACGGGACTGTTAAGCTCAGCTGCGGTTTCTAGTACCGCATTGATCGTATTACTCCCTATAACGTTTACAGCAGGAAGAGCAAATGCTTTTTTTTTCGCTAGCTTAAATACTTCTTGAACTTGTTTTCCGGTAAGAACTCCAGAGGGTATAGAATGACTCATCAATTTTGGTTTGCTGCAAAAATAAAAACTTATTTGATTTAAAAAGGATAATTGATTCCGATATTAAAAACAGCATTTTTAAAATTGTATTCTGTCCACCAGCGTTGCCCAATTTCTAGAGATGGATTATAGGTTTTAAAACCGGTATCAAAACGAAAAACAAAAAAATCAAAATCATAACGCAAACCGAAACCTGACCCGATTGCAATTTCAGAAAGATCTTTAAAGCTATTGAACCGCATTTTCGGGTCTTCAACATCATCCCACAGATTCCAAATGTTTCCTAAATCAATAAAAAGGCCACCTTTTAGTGGGCCTGTAAGTGCAAATCGGTATTCGATATTAAAAGCTAGTTTAAAGTTAGCTTCATTAAATTCATTGATATTACTGCTGCTTCCAGGGCCAAGTTTATAGGCTTTCCAAGCTCTGTTGTCATTTGCACCTCCCGAAAAATAGGATCGTGCAAAGGGAATGTTGGTTGAATTGCCATAGGGGAGTGCTGCTCCAACAAAGGAGTGAAATGCAATTACCCGCTCTCTTCCCAAAGACCAGTGTTTGATAAAATCAAACTCTGTTTTTATATATTGTGAAGGCTGAACACCTCCTAAGATATTTTGACCCAATGCATTTTGATTGGCATTAATACTTTTTAAAAAGTAATTTAAAAAATTACCTACCCAGTCTATTTTCCATCGCAATTGATAAAAAGTATCATCAAAAATACTTTCTTGACTGTTCAAATTTAAGGTGAAGGAAGAACCGAGAATTAAGTTATTTGTTGTCAAGCGATCGTAGCGTTCTTTAACTGTATTTACTGTTCTATAAGCTTCATCCTCAATGCTAAGTGGTGTTTGATTTTCTAGGACTGCAATGATGAATTCATTAGCACCTTCGGGAATCAACAGATTTCCATTCGAATCTACTCGATCTGTATTTAGGTTGTACTGTTGAGCAATTTGATTTAAGCGATCGTAGGAATTTTTATAAACGTTAAAGTAATTGGATAGCTTTCTGTTATTGACAAACTCTAGATCAATCCATTTAAATTGAATTCTTTTTTTGCTGTTGGGTTGCCAGTCAAATTGATAAGTGCCTTTAAAAAATTGCTTGTCCAAACCGATGTTTTCTTGCAGACTAGTTCCCAAAATAATTTCTGTTTTTGGTGCCTTTTCCGATGAAACCCAATCTTTCTTTGAAAAAGGAATTAACAGCCGAGGAACACTCAGTTTTAAATCTGCACCTAGTTCAAATAAATTAAAAAATTGATCTTCGTTTTGTGCGATATCACGAGAAGCTCCTAATGTGCTCTTTAAGTTCAATTCCAAAAGCTCTGCTCCTCTTAAAACATTGCGGATACCCAGACCACCCCCCAATCCAATTCCAAAATCCTGAATATTGGAATGGGATAAATCCAGATCAAATCCTAATGAAAAGCGGTCTCTCGGATTTAAATAAATGGCAACATCTAATGAGTTTTTTTCAGGAATTAAAGTATAATTGATACTAGGGTATTTAAAGTTCTTTAAGTTGGTAAAATACTTAAAGGTTGCATCGCGGTCATCATCGCTATAAAGCGCCCCCTGTTTTATTCTGATTCCAGCTGTAATGGCTTTTGGACGGTACTTGAGTAAACCTTTACTGTAAAGGGTTAAATTATTATAGGTAACAGAATCAGTATATTGTGAAAACTCATTTTCAGTGCCCAAATTATCTATAAATACTTGAACGGAATTGATTTTTAAGGGCGTATAAGGTACTTTTGTCAAACTGTCGTTTATACGTTGCTGGAGGTTTTCAATCCTTATTGTTACGGGTATATTAATGTCATTTCCAGTACTGTCTATCGCAGCCGTAAATTGAATACTATTCTGTTGGAAGTTGTAAATTCCTTTATTGCGGAAAAGCAGAAATAAACGTTCTCGTTCTTCCTCAAATTTATTTATCTCAAAAGGAGCCCCTTCTTTTAAAATTTGATCTTTAAGTGTACTGTTGTAAAGAAGTTCTAACTCAGGAGATTCGATTGTCGCAGAAATCGAATCTATAAGGTATTTTTCTTTAGGTTCTATCTGATATTTCAAGGTAGTTTTTTGGTCCTTTATAGCCTTTACTTCGGTATGTACTTGTACATCATAATACCCCAAATTTTTATAGTATTGAGCAATTCTTTTTTTAGAATTTTCAACTTCAGTACTGTCTAATATTGCTGGGAGTTCTCCGGTGTTTTTTAACCAAGTATTGAATTTTTCCGCATAATTACCCAAGGCTAAGATTTGTTTTTTTGAAATCCACCCTTCTAAGTGTTTTGCTCTGTTTTCTTTTTTTTGGAGCCATTGATTAAATTGTCTGCGTGGGTCAGGATGGGCTGTTTGATAAAGAAGTTTTCCCAATGGAACACCGAGTATTTTTTTGTTGGCAGGGGTAGTGATAATGAAGTTTACAGGGTGATTATTTAACACTTTGTTGTCTTCATATATTTCTATGCGATCGATTAGGGCTCCTTTTTCTCTGAAAACACGTGTACCAGAACAACCACCCAAAATATGTGCAGTCAAAAGTAGAATCATTAATTTTGTTCGGAGGCGAAACACTGTATCAGTTTTATAGCTTCAAAAATAAGTCATTTTTATGGTCAGTAAGAGTCAACAGAAACAAATCCTCCAACTCAAGCAAAAAAAATACCGCTACAAATGGGGGCTCTTTGTTGCTGAAGGAGAAAAAGTAGTGGATGAATTGCTTAAAGCAGGATGGAACTGCCAGTTCTTATACACAACAAAAGATTCTTCCCACTCAGGGGCGATTCGGATTGATTCAACCCAAATGAAACAGTTAACTCATTTTAAAACTCCTAGCCCCGTTTTAGGTGTTTTCAAGATCCCTAAACCAAAAGCCTTTCAAAACACAAACACAACCATTGCATTGGATGGTATTTCCGATCCGGGGAATTTAGGAGCACTAATTCGACTTTGTGATTGGTTTGGTATAGATGAACTCGTTTGCAGTGACAATACAGTGGATAGTTTTAACTCAAAAGTTGTTCAGGCAACTATGGGATCGCTCACTCGCGTAAATTGTTTCTACAAAAAAGATTTAGCTGGATTTTTAAAAAGCTTGGAAAAAGATGTATTTGCAGCAGATGCAGGTGGGAACTCGCTTTATAAAACAGAACTCTCCTCTTTTGCGACTTATGTTTTTGGAAGTGAATCGCATGGCCTTTCAGACGAGGTAAAGCAAATAGTGAGCGGCACTCTTGCTATTCCTAACTCGCGACCTGCTGGCGGTGCAGAAAGTTTAAATGTCGCTACTTCAGCAGCAATTTTTTTAAGTGAAATCTCCAGAAAAACATAAATTATTCGAAGGTTATAATTAAGCAAACACCTCTGCTGAAAATGTTATTTATATAGCTTGTCCATGGGCTTTGTGGTGACGAATCTGGTATCAATTCATTTTCAAGCGAAAAAATACCTCGTAGGGAAGGTGAGAATTTAAAATAATACAAGTAAAATTCGAATCCTATTCCCAATTCATAGTTGAATTGTTGTGAAACGGTACGAAAGACATTGCTCGCATTGTCGTCCGGGTTTTTTTGATTGCTGGACAGGTTAAAATCTGTTGAGAATCCAGCTAGAATAAAGGGTCTGAAATTATTAATTCTCTTTGTGTTAATTTTTAAGTATAAAGGAAGGTGTATGTAGGTGGATTTAACTTCTCTGAAGCGATCCGATTCGCGTTCAAATTCTGGAAATTCAGGATACACAAGCTCCCTTTGATTGTAATAAAGACCCGGTTCAAATCGTAGGTTGAAAAAATCATTTATGCGTATATCACCAATCAAACCAACATTAAAGCCTTTTTTCTGATTTACAGCAATGTCTTTATACATCAGTTCTTTGTAATAAGAATCGATGTATTCAAATTTAAAATCGTATTGGTTTGTGCCTAAAAAGTAACCGTAATGTAAAGGCTTTTTATCAAAGCTGGGTAAATTCAAAATACGTTCTTTTACTGTGGGATATTGAGCAAAGAGTCCTTGAAAAATAAGGAAAGCAATCAAGCTATAAAGCAGGTGATATGAATTATGATTTCTTTGCAAAATAAATGGAAGATACTCCTAAAGTTTGTGAGTAATCCTCTACTTCTATAAACCCTATTTTTTGTAAAATATTGTTGAACTCTTTTCCACATGGGAAGGCGGCTGCTGAAGAAGATAAATAGTGATAAGCAGTGCGGTCTTTTGCGAGAATTTTACCAATAAAAGGCATGATGTTTTGGGTATAATAAAGGTATACTGCTTTGAGGAATCTATTTTTAGGAACAGCTGTTTCTAGAATAACTAAAGTTCCTTGAGGTTTTAATACACGTAAAATTTCATGGAGCCCTTTTTCTAAATTTTCAAAATTACGTACACCAAAGGCTACCGTTACGGCATCAAATGTATCAGAATTGAAGGGGAGAGATTCTGAATCACCCAATTGCATTTCTATGCGATCTTGCAGCCCTTTAGCTTTTACTTTTTGTTTGCCAATATCTAACATCCCCGGGGAAAGATCTAAACCAATGATCTTTTTTGTTTTTAATTTTGCCAAAGCCAAGACCAAATCGCCGGTTCCTGTAGCTATGTCCAAAACCACTTCATGAGGATGCTTTTCAACAAGTTGAACCAGGCGTTTTCGCCAAAGGGTATCGATTCCTAAAGTGATGATTCTGTTGAGCAGATCGTAACTTTTGGAAATTCCATTAAACATTTGAGTTACCTGCGTTTTTTTTGCTTCAGGATTGTTCTGGTTTGGTTTTATTGCTTGTTTCATAGCATTGCCAAAGATACTAATTTGGGAGTCATGTATATCTTGTTTTTCGATATCGAGTAGTAATATTCGTATATTTGACCCGTATTTCGATTTCGATATATGAAAATTATTATTGCAGGAGGAGGTGAAGTAGGTTTCCACCTTGCTAAGCTTCTTTCCTATGAGTCGCTGGACATCACCTTAATTGATACGGACAAGGATCGTCTCAATTATGCAGAAACCCATTTAGATATTAGGGCTATAAGAGGAGATGCCATATCTCTTAGTGTTATGGAAGATGCCCAAGTGGCTAATTCAGATCTTTTTATCGCAGTTACTTCAGAAGAGTCGATCAATATTACTATTTGTGCAATAGCAAAACAATTGGGAAGCAAAAGAACCATAGCTCGTATTTCCAATTTCGAACTCATTAATGCGCAAGACTCCATTAGTTTTCAAAACATTGGAGTGGATGAACTCATCTCACCTGAAGAGCTAGCTGCTGTTGAAATTCAACAACTTTTGGACCAATCTGCTTTTTCAAACAGCTATGAATTTGAAGGAGGAGCACTTACCTTAATTGGGACCCGTTTGGATAAAGAAGTGCCTTTTGTAGGTAAAACAGTAAAAGAGGCTGCTTCTATCTTTCCAGACGTGCATTTTATGCCTATAGCCATTCAAAGAAAGGGAACTCAATTGACCATGATTCCACGCGGAGATACCTGTTTTGCTGAGGGAGATACCGTTTTCTTTATAACGCTTAAAGAAGGAGTGGAGGAGCTCTACAAACTAACCGGTAAGACCAAAGCCTCAGTCAAAAATGTAATGATCCTAGGGGGTGGAAGAATCGGATTCAATACGGCTCGTGAATTGTGTAAAAAAAAGTTTCACGTCACATTAGTTGAAAAGGACAAGAAAAAAGCATTTGAAATTGCCGATCTGCTGCCCAACGCTCTCGTAATACACGGTGATGGTAGAAACGCAGAACTACTGGATGAAGAAAACCTCTCTTCAATGGATGCCTTCATTTCAGTTACTGAAAATTCAGAAACCAATATAATGAGTTGCTTAATGGCCCATACCAAGAAGGTCAACAAGACCATTGCTTTAGTAGAAAATATGGATTATTTTCAGCTCTCTCATTCCATTGGTATTGATTCATTGATCAATAAAAAACTTCTTACTGCAAACACTATTTTTAGATACGTTCGACGGGGAGAAGTGGTGGATATGACTACACTAAACACCTTAAATGTGGAAATTTTGGAATTTGTAGTTAATGCAAATTCTGAGGCAGCTAACTATAAGATTAAAGACATAGATTTTCCTCGTACTGCCATAATAGGTGGCGTCATAAAAGATGGAGAAGGAATCATCGCTTTAGGAGATTACACCATTCAACCTGGAGATCGAATCGTGGTAGGTTGTCTCCCAAGATCCATTAAACGTATAGAACGTTTGTTTTTGTAAAAGGATATGCACTCATTCAATTACAAAATCGTTGTTTTTTTAATGGGAGTCTTGTTGCTTTTCAATGGGGGGTTTATGTTACTCGCTTCTTTGATTAGCTTTTTATACAAAGATGGGGTTACTTTTGAACTTACTCTATCTTCTTTTGTTGTATTGTCCTTTGGAGCGTTACTGATGCTCTTTGGAAGACAGTACGATAAAAAAATTCAAAAGCGAGAAGGCTATTTAATTGTCAGTTTGGGTTGGTTGTTAATGGCTTTCTCCGGAACTGCACCCTATCTTTTTACGGGTACTATTACTGACTTTTCATCTTGTTTTTTTGAAACCATGTCCGGTTACACAACAACAGGAGCAACTGTTTTGGAAGAATTAGATGTTGTTCCTAAAGGGATTTTATTTTGGAGAAGTACCACGCATTGGATAGGAGGTATGGGGATTATTGTTCTTGCCATTGCTATTTTACCTTTTTTAGGTATCGGAGGAATTCAGCTTTTTTCGGCAGAAGCACCAGGTCCTGCTGGAGATAAGCTTCATCCTAGAATTACAGATACGGCAAAGCGTTTATGGTTGATATATGTCGCCTATACGGTGCTTGAAACCTTTTTGCTTTATTTTGCAGGGATGTCATTTTTTGATGCTTTAAATCATGCAATGAGCACAATGTCTACTGGAGGATTTTCTACAAAAAATGAGAGTGTTGCTTTTTGGAACGACCAACCCCTAATTCAATACATCATTTTACTGTTTATGTTTTTGGCAGGCACCAATTTTGTTTTGAGTTATTTTGCTTTTACCAGAAAATTTCAAAAAATCATAAAAGACGATGAATTTAAATTATATGTAAAATTCCTTCTTTTATTTACTGTTCTGGTATCTCTAATGCTTTTCTTTAAACAGCAGTCCGTATTTATGAACTCTTTTGATGATTTTGAATTTTCAATAAGAACTGTTCTTTTTCAAGTGGTATCAGTCATAACCACAACGGGTTTTGTGACGGCAGATTTTACCCAATGGACCCCTTTAATCACTGTTGTCTTTTTTGGGTTGATGTTTTTGGGAGGCTCTTCGGGTTCCACAGCTGGGGGGGTCAAAGTAGTACGACATATGCTAATGATTAAAAGCGGTTTTTTGGAGTTCAAACGTGCATTACATCCCAATGCCATTATCCAAGCCCGATACAACGAAAAGACGGTAAGTGATTCGATTGCCTATAATATACTAGGTTTTTTTATCCTTTATATGCTGAGTTTTATTGTTGGAGCATTAGGTTTCAGCAGCTTTGGAATGGATTTTGAGTCCTCTGTAGGCCTAGCAGCTTCTACTTTAGGTAATGTAGGACCAGCCCTAGGGGCTTATGGTCCGAGTCATACTTATGCTGCACTGCCTGAATTCGCTCAACTTTGGGCCAGCTTTTTAATGCTTTTGGGTCGTTTGGAACTCTTTACTGTCTTGA